>Ga0153969_1000151_pt1 | contig 13492 bp, 15 predicted proteins | sample TSGA053MetaG_FD_104702 | JGI IMG/M metagenome (GOLD analysis project Ga0153969, IMG submission 104702) | Attine ant fungus gardens microbial communities from Georgia, USA - TSGA053 MetaG | ecosystem: Host-associated > Fungi > Mycelium > Unclassified | place: USA: Georgia, George L Smith State...
GTATAGTAAGTCCAAATGAGAAGAGAAAAGAAAAAGAAAAGAAAAGAAATATAAATAATGACTTAGCCATTTTGCCAAGTCATAACACTACCCCTCTTTCAAGATTCCTCATCCTGAGAACTTTTACAACTTGTAGTAAGGATTGCAGATGTTTCCCATCTCATCATCATCATCTTCTGTCTACTCCCTAAGTCCTGAATTTTCTTGTTCAATTTCTTTTTCCTTCTCTTTTATCATTTCCATTGTTCTTTATCCCTTAACTCTTCCTCCTTTCTATCATTTCCAATTTCTTTCCAGTCTTCCCCAATATTCCTTATCATACTATTTATCTAACCATCTGAATAACTTCTTTACCATAAATTATTCTGGCAGCTCTTCTTTCCTAAATGTTCCTTCTTCTTTCTCTTGCTATCTTATGTTTTCCAGGTCTTGTTAGTATTCCTTCTTATATTCTTTAATTGTTTCTTTTGCATTTTTTAGATTTTCCCTTTCTTTCCAAGTATCTGATTCTACTATGAATCTCTTTTATTGTACCAAGTACTTGTTTTTTTCTCATATCCACTGCTTATTCAGGATTCTTTCCACTTTTCACTCTTTCTCTTCTTCAATTATAACTGGAGCTGGTTGCTTCTTTCTTTGCTCCTCTACTTGTCCTATATATCTTTGTATTCTACTAACATTAACTACCAAATGTATTTTTACTGTACTAGGTAGTTCTAATTCTACTACATTCAACAATACAATTTTCTTTATCTTATAAGGCTCTACAAACCTTTCTGTCAACTTTTCTGTCCTCTACCCAACTATCTGATATTTCAGATTCTTAGTACTTAACATCACTAAGTCTCCTACTTTATACTTGTTGACTTTTGCTCTCTTCCTATCTACATACTTCTTCATTTCTATCACAAATGGCCACTTACTGATTTGTGAGTTGATGATTTAATAATCAAAAGGCTTAAAAAAGCGAAGTTTAGACAATAGCAAATGATGTTGTTAAGTCTGATGTTTATCCTCAGATATAGAGTCCTTAAATACATGATTGTAGTGGTCTGTGCATCAGAACAGTCTACCACATGATCACTACTTATTGTTCTACATATAGGAGTGCTATTGTTCTTGAAATAGAGATAACCTAACTATCTTAGGGCAGTCCTTTGTTCTATTCAAGGACAAATGATAATCTATGGATAAAGATCAATATCATGTGCAAACATTGAGGACCTTGTATCTCCATGGGATCTTATTGCCTTGGGTTCTATTTATAGCCAAAAGAAGCATATTGAAGAGAGCTTCACGATGGTCATTGAAGCAAATGATTACATTAAGCAGTTCCCAAGATATCGGTAATTTAGTGTCTGGTAACTTGGTAATCACTGACTGATCTGCTGATAACTCAGTGAATACTGATCGCTTTGAGACATTTTTGGTACCATTTGAAAGGTCTTCTTAAGGGCCTTTGGTGGCCATTTAGATTGTCAAAATCGGTTAAGTATTCCCAGAGTTATGGTCTGAATGAAGTTTGTGACAATTTCTTCTTGTACTTTCTCTAGTACCACTTTTGTCTCTTCCTAAATCTTTTTCATTTTTGTCACAAATTTTTCTACTTCCTTGTATTTCCCCTTTCTTCTTGTCTCAAACCCCATCCTGGGATCTTGTCTATAATTTGCCTTGAAAGGTGACATTTTGGTACTTGAGTGCACTTTATTATTGTAGGCAAACTCTGCTGTTCCTAACCAATCTGGCTACTGTTTCTGTCTATGGTTGATAAACATCCTTAAGTACTATTCTAGTTTCTGATTAACCCTCTTTGTTTGTCTATCTGTTTGAGGGTGGAATACTGTTGACAATTTACTTTTAGTCTCCAACATTCTGTTCAACTCCCATATTATTCCTACTATGAACTAAGATCCTTTGTCTGAAATAATACTCTTGGGTAATCCATGTAACTTCCACATGTTGTCTCCAAACAACCTAGCTAGTCCTTCCACTGACATCTTTTCTGTAGTAGGAATAAAATGTACCATTTTTGTTAATTTATCAACTACCACTAAAATTGAGTTGTATTATTGTACTAGCAGCAGCTTAGTGATGAAATCTGCTGAAATATGTGTCTAAGGTTTTTCTGGAATTGAATTTGGCATTAATTTTCCTACTGGCTATTCTGTACAGTTTTTATTATGCTGGTAAGTGTTATATCCCTCCATATACTACTTCACTTCTTTTGTAACTCCTAGTCACCAAAAGTTTCTAGTGACCAATTCCACCATTTTCCATTGTCCTCAGTGTCCTCCTACTGGTGTATCATGATACAACTAAATAATCTCTGCTCTTAGTTTCTTGTCTCTTGGTATGTATACTTTCTCTTTCTTATATATAATGTTATCCACTTCTTTCCATTCCTCATCTCTTAGCATCTTTACTCTTGCTTGTTTCATTTCTTCTATTGCCTTGATCACCTTGTCATTTTTCACCTTTGACTGTTTTACTTTCTCTAGTAAATCTACTCCCTCTACTATTACTTTCACTTTCTCTGTATTACAAACTTCATTTAGACTATAACTCTGGGAATACTTGACCAATTTCAATGATCTAGATGGCTATCAAAAGCCTTTAAGAAGACCTTTCAAATAATACCAAAAATGTCTCAAAGCAATCAGTATTCACTGAGTTATCAGTAGATCAGTTGGCAATTATCAAGTTACCAAATACTAAATTGCTAATATCTTGGGAACTACTTGATGTAATCATTTGTTTCAATAACCATCATAAAGCTTTCTTCAATGTACTTCTTTCAGCTATAAATAGACCCCAAGGTAATTTTGTGTACTATAACTAAAATAGCACTTTAACACCTGTTAAGATGTCAACTCAGCTCTATAAGTGCAAAACTCATATATTCTAAGTATCTGTTAAGATGTCAACTAGATATAGTCAGTACTTGTAAATAGTCCAGAAAATATAACAATATTTACCTCAGCCCTATAAGTGCAGAACTGAGGTATGAAAAGCTATAGTAAGTGAAAAAACTCCTAGCTTACTAATTTACTGATAATAGCCATCAGCAATAAGAAATATAAGATGAATAAGGAAATGACTGTAAAATCCACAACAGATAATAAGATCCCATGGAAATACAAGGTCCTCAATGTTTGCACATAATACTAATCTTTACCCATAAATTATCATCTATTCTTGAATAAAACAAAGAACTGCCCTAAGATGGTTAGGTTATCTCTATTTCAAGAACAATAGCACTTTTATATGTAAAACAATAGGTAGTGATCATGTGGTAGGCTGTTCTGGTATATAGACCACCACAATCATATATTTAAGGACTATATATCTAAAAATAAACCTCAGACTTAACAACATCTTTTGCTACTGTCTAAACTTTGCTTTTTTGAGCCTTTTTATTATTAAATCATCAACTCACAAATCAGTAAGTTGTTATGACTTGGCAAAATGGCTAAGTCATTATTTATATTTCTTTTCTTTTCTTTTTCTTTTCTCTTCTCATTTGGACTTACTATATAAGAAAGAAGTATGGGAAAGTATTATATAACAAATATTACATATCATGGTCACATGTCAAGGATATCACAGGGTCACATCACATGATGACTGTGGGAAAGTAGTGCATAGACCATGTAATAATTGTATAAGTAGTATATAAAATCTAATAGGGACTCTATTGAGTTCTCCTTGTCAACTTGGACTTGGAGTGTGATTAAGTTGTCTCAGGTTAAGTCACTACATAAGTGGCCATTTGTAATAGTTTGTTAAGTCTACTGTTTTCTGTCTCTATTGTCTCTGCAAAGAATATAGGGTTGTGTTTATTTCAGATGTGGGTCTAGAGGGCTATAAGGAAGTCTCTTTGTCTCTGTTACAGGACAAGATAACTTTCTGGGGGTATCTCCATTTCTGTTACAGGACAGATGACTGACTGAGAGCTTAGAGTGGGTTTCTGTCAAGGACCTATCTCTATAGTAGACTGGACTCTAGGTGGAAAGAGAAAGGTCTGTCTCTCAAACTATTGGGAACAGACTAGCTTGTGTATTATAGCTGGTCCTGAAAGACTTTGAATTTGTGTAAACATTTCCAAAAAACCCTTGTAGATGGCTGGAACCACTCTGAGACCTCTATTCCTCCTCTATGAGCCAGTATGAGAAACTGGACATAATATTGAACTCTCCCCTCAAAACAGAACCTACATTGTTAGAAGAACACTTTTAGTATAGTTATAGTATAGTTTCTGCCCACTATACTTTATCTGCTGAACTAGGGATATTGTACTTGCTTTTGCTTCTAAGCCATGTTTGCCATCAGAAACACCAAGACTCTTGCTGAATGTCCTTTACTGAAAAAGGAGAGTACAACAGAAAAGTCATTGCTAGAAAGGATTGGAATGGAACCCACTCTATCTACCAAGCTCTATGATAGACTTATTAAAGTAGACCTCTGCTGTAAGAGTAACTGGAGCAGAGTAACTCCAGAAAAATCTTTACATAAATTACAGTCTGAAAATATAAGTTGCACTCACCTCTAGGAGAATCCTCAGAGACTAGAATGTGTTATCGATAGGCAGTGAATGCTCTTAGTGATCACTCTAGATGGATGTTCAAGAAGAACTCAATAGAGTTCTTTATTGGATTGGACTATTACTTATACTACTTTTACAGTAGCTATACTCTTAGTCTATAATCATATGTCTTTTCAGAACATTCTATGATCATCTGACCTTGTCATGTGACCTTAGTTCCCATACTATTTATATCTCAACCCTGTTATATGTCTTGAGGTTTTGGATTAAATGTTTGAATGCTTGGGAAACTTTTCTCCTTTTGGGGCTCTCATAATATGGCTCCTCCTTCAAGTTTCCTTGTCCCGAGGAATTTTTCCATCAATTCCAGTTCTTGTCCCATCTCTTTTCTCTTTCTCTTTTATACCTCCTTTTTCTCCATCCATATATCAGTTTTGCCATAAACTCCCTTGGTAATTCCCAGCTGAATTCCCTCTCTTCTTTTTCCTGCTCCTGTTGCCTTAGTTCCTCAGCCTCTTCTCCATACTTTCTCTCGAATTCTTCTACCAATTCCTTTGTGTTCCCCAAGTTTTCCCTATTTTCCCAGATATCTTCTCTTCTTCTGCCATGTATCCCTTCTATCTTACTAAAAACTTCTCCTTCCCCCTAACTGTCCTTTTGTTTAAGATTTTTTCTATCTCAAATTCCTTCTCTTCTTCAATAATGACTGGTTTTGGCGGTATCTTCTTTTGTCCCTCTACCTGCAGTTTATAGAGTTATACTCTACTTATGTTAACTACAGGGTGTATTTTAATAGACTTAGGTAGTTCTAATTTTATCGTGTTACTAGAAACAATTCCCTTGATCTTGTAGGGGCCCACAAAGCACTCTATCAATTTTTCTGATCTTCTCCCTTTCATTTGCCATTTCAAGTCCTTTGTACTTAGTAGTACTAAGTCTCCTACTCTGTATTCCTCTTTCTCCCTTCTCTTTCTGTTTGCGAACTTCTTCATCTCTTCTTGTGCTTTTCCTAGTGCTGCTTTTGCTTTCTTCTGGATTCTTTTCATTCTTTCTACAAATTTTCCTACTGCTTTGTACTTTCCCCTTCTTCTTTCCTCAAATCCTATCCTTGGGTCTTGACTGTAGTTTGCTTTGAATGGTGATATTTTTGTTGCTATGTGAATTTTGTTATTGTATGCAAATTCTGCCATTCCTAACCAATCTGGCCACTACTCTTGTCTGTGGTCGATAAAGACCCTTAGATACTGCTCTAACTCCTGGTTTGTCCTTTCTGTCTGCCCATCTGTTTGAGGGTGATAGGCTGTCAAGAGTTTTGTCTGGATTCCCAACAAGTTATTTAACTTCTTCATCATTCCCACCACAAACTATACTCCTCTATCTAATATGATGCTTTCTGGAAGTCCATGTAACTTCTATACATGATCTCAAAACAGCTTTGCAAGTCCTTCTGCTGATGTTTTCTCTGTTGTTGCTATGAAGTGTGCCATTTTGCTAAAATGGTCATATACTACTAAGATAGCATCGTACCCTTGGGCTAATGGTAGTTTGGTAATAAAGTCTACCAAGACATGGCTCCATGGTTTTTCTGGGATTGCATTGGGCATTAGCTTCCCTGCTGGTGCTTCGCTTTGATTCTTGTATCTTTGACAAGCATTGCATCTATCCACATATCTTTCCACTTCTTTCATTACTCTTGACCACCAGTAATTTCTAGCAACCAACTCTGTCGTCTTCTATCTCCCTCCATGTCCTCCTACTGGGGTGTCATGGTGCAATTGTATGATCTCTCTCCTGAGTTCTCCTTTTGGCACATATATTCTTCTCTCCTTCATTACCAACCCATCTTCTATTTCCCATTCTTTATTTTTTAACATCTTTATTCCTGCCTTCTTTAGCTCTTCCATTGCCTTTACTACCTTTTTGTCCCCTTCCTGTGCCCTTCTGATCCTTTCTTTTAGGTTTCCTTCCTCTATTATCGTTTCCACTTCTCTAATCCATTCTGGCTTTATCAACTTCTGGTCCTCATTGTCTTTTTCCACTCCCTCCTGCCAGTCTGGTCTCCTGCTTAATCCATCTGCCTTTCCCATGCTCTTTCCTGGAACATGCTTTAATGCAAAATTAAATCACGATAGGTATAGAGCCCATCTTGCTTGTCTATGGTTTAATTTTTGGCTCATCATAAAATACTAGAGGTTTTTATGGTCTGTTCAGATTTCAAATTTGAGTTTTGCTCCCTCCAAGTAGTGCCTCCATGCTTCTAGGCACCTTATGACTGCCAACATCTCTTTGTCATGAATTTCGTAATTTCGCTCTGTTGTGTTCAGCGATTTAGAGATGAAGGCCACCAGTCTCCACTTGCCATCCTCACACTTTGTTGACAACACCCCCCCTGTTGCATAGTCTGAGGCATCTGCTTCTACTCTCATCTCCCTATCAATATCTGGAATGGCTAAGATGGGTTCTGTGGTAAATGTCATCTTGAGTTTCTCAAATGCCTCCTCCTGCTCCTTTTCCCACTTCTATTTCTGCTCCTTCCTGACCAGTACATGTAGCGGTGCTGCTATTTTGGCAAAGTCTTTTATGAACCTCCTGTAGTAATTGGTGAGGCCTAGAAACTTTTGTACTTCTTTGATGTTTCTAGATGCCAGCCAGTTTAGAACTCCTTCCACCTTCTCTCTTTGCATTTCTACTCCCTTGGGACCGATCACTACTCCTAGGAATTCCACTTCTCTCACTTTCCATTTGCACTTCTCCAGCTTCACAAACAGGTCATTTTCATCTAGTCTCTTTAGTACCTCCTCTACCAGCTCATCATGCCTCTCCTCCATATCCATGGCTACTAAGATATCATCAATAAATGTTGCCGTGTCTCCTTGGTTTATGAGGTCTCTGAACAGGTTGTTTATCATTGTTTGGAAAGTAGTAAAGGAGTTTGTTAACCCAAAGTACATGACTATGGGTTCATAAGCTCCAATGTGCATTGTGAACGCTGCCTTCCATTTGTCCCCTTCCTTGATTCTAATATTATTGTATCTCTATCTCAGATCCAGCTTCGTGAACACCTTCCTCTTTCCTACTCCATCCAGTATATCTGTGATGAGGGGTAAGGGATACCCATTCTTTATCATCTACTGGTTTATGTGTTGATAGTCTTGTACTATTCTTTGTGTACTATTCTTTTTTGCCACAAAGTGTACTGGTGACGTTTGGGGTGACTTGGAAGGTCAGATGTATTCTTTCCTCAACTGATCCTCCACAAATACCTGTACTTCCTCCCTTTCCTCCCTCGACAAGGAGTATACCTTTCCCTTTTTTGGTACAAACCCCTCTTTCAATTCTATGGCATGGTCCCAGGTCTTTTGCACTGGCATTCTTTTTGACTTCTTTTTTCCAAATACTCTTTTCCACTTCTAAAACCTTTTGGGTACCAATTTTTTCAACGTTTCTTCATTCTTATCCTTTTTCACCTTCTTTACTTCCTTCTCCTTCTCTTCTTGCTTTCTCCTTCCACATATGGGTGAGCAACATGTCATTTTTACCTCTCCTTTTTTCCAATCTATTTCTGGGTTATGGGTTGCTAGCCACGGTATTCCCAGTATCACCTTTGTTTTTCCTAAATTACATACATCCATCCTTGCTCTCTCTACATATCCTTTGAAGAACATGTTGTACTCTACCTGGTACATTATGGCTCCTCCTGCATTTACCGTCCCATCTACATTTCTAACTAACAGAGGTTTCTTTAGCTTCTTCATTTTAAACCCCTTTTTTCAGGAAAAGGTTGTATCCATAAATAGGCCTATTGCCCCACTATTTAGTAGTGCCCCTACTGCTACCTCTTCATGGTTATCCAGCTTCTCTAGCCCCACCTTCATCCAAACTTCTCTTAGCGGCTGTAGAGTACACCATACATCTCTTACTCTCTCAGTTGTATTGGTGCAATTGAATCTATTTCCTAGCTTTTCTGGGTGCAATACACTGTACAGATTATTAGAGGCCAGCCAAGAGCTCATTGTCCTTCATTTTCTTTTGCCAACTCCTACAGCATTTCCACTACTTTTCCTTTATACCTTTTCCAACAATTTTTGGCCATATGGCCCCACTTCTTGCACACATAGCATGTCCTGTCTCCTCCTCTTCCTCTGTCTATATCCATTGCATTTGGGTCTCTTCTTGGACTCATTTGAGTTCCCCCTCTATTGAATGTATTTCCTCCTCCTCCTTTTCTGTACCCTCCTTCCATTCTCTATGTTATTTGCTCTCTTCTTCCCCTATATGATCCTCCCTCTCTAGGCTGTGCATTTCCTCCTGGGTGCGCCGCATTCCTCCCTAACATCCTTTCTTCTATTCTGCTTTGCCTCTGGTTTCTGTCCAGCCTCACTGCTCTTTCTTGCTACTCTCCAATGGTAGTTGGTGGTTCTTCTGCTTCTGCCAGTTTCCTCCTAATATTTCCATTCAATTCTCTCTTGAATTCTTTGATGAGGGGTCTTCTCTCATAGCTGCTCCCCCTGGCAACCTTTTTGAATTCCTGCACATACTTGTTGCAGGTCCTCCCTCCTTGTTCAATGGTTCTCAGCTGTTTTATTTTTCTCTTCTCTTCTGATGTTTCCCCAAAGTCATTCCTTATCTTTGTAAACAGCTGCTCCACTGATTCTACTTCTGACTCTCCCTTGGCCAGCTTATCCAACAAGTTATCTTTCCATACCTCCGCTATTCCTCCCTATACATATGACAACACCCAGGCCACCTGGGTTGCTGCTACCTCTTCTGTCATCTTTATTCTAATATATAGGTGAGCCGTATTAACAAACGCACTCACCTCCTCCATCTTCCCACTGAAAACTTGAGATCTTGCAACCTCCACTCTGCTCCTCTATTGCTGAAGGAGCATGGTGTTGACCTACTGCTGCAGGGTTGCAATCATGACAAGGAGTTGCTCCTCTCTGGTTTGGGGGGGAGCAGGGGCTAAAGGGTATTTCTCCTGTTGCTGTTGTTGTTGGCAAGACATTGGCAGTGGTAATGGTAATGGTAATGGTGATGTTTTCTCATAGGAGGATGAATGGTCTTCTTCATCTATACTTGTGGCTAGCTACTGACTAAGAAGGGTGAAACAATATTATCCCTAAGAAGGGAATCTCTAAGCTAGATGGGCCTTTAAGAGGTTGCCATTGTTCTCCTGCATAGACCGGTCACAATGGATTGGTAGCATGGAGCTGATAGTAAAGAACTAGTTACGAGCCCACTCGATATAGAGGTCAGGTCTCGGGCAGGGACACAAGCTTTGTCCAGGCTGTCTATCCACTGTTCCTAACTGACAGTAAAGTCCCCTTTACAGCTAGGGCCCACTATCCAAGATGCTTTCAAGTGCTGTGCTCATTAGTGAGGATGATAAGAGAGTAAGTAAAAATAAGAATGTTGAGGCTGCAAGGTGTAGGGTCAACAATGGAGATCAAGTTCTTATGTTCAGATGGGCAGTGAATGCTCTTAGTGATCATCCTAGATGGATGTTCAAGAAGAACTCAATAGAGTTCTTTATTGGATTGGACTACTACTTATACTACTTTTACAGTGGCTGTACTCTTAGTCTATAATCATATGTCTTTTTAGAACATTCTATGATCACCTGACCTTATCATATGACCTTAGTTCCCACACTATTTATATCTCAACCCTGTTATATGTCTTGAGGTTTTGGATTAAATGTTTGAATACTTGGGAAACTTTTCTCCTTTTGGGGCTCTCATAACAGGATGAGACTCCTAGAGGGGTACTCAATACTATATATATATTCTGGCACTGGTGTATCTCTATCTCTACAGTCCTAGTTATTAGGATCTAGAGTTTCAGGAGCAAGCTAAGAGTAATCAAATATTACATAGTAATATTTAATATATTGTAGGGTTACTCCAGGAGGTTAGTCTGGTGTCAGGGATGGCATTGGTAAGGTCCTCTTATACTGATAACATGCCACTCTAGGCTGTATTGCAATTGCTTCCTCCAAGTAAATCCTCTACTCATGATCATCTTCTAGTAATTCTCTTGCTATACATGCCTTCTTAAATGTGACAAACACTTGGCCATTCCAGATCCTCAGATGCTCCCAACTTTTTTCACCTTCAAATATAGTTAAAAGAAATCATAAAAAAACTATTCTCTTTTTGATAGTAACATAAAGTATATTCTTCCAATTACCTTAGCATGTCATCTTGGATGCTATGACTTGGCTTTGGTATTCCAGGTATAGTGTTGAGGAAACTACTAGTAGATAAGGCTCAAACTATTGTTGTATATAGAGTTGTTGTTACAAACTTCATTTAGACCATAACTCTGGGAATACTTGACTGATTTCAATAGTCTAAATGGCCATCAAAAGCCCTTAAGAAGACCTTTCAAATAGTACCAGAAATGTCTCAAGATAATTAGTATTCACCAAGTCATTAGTAGATCAGTCAGCGATTACTAAGTCACTAGATACTAAATCACTGATATCTCAGGAACTGCTTAATGTAATCATTTGCTTCAATGACCATCGTAAAGCTTTCTTCAATGTACTTCTTTTGGTTATAAATAGAACCCAAGGCAATAAGATCCTATGGAGATACAAGGTCCTCAATGTTTGTATATAATACTAATCTTTATCCATAGATTATCATCTGTCCTTGAATAGAACAAAGGACTACCCTAAGACAGTTAGGTCATCTCTATTTCAAGAACAATAGCACTTCTATATGTAGAACAATAGGTAATGATCATGTAATAGGCTGTTCTAGTGCACAGACCACCACAATTATGTATTTAAGGACTGTATGTCTAAGGATAAACCTCAAACTTAACAATATCTTTTGCTGCTTGTCTAACTTTGCTTTTTTGAGCACTTTGATTATCAAATCAACCAATCACAAATCAGTAAGTGGCTATTTGTGATAGTTGTAATCAAACCAAGCAGTAAGCTAAGTCTTCTCTATATTTTGTCTGGTCAATACTTCATTAATAGTTAGACCATCTCTAACATGAAGATGATAGGCATAGTAGTATCTGTCAGAAACCACCTGTGAGCAAGTCTGTTTCTCTCTATCTCTCTGTCTTCCATTCTCCTCTTATTCTCTCAACTGAGTACCATGGATTGGAATTTATGGATACTATCCATTCTTTCCCTTTGGAAATAACAGAACATAATAGAGAGTGGTATACAAAGGACTGTTCTGGCTTATTTGCTTAAAACATCCTTCTCTTGCCTGTAACACTACATCCCTATTATCTATTGCATAATAGACTCCTTCCTCAGGAATGATAACTGCAATCTCTTCAGCAGTAGGCAGATTATAGGTTTGCTGATCATGCTGTAGATCTATATGCAATCTAATCCTGATCTTCTGCTGTTCATCTGCTAGTTTGTCTCTGATAAGCTCATATGCATAACAGTACCAGCCAATATATAGATGATTATCTAGAAGCATTGTCTGAATATTGTCTATTACTACAGGATCCAGATTATTGTTGTTAGCTCTCCTGATATAGAGCTGCTCTGCTGTGTCAAGAATATAGATTTGTATATATATTGGAGTCTGATTAGCATGAGAGAGGAGAGCACCAGTGAGATAATAAAGCTCTTCCTGGATTTTAAAACAGTAGGGGCCTGATTGTCTAGTGACTGAGTTGTCAATTTTGACTCCTACTAAAGTCATAGCAAAGGCTGCATTATACTGTCATATATTATTGCAAAATTCTCTTGAGCAATAATTATCTCTAGTCAAGTAATTATGAAGGATTCTAGTAAGTGATTGGAAAGAATACAGTTGGGTTCTGCTACTCTCTGTTGCTGTAACTGCCTCTCTTCTATCTGTCTCTATCTTTCTACTTCTACTCTTATCATTTCTGCCCTATAATCCTGAGTTGTCCTCTATTGTTGCTCTCTTGATAGCATTTGCTCAGCAAGTTGATATCTATGCAAATCAAGTATAGTATCATCAAGATTCTGTGGAACATATATAGGAGTCATGTGAAATCTTTCCCTTCCTCTATTCCAAACAGGAGCTGAAGGAACATTTTAGAGCAAAGTAGATAGTTGATAGTTCTCTGGAACAACTTTATGTTGTTGTGCTTGCTCCTTAGCTCTCCTAATTTGACATTTTTCTTTAACAAAATCTATCTCTCATAGTTTGTCTTACTGTCTTACTTACAACTATCCTAAGAATAAAGATATACTATCACTCCTAAGAAGGAGATCCCTACTCTAAACAACTCTCTTAAAGAGCAGTTGTTATTCTCTTGTGTATAAGGATTACAATAGACCCCAAGCACTAGGTTACTAATAGAAAGGTGTCACAAACTTCATTTAGACTATAACTCTGGGAATGATTGACTGATTTCAATGATCTAAATGGCCATCAAAAGCCCTTAAGAAGACCTTTCAAATAGTACCAGAAATGTCTCAAGGTAATCAGTATTCACTGAGTTATCAGTAGATCAGTCTGTAATTACCAAGTTACCAGACACTAAATTGCTGATATCTCAGAAACTGCTTGATATAATCATTTGCTTCAATAACTATTGTGAAGCTCTCTTCAATATGCTTCTTTCAGCTATAAATAGACCCAAAGGCAATAAGATCCCATAAAGATACAAGGTCCTCAATATTTGTACATGACACTGATCTTTATCTATAGATTATCATCTGTTCTTGAATAGAACAAAAAACTGCCCTAAGATAGTTAGATTATCTCTATTTCAAGAACAATAGCACTCCTATATATAGAACAATAGATAGTGATCATGTGGTGGGCTGTCCTAGTATACAGACTACCACAATCATATATTTAAGAGCTGTATATCTGAAAATAAATCTCAAACTTAACAACATCTTTTGCTACTGTCTAAACTTTGCTTTTTTGAGCCTTTTGAATACCAAATTCCTCAATCACAAATCAGTAAATGGCTATTTGTGATAAC
>Ga0153969_1000156_pt1 | contig 13237 bp, 10 predicted proteins | sample TSGA053MetaG_FD_104702 | JGI IMG/M metagenome (GOLD analysis project Ga0153969, IMG submission 104702) | Attine ant fungus gardens microbial communities from Georgia, USA - TSGA053 MetaG | ecosystem: Host-associated > Fungi > Mycelium > Unclassified | place: USA: Georgia, George L Smith State...
ATACTGATTGCCTTGAGATGTCTTTGGTATTGTTTGAAAGGTCTTCTTAAGGGCTTTTGGTGGCCATTTAGATCATTGAAATTGGCTGAGTATTCCCAGAGTTATGGTCCAAATGAAGTTTGTGACAAACTGCTATTATCTCTATATACACTGAAAAGGACATACACTCCATTTCCTTCCACTCTAGGGCATTCAACTCTACCAAACTAAATTATAATATTCATAATAAGGAACTCTTGGCAATATTTGAAGCATTCAAAAAATGGCATTACTATCTAGAAGGACAAGTATTATTGATTGAAGTATTCATCGACTACAAAAACTTGACTTACTTTTGTGAGTCAAAGACCTTGTCTTGTCACTAGGCTAGGTAGTTGAAGTTTCTCTCACAGTTCAACCTTTCCATTAAGTTCCATCCAGGAAGATTGGAAACCAAACCAGATACTCTAACACAATATTGGGATATTTATGACAACAAAGGACAGTTTTTACTCACCAACACTAGACCAGTGTTCTCAAGGGAATAGGTAGAACCTCAATCAGTAATGCCAAATGACCAGCCACTAGAACTCCATGCAATATTTACAGCAGACTTGTGAATGTTACTAGCCAATATCTAGATAGTAGTCAGGAATGATCTAATCTACTTGAGCTTTCTGGACTTGGGAGAAGGCCTGGACAATACCCACTGGTCAAGAAGGGAGAACAGACTCCTTCTCTATGAGGACAAAATATTTGTACCAGATAGCAACAATCTCTAACTATACGTACTTAGGGCCAAATATGACTATAAGCTTGCAGACTACCTAGGACCGTCTAAAACCTACCAGCTGGTCTGTAGAAACTATAGCTGGTCTAACCTACAAGATTTTGTAATGGACTATGTTAGGACATGCAACATCTGCTCAAGAAACAAGACAAGAAGATATAAACTATATGGGTTACTAAAGCAACTCTCTATCCCCCCTCAACCCTGGAAGTCTATCTCTATAGACTTCATTGAACAGCTACTGGAATCTAAAGGGTATACTGATATATTAGTGGTCATAGATAGACTTACAAAACAAGCAATCTTCATACTGACCAAGAGAACAATTGATGCAGCAGGACTAGCAGAAGTCTTCATTTGCAAGATCTTCTTGAAATACAGTACTCCCAACCATGTCATCTCAGACAGAGATAGCAAGTTTGTTTCTAAATTCTTCAGATTATTAGCCAGTGTATTAGACATTAAACTTCACTTCATCTTGGGATACCACCCACAAGCAGATGACCAGACTGAGTGCATGAACTAGATGCTCAAGCAGTATGAGGATATTCTGTACTTACCAACAATCAGACTAGATAAAGTTACTCCTCCTAGTACTACCCAGATAGACCTAGGTTTTCCATAGTCTTATAATTGTTAATACCTGCAGCAGTGAACCACATAGATCAAGCCTAGGATCGATACTTAGTAAGGTTACAAGGGCATGACCTTAAAGAGAGGGTACTGTCATACCTATGACATACTGTGATATACTATACCCTTAGTTCATCATCATAACCAACCTTGGCACACCATCACCAGCTTACTAAGAACTATATTGTTATAACTCATTACCCCTAGAATACTTAGACAGAGTACTGGTAGAATCTTAGCTTCATTATTAATTAAGCCTCCTCTCTTGTCATTGCCATCCTCCTCAATATACTCTTCTTTTACTCTTCTTTTACTCTAGTAGACTAGTACAGAGGTAACACAACCTGATTGGTTGAGATCAAGCCCAGGATCTAGAGGACCAAGGCTTGATACACCCACACAAATGCTCATATTTTGTTTACACTTTCATTCATTGCTTTCAACCATATTTTTATCTCTCACCAAGTCTGGACTGCTGAAACATGCCCAAAATATAGTGTATTGGCTAGTTCTGGGTAAATAGCATCCAGTATTGTGCTCCAGAGGCAAAGGGAATTAGAGATTGAGAAGAGAAATTTGAAGACCATCTATTGAACAAAATGTGCACATATATATATATGCCTGTAAATTTACAAATATATCATATAGAATAAGTTGTTTTCCTGCAGAAAAAGCTAGGAGTCACAGTGGGATGTTAAGGATGTCTCATGGAATTCTTCATGATTTTCTAATTTTGGTATCACATTATGGAATCTATGATGAAATATAACATCAAAGTATCTAGGGATCTTAGTTGTTATCAGGAGCATCTGAGACAAAACTTATAGGAGTACTAAAACTTGTACTCCAGTATTGTAAAACACTATGTGTATATTAAGGTAACTATTTGTAGTATAAATTTATCACTTTTGAGCCTATTAAATCTAAGAGTGTATCTTACACTTCTCTTTCAAAAACTCTACTGTACCCTCTCCTTTTATAAGGTTATGGGCCCTGTTGTTGAAACATCTTTGGAAACTACAAGGTTTCCAAAGATAAATGGCTCAAACTATTATACATGGGCTAATAATATGAAATCAGCCCTGTAGGCTAGATTTCTTTGAGGTGTAGTCTCTGGTCAAGAACGGCCTCCTCCTAAACTGCCTGCTGACTACTCCAAGCTCACTACTGCCAAATCAGCCTCCTACACATCTGTTGCTGCAGTTCCCACTACCCCTTCTACTCCAATTAGCAAAGACAAGGGTACTGTATCTTCTGGAGAATCAAAGAGTACTACTATTACTAGTCCTAAAGATGTCTTTGACATTCTTCAATCCAAGAAGTATCAGAGTTGGGAATTGGCTGTTGAGTGCTATGAAAAGTGGCTCAATAAAGATAATGCTACTATAGATCTTATATGAAATGCCATTAAATATGTCCAATGCAAATCTATCATTGGAATTAACAATTCCCAAGTCATGTGGGAGCACCTTTGCAACAATTTTCTAGGTCAGCATAGTGGCATTAATGTCTACTATTATTATCAGCAACTTTATTCAAAAAAGTAGGATGGTACTTCATCAATTTTGGACCATATTGGTTTTTATATAAATATTCATCAACACTTTATTAAAGCTGGCCATCAAGTAGATAATATTACTATTATCAATGCCTTGCTTTTATTACTTCCTCACACTCCTACTTGGAATGTTGTTAAGCAAACATTGCTTCAACAAGGCCAAAAACTCACTCTCAAAATGGTCACCACTGAATTAACCATGGTATATAATTATATTACTCAAGAAAACATTGCAGAGGGTACAGACAAACAATTTAGAACCCTTGTGATGTTTTTCCAGTCTAGATCATTCTCTCAAAACAGAGGAAGAAATAACAATAGTTCTGTCTAGAAAAATCAATGAAAAAATAGCAGAAAACAAATGTCAAAGAAAGAGTGTGCCCAAAATTTGACCAAGTTTAATGATGTCTGTAATCATTATGGTGGCAAAGAACATTGGAGTTCTAATTGTCATAAACCAAAATCAACAACAGAGTCTGCTTATCTTGCTGTAAAAGATCAATCCACCAATGAACATGAAAATAGAAAAGTATTCATGGTCAATCACTTACCAAAAATTTATCCAGGACTTCTTCTTGATTGTGCCACTTCATGCTATATGTTTGCCAATCAATAGTTCTTTACATCCTATGAACCCCTGAAGAATAAATATGTCACTGTTGGAGGTTCTTATAGAGTTTTTGTTAAAGGACATAGTATTGTCAAATTTCATACCAAATTACATAATGACCAGTGATGCAATATAACACTCACTGATGTATTACATATTCCAGCACTAGGAACAAATCTTGTTAGCCTAGGCACTTTGCAACAAGCTAGTACAAAGCTTTGGGGGATAAATTATAGTCTTGATATAATACTGAGCAATAATACCATCTTTTATGCCAAATTGATTGGACTTACTGAAAAATTGTACTCTATACAATATATAAAAGTTGATCAGCACCTAGTCTATGTTGCTGATCACACCACTATATGTTTATGACATTGATGAATGGGGTATTTAAGTCCTTCAACTATATGCTTAATAGAAACAAAAGATCTTGTAAATGGCCTCAAGATCACTTCTTCCAAAGACTTTGATTATGTCTGTGCTGGATGTGCCCATGGAAAATCCCATTGTTCTTTTCCTAATCTCAGTACAACAAAGTATTCAAAGATGAAATTGCTTGTTATAGACCTTACTGGACTGGTTAATATTCCAACTTGGGATGGATATATGTATATGCTCTTGCCATTATCAAAGCAAGTTGCCATTATTCTGCTAGACAATTATTAAAAAATAAAAGCAAAGTGGAAGTTACTGTCAAAAATATTGTTACCAAGTTTGAAAGGCAATCAGAGATCAAAACTCATTGCATCTGAACTGATAGCGGGACTGAGTTTGTAAATACTCTAATGAATAAATTTTGTCAGCAAAATGGCATTATTCATAAAACCACAAACCCTCATTGTTCTGAACAAAATGGGATTGCTAAGCATGCCATAGCAATATTCTTTGAAATGCTAAAGTGTATACTTCATTCAGCAGAAATGGACTTGAGGTACTAGGGTAAAGCATTCATGTATACTGTCTATATTTACTCTCTTATGGCTATCTTGTAAGAACTTAGACTGTAGCACTCTAGAACTACTCCTAGTCCAAGTTGACAAGGAGAACTTGATAGAGTTCCCATTTGATTGCTATACACTACTTATATACATTCTATATTTACTTCTATTTATAAAGTTCTATGTATCTCTTTTGAGTTGTTTCTTCTTGTGCACCCATTGATTTCCTAATTAAATGAAAAGAAAAAGAAAAGAAATATAAATAATAACTTAGCTGTTTGGCTGTATCATGACATACCTCTATGTTATGAGACAACTCTCAAGAAGAAAACTATTTCTCATACATTTATCAACTTGATGGGAAATATCCAAGAATACAATGTGGAAAAGATATAAATAGTGTAGGAAAGATTATGTAAGATATGTATAGTTATTAGTAAGGGTCATGTGATTGCAGGAGATAGGCACACAGACCATCCAATGTTTGTATAAGTATCTAGTAGAATCCAATAAGGAACTTTATTGAGTTTTTTCTAGACAACCACCTTAGTTGAGCCTAAGTCTTCATGACCTTGCACTAACACTCTGGTCTTGAAGGAAAAGTCCCTTATGAAGCATGGACTGGTTGAAAACTGGATATATCACATTTGCAAATATTTGGATCACTTGGCTAGGCATATATGCCAAAGGCAGTTCATCATGGCAAAATTGAATCTAGAGCTGTTCATATTTGACTTCTTGGCTGGTAGGCTGATAAAACAAAAGGCTATTGCCTTAAAGATCTAGAGAATGAAAAGTTAATTACTTTCCAAGATGTTTAGTTTAAAGAAAACCATACTCCTTCTGAACTTGCCTCTATTGATCTCCTGAAATCATTACCCAAAGAAGTCAATTACTTTGTTGATGAAACAATAGAGGTCTTGGATGATGAATATAATACTATAACTACTTCATCTGAGCTACAGTATTCTGCTACTCTGTCACCGACACCACCAGTCTCTGTTCTAGGTCCTTCTCCTCCAGCTCTCAGAAAATCAAACAAGTAGGAAAACTTATTCTATTGAGAGCCTTTAAGTCGTGTCTGAAACTGACCCAAATATCTTGAGAAAAACACCTATATGGTATTCTTGACCATTAATGGTGAACCTGACTTCTATAAAGAAATAGTAAAATCCCCAAACAAGGATGGATGGATTAACGCTGTTAAAAAAGAGTACAAAAAATTAGAGAAAATGAATGTTTTTGAATGAACAAATGCTTTACCTGATAGAAAATACCTAGTTGAAAGTCAAGTTATCTATTGAGAAAAGCTAGATAAACAAGAAAATCACATCAAATACAAGGCATAAATTGTTACACAAGGATTTTCTCAAATCCTAGAAGAAGACTTTACCAAGACATTCTTCTCTGTTGCAAAATTCACTACCTTACGAGTTTTTCTATCTCTTGTAGCCTTTCTGGATTTCAACATTCATTAGATTGATATTGTCAGTGCATATCTACAAGAGGATCTAGATGAAGAAATCTATCTTGAAGTGCCAAAAGAAGTACTAGACTTTGAAAGCAAAGAGAGATACTAGTAGTTTAAAAAGGCACTTTATAGACTTAAGCAAGCCAGATGTTAGTAGAAGAAATGTTTACATGAGTCCTTGACAAATCTTGGATTTATCCAAGTATTATTAGATAACTGCCTTTATATTTTGTAGCACAATAGTCATATTTGCTTGATAATCTTGGTATATGTTAATAATATAGCAATCACTGGGCTGGATACCTGCAAAATCATTTCTTTTAAAAAGAACCTTGATAACAATTTTGAAATCACAAACCTTGGAGAACTAAGGTATTCAAGTCACTTGAGATAGGCCCAACCACAAAATCTACATAGATTAATCAGCTTATATTGAAAAAGTGATTGTATGATTTGGCATGAACAACTCTTATCCTGTTTCAACTCCTCTTGCTGTTAACCATAGTCTTTTTCTTGCACAATATCCAACTAACATAAACAATAAAAATTCTTATTACAAATATGCAAGAGAGATTCACTACTTATCACTTATTGGTTCTTTTTTCTTTGCTGTACAAACTTGTCCTGACATCCAGTATACAGTTGGCCTTGTAGCCCAATTTGCAGGAAATCCTGGTATTGCTCACTTAGCATCTACCAAATGCATCCTTTGTTATCTTAAAGGGACATCAGATTATACACTTGTTTTAGAACAAAAAATGACAAATCAATTAGTCTTGTTGGTTGGAGTAATGCTAATTGGGCCCAGGATCTGGATTCTAGGAAATCTATGAGTAGATATATATTTAATATTGCTGGAGGGTCTATTTCATAGTCATCAAAAAAGCAGGCTATGGTTGCTATATCAATAGTTGAAGCAGAATATGTTGTATTAGCTAATGTAACAAAAGAGGCTGTTTGGCTTTGTATATTACTAAGCAAGCTTGATTTTCCACAAACTACAGCAACAGTCATCCATACAGATAACCAAGGCTGTATAGCCCTAGCCAGCAATCCAGTTTCTTACTCATGAGCAAAATATATTGATATTTGATATTACTTTTGTCACAAACTTTATTTGGACCATAACTCTGGGAATACTCAACTGATTTCAACAATCTAAATGGCCACCAAAAGCCCTTAAGAAGACCTTTCAAAAAATACCAAAAACATCTCAAAGTGATCAGTATTTACCAAGTTATCAGCAGATCAGTTAGTAATTGCCAAGTTACTAGACACTAAATTGCTGATATCTTGGGAATTGCTTGACATAATCATTTGCTTTAATGACCATCATGAAGCTCTCTTCAATGTGCTTCTTTTGACTATAAATAGACTATCATATATATCAACTTTGCCCATACTGTACTCCTTCTTACTATATGTTCTGTCTTATACAATATTTTGTTTGCACTCCCTGGACATGTCCCTGCCCTCACTGTTTGACTCATGATGTATTGCCATTGAGTAGAGCTGTTACAAATTTATTGTATAATCACTATCATTATGTTTATAAATTTCTTACTTTATACTGTAGTTTAATAGCAAGGAGACTTTCAACTCTTAACTTCCAACTTTTGTCAGTAGAGTACATCCTTGATGACCTAATATTGTTAAGTTAAGTGATTGTTCTTGTCTGACCTCAACACTTTACACCTACTTTTGGAAGTTGATATTCATTCTGCAATTTTCCTAACATATATACTGACTTTCTAAAGGGGATTTGAGAATTTAGTGCAGTTAACTTTAACTATAGCACTTAGCTTATGAATACTTATATAATAATCACAAAAATAATCAATTAAAACTGCTAACTTAAAAGTGGTACCATATGTGGCTTCTCTTTGACTTCTTATGTCTCCAACTTTATCACAAAAAAATACTAAAAAACCTAAAAGCTGTCCAAGAGATAGAATAAACAAATATAAAAAAAAGAATAAAATTCAAAAGCTAAGATACAAAATGCAAGAAAGATTAAGCTTGGAAAAGAACAAGAGATTATCAGTACTCTTTCAGTATGTTCTTCTATAGCTATTCAATTACCTTTTATACAGATATGAATATATTTAATACTCTGGGCCACAAAACAGAGAAAGAAAACCACAAGCAAGAGACAGCAACTTAATTGTAAGAATCCTAACTAAAGCAATGAATCATTTATATAAGTATTTTTTCCTGTCTATGGCTATATATTTTATTGATTGTATTCATAGATCTAGCAGACTGTGATGTCTCTACCTTGAAGAGTGGCCAGAAGATCAGCAAGATTCTCAAGAAGCCTAACTTAGGGCATATAAGTCATCTATGTACTATTGTGGACAACAAAGGCCATATTCTTTTGTGGTATCTACTAGAGATATTACCAAAGGATCATTGTGTAAGCTATTCCTTTTTTGAATAACTATCCTAAAGTTTATTGTGTAGAGAATGTTAACTAGAGCACAAAAGAATCTAGATTCTCTTTTGTGTTATTCACTTAGTACTGGAAGAAAAAATTGGAGAAAAGATCCAAATGCCTATAAGAGCTCTATGTCTGGAGTTGTAAATAGTACAGAGACATTTTCTCCAGACTGGTTTTCTTTGGGACATGGAGTATGATTTGTTTTATGTTTTGTCAAAATTGGTCACTAATATTTTTGAAGAAAGATCCTGAGGCCAAGATCATCCCCTCATCTTTATTCCGGCAGAACATGAATAAAGAGGTTAAAACCTGGCTAACAAAAATTGCAGATCCTTTGAAGTTCATGGACAATATCCTTTGTATCACCCATCCAATACTTTATGATGCTGCTCATGAAGTTATGAACAAATTAAAAGCAGATCCAATTACTGGAAAATATGCCTCTCTTTGGTCCATAGTCTACTTAGGGTTATCTCCCATCACAAACAGAACATCTAGAGAATATAGGGATCACTTTGAAGCCTATTCCTGGTATGATCAAGTTATCATCTTTGGATCATATGAGTTAGCTGTTTTTCACTTGCCTAAATTGGGAGCAACACTTCAATATAATTTAGGTACTATGGTACAGTTCTGTAGGAATCTTCTACTTTATAGTGTTAATGGATAAAAGAGTGGGGATAGGTACTGCTATATATCTTTCTTCAGAAAAGATATCCTTCAAAGATTGGAAGTACAGTTACCTGGATGGACTGTCCCTTCTATATAGTTGTAAATATATATATCTATATTTTAGGTCTACAATAAGACAGGCCAAAAAATTATACAAAAGTGCTATTTTATATAAGGTTTTGATATATGTTTGTGACAAGTGATGCTGTGGCATAAGTAAGTGATACAATGGCCTAGTAAGGAAGGTGCATGATGTTGTATATGATGTAATGGTCCAGTAAGGAAGTTGTAGTTTGTGGGAGAGTATAACTCATGTAACAAGTAAATTATATTATTAGAGAACTTTGTAGAGTAACTCTTTACTTATTTGTCTTATCTCTACATATCTCCCTTCATACAATAGCTCATTCATATTCCCTGAACATGTTCCTGTTCTCACCTCAAGTGTAATCCCTGGTATGTCATTTATATATTTTCTTTTTATTTTTATTGATTTACTAATCTTTTTTTTTTCATAGGATGTTCATTTCACCCTCACTATGTATCCTATCTTGTACCTATCTCCATACTAAGTGGAGTCTCCAGTACATTGTTAACTTATTTTCTTTTTATTTTTATTTATTTACTAATCTTTTTTTTTTATAGGATGTTTATTTCATCTCCACTATATATTCTGTCTTGTATCATGCCTTGTCTGCACTCCCTGGATATATTTATGCCCCCATCTCAAATGTAATTCCTGGTACATCCTTTGTATATTTTATTTTTATTTTTATTTATTTACTGATCTTTTTTTTTTATAGAATATTCATCTTGCCCCCACTATGTGTCCTCCTATATATGATGCCTTGTTAACCCTCCCTGGACATGTTCCTGTCTCCACCTCAAGTGGAGTCTCCAGTAGGTTATTTATATATTTTCTTTTTCTTTTTAGTTATTTACTGACCTATTTTTTTTATAGGATGTTTGTTTTGGCCTCTATATATCTCCCCTTGTACAATAGCTTGTTAACCCTTTCTGAAATGTCTACTCTGAGCTCCCTTATCACTATATATATGTTATATTTGTTTTTAATTCATCATATATTTTCTCTTATTTACTGATAACCTTTTTGTAGATCATTGTCAACCCTATGCTTACTCTTTGATATAATGGTTCATGAACTTTCTTCTTATATAGCTGCAAAAAATCTTTACAATTTTCTATTGCTTTATGTAAAGTAGATAGCAAATTATTGATATTGTTATACCATACTTGCAATGAACCTAATCAAAACTGATTCTTGTTGCTGCTAAGACTTGGAGAGAAAACTGAATTGTCAGACTGACTTGCTCATTGGCTTTGACATCATCAGCAGCTGTGATAGAAGATACTGCCAGGATTATAACAGTAAATATTGTTGAAAGGTAAAATTAAGATCCCTCATTTAAGCAGTTATCTAAGTTCCTTAAGTTGAGTATTTCAACATCCATGGTACTAGTCCCTTAAGCAGTGCAATTTGTCTACTAATCCTCTACCACTCCTCTACCACTCTTCTACCACTCCTCTACTACTCCTCTACTACTCCTCTACCGCTCCTCTACCAAATGCAGTACTATACTGCATTTGTCACAAATAGTCACAGATTCTTGCTCCACTGATATTTTAATAAATATCATTATTCTACTACTAGAATATTCAAGTAGAGATTGATTTTTGAGCTATATACATTTCAAGTCCTATTACTGTATTGTCTTAGATAGAAATTATATACTTATCTAGATTTATATATATATTTTCAAAACATGTCTCCCAACACAACATAGTCAGTAATTATGCTCTAACCTTACTACTATGTTCTCAAGTATAAAAGAAAGTAGTTTGTATAAGATTCAAATGAAAATATACAGGCTTATACTTGATTTATTAGCTGCTCTTACTTGTTATTCTCATACCCATTTTCTGTTTTTATCTCCATTTTGATATATATATTTATTCTCTCCCTGAACATTTTAATAATATCAAAGTTACCCTTGATATAGTATATAGTAACTACAATATACAGTAGAGCAAGAAATAATGTGAATTGTTGACAATATTATTGTAATGTAACATAGTAGTGACATATTAGTGACATGTTTGTGACAGAGTGCTGTAAGTGCAGTAGAGGGTACTGTAATTTCTCTATGCCCCATACAAGCCTCTATAACTATCTCCCAATGCTTAGCTGAAAGGGCTTGCCAGATTAGAAATTACAAATGTTTGAGACTCAATTGACATAAAAAGAAAACTTGGCACCAATCCTTCCTTATCACTCTTCTACACAACCTTGCCATATAGACTCTTCTAGCTTCTTCTTCTGAAGTAGCATGTCAACCTGTCACCACCATGTGCCCCTACTCCACCTCCATACTACTGTAAGGGGACCTTACCAATGCTACCCCTGGGATTCTCCTAGAAGTAAGTTGTAATATAACTTAGGAGTCTAATATTACTAAGGATTCTCCTGGAGTTCACTTTGCTCCAGTTACCCTTACAACTACCACCTCTACACATCCTCTTATAACTTCCTACCTGGTTGCTTCCTATCCCAAATTTGATCTAGAAACTGGTTTTAACATGTGCAAGTGTTCTAGCTCATATGTTAATCCAGTACGATGTTATACTCTTTGGCTGAGCTTATACTGAGGCAATAAAAGTCTGTTGATAGACTTGTCAATTGGTTATCTAGGCTTTATGCTTATTTAAGTCCATTCTAGATTTAAAGTATATAGCACTCCAAAATATAACCAAAGTTCCTGAGTCCTAGAGGATAACCTCTAAACAGTCTGCCTCCAATCAACCTGATGCTAGTCCATCATATTCACCTCTTGAAGTATGCACTAATTGGTAAATGACAATTTGGTCATTGTGCAGTAAAAAGGGCCTTTCTAAAGGTTCTCTTGTGTAGCTAGGGACTTGTAGGAGGTTTCTAGAGTGAACTCAAATACTGAATTCAGGGGTATAAAGTATATCCCATGTCACAAATCTGCAGAAAATTCATTGGTAGTGTAATACCATTAAAAATTGCTATCCAATCCCTGGAATAACTGACTTGATTGAATCACTCAGCAAAGCCTCAATCTTTACCAAAATCAACTTGAGATGGGGATACAACAATTTTTGCATTAAAGAAGAAGATAAATGGAAGACAGTGTTTATTACAAGATGAGGTCTTTTTGAGGCAACTATTATGTATTTTGGTTTTTCCAATGCACTAGTGACCTTCCAAAGTATGATGAATGACATATTGGGAGATTTGATTTGCATATAACTAGTAATAGTGTATTTAGATGATATTCTAATATTTGGGACATGTTTGAAGAAACACAGGCAATTGGTCAAGGAAGTGTTAAAAAGGCTCTAATTTAATGACCTCTATGCTAAAGCAGAAAAGTGTTTCTTTGAGCAAAGTAGTATCAAGTATTTGGACATAATAATTTTGAAGAATAAAGTACAGATGGATAAGAAGAAGCTTTCAGGAGTTCTAGAGTGGCCAGTACTGACTAAAGTCAAGAAAGTACAAGCATTCTTAGAGATTAGGATAAGGCTTCTGGGGTGTACTTCTACAACATATATGCTCCTACTGTTGAAACATCCCTAATTCTATAGTCTAGTTAGTCAGGGTCAGGAGTCTCTGAGTCAAGCTAAAGGAAATTAAATATTACATAGTAATATTGAATTAAGTGCAAGGTTGCTCCAGACTATAAGTCTAGTGTCTCAGGGATGGTGTTAGTAAGGTTCTCTTATAGTGTCTGTATCCCTCTAGTCCTCAAATTACTACAAGTAGTTTCTTGTCATAGATTTTATAGTTCCTTTTATGGATATCTAATAACTTAGAGAAGAAAGCTACTAGGTATCATAGGTTAGTTCACATGTCCTTTTGTGATAAGACAGTTTCTGTTGCAAAGTCACTAGCATTAGTGGATAACTTAAAAGGATCTTTGTCATTTGGTATTCTTAGAACTGGAGCCATGGTAAAGGCCTTTTTCAGTATCTCAAAAGCATTTTGTTGCTCTATGCCCCAAGTCCAGGTACTATTCTTCTTGGTCAAGTTGGAGAATGGCTTTGACATCTTGGCAAAGTTCTCAATGAACCTACAATAGAAATTTGCAAAGCCTAAGA
>Ga0153969_1000157_pt1 | contig 13230 bp, 19 predicted proteins | sample TSGA053MetaG_FD_104702 | JGI IMG/M metagenome (GOLD analysis project Ga0153969, IMG submission 104702) | Attine ant fungus gardens microbial communities from Georgia, USA - TSGA053 MetaG | ecosystem: Host-associated > Fungi > Mycelium > Unclassified | place: USA: Georgia, George L Smith State...
AATTCCAGAAATCCAATGTCATCATTACAGCGAGGACACTAGGAATGAAAAGCGACTCCAAAAATATCGCTCAAATGTGTGTATGAGAAGTAAACACTCACCATCAATTGTCGTTGATCCCGCTCTATACACGACAAACACCCACTCCGGACCTGCAACCATTGACACGAAATCACCACCAAGTCCCATTATTCTTCGTTCTCTCCCTGTCCCGCTCAAGAACGTCAGGTCACCTTCACTTGTTGCTATGATGACATCCCCGTAGCCCTGAATATCACTATCTGTGCTTTCGCGTAGGCTCAAGGATGGTGGAACACCACCAGCTGCAGTTCCTAAGACATGTGATTCCTTGTCCCTGAGTTTATACGTCCACTCCTTCTGTGATGGCCACGTTCCGTAGGGTTTGAAAAGAACCTGTGCTGGATGTTCGCCTTCTGGCGGACAGGCAAAAACCGCACCTCTTTCACCTATGATATCAGGAGCATGACGAAAACACGGACGAAAAGAAAGCGTATGAGTGTATGATACATCTGCCACTGAACAGACAACTCACCGAGGTAACCAAGATTATATTTGAAATTGTCGGTGAAGTGATAGCTCTTCCGTGTCGAGCGATCAAAGAAGTCGACGTTGATGATATGATGGGTATCTTGATCTGTGACTTCAATCACGCCTATGAGATTATATGCTAGATTTTGGAGTTAAACAAAATGCAATTTTTAGATCACGAGGAGCCCATACCCAAGAAACATCTCTTGTTGTTCATAGGAGTTGATCCAGGCTGAAAAGGAGGTTGAGCCTTCGTAATACTGACTATAGAGGTTTCAGCCACCGGATTCTTCAAGACATAAAACAGAATGACATACCCATTTCTTTGATGTACCCATCACTTGGTCGTTTGCCTACGGCAGGCTCATCTTGCATACCTCCTCCGAGGTCATCAACGATCCAATTATCATAGTCATCGTCCACGTCAGCATCAACGTCAGGGATATCCTCAGTGGTTACTCCAGCCGACTCATGAGTATTTGTCGGCTCCTCCCCAAAGAGATCCAAACCTGTCTTCGGCTGTATCGAACTTGTCAGGGAGTTGTTTACACCGAGTTTCTTGACAGGATCTGGGTGCGTATCGGATATTGGATTGCGCCATTGGAAAAATTCACCGTTAGTATCTGTCCATGCGAGGTGGTTTCTTTTGGGACACCAAACAAGGGAAGTAACCACAGCATCGCTCTGCTTTGCAACATGCCTAAGAAAATAATATGAGTCATGATCCCGCGAAAAAAAGGGGAGCATATTACTGGGTGATAATTCGCCGGGTTTGGGTTGACCAGATGTAAATGTTTGACTGACACGCCGAGGCAAGATAGACACCATTGGGTGAAAGGGCAAGTGCAGTCACTGCGCCTGCAATGTCCTTGTCGACGAAACCAGAATTCTTGGTCCAATCGGCTTTAGATATTGTTACGATTTCTACCAAAAATAAGAAATCAAAGACTTCCCGTCAATAACATCTTTAAAGCTTACCATGCGTTCGCGATACTACATAAAAGCAATGCCCTGACGGATGCCACACAGCAGAACAGTCATGAAATTTGAATTCATTTGACCTAGGAGGATTCAATTGTGTTCGTCAAACACACGGGACTAGTTACTCACTCTGGATCTACCAGGGCGGGAATGACTCCATCAAGGATTTTCTCTATCTTCGCCTGCTTTGATGACATGTCCCAGATCAATATCTTACCATCAGAGCCACACGACGTCTGTAAAATGTGGTCTAGCGCGAAGGTTATTGCTGTAGGATTTGTCAAACTCACCAGATACATGCTTGTAGGATCCCATGTCACTCGTCTGACTCCCTTGGAATGGCCTTCGAGCTTCTCAACAATAGTATTATCTTCTGCGTCTATTACTTTGATGAACAATTCACTATTGTCAATTAGCACAAGCGAGCAGGAGACGACAAGATGAAACACACTCCGATGCAACGGCTATCCGCTTTCCCTTGGGATCTATTGAGACGGAGCGTATCCGGACCCCATTCACATTTGTAACGAATCCATGCAACTGGCTTTCATGTTTGACATATCTCCTGACCAGATCGTCACTTGCCGAGAGCCAGAAGTCATGCTGGGGCACGGTGAGGATACTATTTGACGAAGCATAACTTCAGAAATTTACAGAGGCAGATAATGATGTAATTTCGTGTTCTGCATCAGTTGCAGACTCCGGCTCATTCATGTCATTGTCGAGAGACCATATGCGGACGAGGTAATCTGTTCCACCAGTATAGATGTACCTGCCAGGCATCAGATATATCGGTAGGAGATAGCATTTTACCTACGAGCCATCTGGAGAGCACGTCAAGCAGGTATAGCCGTCAGGGTGAGCTGGGTTGGAGTCAACTTTGGACATTGCAGACAGAGATCGCGTCGTCCCTTAAACGCGTGACATAACATGAATGTGACAATTACTCTATTCATAGACTGATTAATGATGATTTTTTTAGAACACATGGTAGATGAGGAGCTGTGGTTTACTGATGTTAGAATACACCAAAAGATGGTGTTTTCTTTGCACATTATTATATATTTGAGATCGTGGGCATTCTTGCAGCATGTCCAGAATACCACAATTTTCATGACAAATTCTGTTATTGCCACAATTTGACAACACAACTACGCTGAACAGGAAATCATGTATGAAACTACCTTTGGAGGAAGGTTCTACGTCTGGGCTGTGCATTCAACCTTGTTCCATCACGCGCAGACAGAATGAATAGGAAGCATGACTAGAAATTGCATTAGGTCAGACGAGAAGGTTGTGCCTGACATTTTGTCACGAACTTTGTCCAAAGTAAATGGTATGAGGCGGATTGATCCCGGTGGAAGCTATCAGGGAGTCTCAGTATAATATACAGCGGAGATCAAAGAACACTTACGTAAACTGCTGCTGCAGAAAATATCTTCCCTTCCTTGGCACCGTCGAGTGGTGGATGGAGAAGCTGTCGAAATAAATGAATGGTCTCATCCTTGGTAAGATACTGCATATATCTCACGAGGGTCTATATAGTTCCAGTATTCAGTAGCACTAACATGGCGAAGTGTGAAGCATCCTGTTGGATCATGAGGTGCGGCTTACTAATGTTGATAGCCTAAGACCTGTGGCGGGAGAGTCACGACACCGTCTGGTACACAATTAGGCATGAAATGACTACGAAGGGCAGGAATTGCGGACCCCAAGTGTGAACAGCTAAAGTAAATTTAAGCAAGAAGCAACCATTTGGTGGAACTGTGGACGCACCCCGAAATATGTTATTAACGCCAATCAACCGTTCAACATAATCTGCAAAAGAAGGATTTCCAACCCTAGGCTGCCCTAGGGGCCTGTCAATGGTATGCCTACAAATAGCCATAAGAACACAAACCGAACGTGAAGAGTTTGAGGGGTACACCAGGAAGGGCAGATTTGATCGAAATAGCTCCCAGCGCAGCAACTGCACCCCCAAGAGAATATCCGGTGATGATAATCCTATAGGAAGGGTACGCTACTAATTGATCTTGTACTATGCGCAGAACATCCAAAGCCACAGCGTTATAGGCGTCTAGAAATCCAAGATGAACCTTTGCGTCACCCACACCGGTGAGTCCGGTAGAATGAAGAGGAACAAGGAGGAGCATAATATCTACAGCAGAGCTGTTCTGAGCGACGGTCAGTCTGCATTTGATCAGTAGGCTCACCTGTGATGGCGTCAGTAAGTTCACTTGTGCCCCTAAACGCAACGACAATCTCTTTTCGCCTGTCGTCTCGAACAATCATCCCATCTGTTCCCGCTATTTTGTCTCTGAACTAAAAACTGTTAGAGTTATGTGCGCGACAGATATTGAAATACGCACTCGTTCAACCAGGATATTCCCCATCGGTCTGGGGCATGTTGAACCATAAGAAGCCGCACAGTATTTCGCATACAATACAAGGTCATTGTACAACACCTCACTGATACCGACACCTTGTATCGGTATGGGGATAATCCCGTGCTCGGTGCTTTGGGAAGCCGTCACTTGCCTGCAAAAGGCCAGTATAGTGATTCCAATGAGGAGTAGAGCTTGCTTCATATGAGAAGGATTTCCTTGCTTCCGTCGCCGAGCTTTATAGTACTCGTTCTACTATGAGGCTTTGGATCTGTACGGACCATACTTGGCTGTCATTGAATAGCTTCCCACTGACGCGAAATGAGTTGCGTGACACCACACGAGGAATACCTGACTGATGCGGCTCGAGTTTATCTTGAAGTCATACAAAGAAGGCAAAAATAAAATTGGATGACATTCGGGGATAGAAGATATCTGCACTACCGAGGAACTAGACGGAATTGAGTACCCTAGAACTCGGAGGCAATCAAATCAAGGTAGAAATCGGGTTCCATAGGAGCTTGTTTAGGTCCTGAATAGTAGATGAGCCCGGGGCTACACCATCTGCGAAGTGGATATTGCTTGATCATGACTATAGAAGCTTTGAATGACATTGGCAAGGAAGGTACGTGTGGCCGGAATGGTCAGAGGAATGTACACTGTTTGAGCTCATGCTATTGGCGTAAAATGGCAGCTCGATGTTATTTGAAATTAGGTTGGCACTTGACCCTCACGAAGAAGAGTGCTGCTGAAGCTATTGGCGAGAAGGATGCTAATCTCCATGATGAGAAGGTGAGCAAGGTATCAACACTGACACGCGTGATTACCATCACGGTGACCTTGAATTTCCTCTAACCTGTATCATCTCTTATTTTAGGTCAAATACTACGTCAATTCTCCGTTGACCTCGAAGGCGAGCAGAAGAACAGAGTAGCAAATCCTGGTAAGTAGAATATCCTAGCCTCAAACCATCTGGAATGGGAATTTATTCAGTCTTCAGTGTCAGTCTTCCTTTTTCAAACTATCGATATCCTGCGACGGGCGCAAAAGGATTTTTATTTTACATCATTCCTCTAAGCAAGTGCCGTCTGGACACCACGAGACCGTTTAGCGGTCACGCAAACACATCGTAGTTCTACAATGTGATGTTTACTACGTCCTACTATCCAGATAACATTCCTACTACTGCTTCAATTTCATCCTCCATAGTATTCAAATTTTACCATGGATGTCGCACTCTCACTTGTGACTGGACTCGGACTCCGAGTTTACTTGCTCCGCATTACATTTCCGGCATCATTCATATCTCCAATCATTCTGGGGCTTTTGGAGGGCATCTTGGTTCATAGGCTTTCTTTTCATCCTCCGCCCTTTGTTTCTTCTTCCCCCCTCGACCACTACCTAGCGCTTGGGCTGAGATTCTTGGTTGACTTCCTTATTGGGGACTGGTCAAGGGTCAAGATTGTTGCCCTCTGGGTGGTTATCGGGACCAGCATTTCAGAGTTACTGTTTCCCGGTTTTCCTAGTAACTTCGACGCTAGCGTGAAGACATCTCCAAGTAGCCGAACTCGACGTCAACGGCCTAGATCTAACGCCTCTCATGTCCCCTCCTGTATACGAGTTTATCAGGAGCCAGAAGAGCTGCCTTCTCGCCTCCCCGCAAGTACACCCATCAAACCCACTATACAAGTTGACACTCATACCAGTCGATCTGATGATCAAACTTTCATATCACCTAATTTTCCGCTTCCGACTCCCCCAAGTTTCTTTTTGCACCCTGAATCAGAACCTTCGCCTTTTCCTGATTCACCTACCTCCTCCCTAAAGCCCGCTATCGCTCCAGTTTCCTCTCCGGTTCAGACTCGACCAACCTCAGCTCTTGCATTCTATGAAACAGGAAAGTCGACTCAACCTGCATCTACTAGCAGAGATTGCGCTGTTCCTTCCTTGCGACCTTCTCTCCTGCCACCCACACCTCCAGATAGTACACTTCGTGAGCGAACGTTGGACTCTCGAATTGATCGTCTGTCAACTATTGATGAGATCACGTCGCGCTCCGAGCATGTTAGCGAAGACATCGAATTCAATCCACCACAGAAACAGCAAAGCCCTATTCTAATGTCACACGGTGGGGAAGAACCCCTTCCAGTACCGAACCCTACGAGCCACTACATTCGTGCCGAAGACGGGACGCCTATGGTTTCTTCTACAGAGATTCCCCTCCCTGTTCTTCCTGCCCTTGGCCCATCAAGGCCGTCTAGTGGAATTGGTGATAGACTCAGAACTCCTTGCAGAGTCATGTTCGAAGCTGGTGACTCAGATCCTGATGAACTGAACACACCTCCTGCTCTACGACCTTGTATGTCCCGAAATTCTTCAACTCCTGGAGGAGCCAGCGAACCTGGCAAGCAAACAACTGTACTGTCACCCCTGATTTTGGATTCCAGAACCATTGCACCTGATCAGGAAGCCATGCCTGTCCCTGGGACGACACTTTCAAGCTATGCAATTCTTCAGCCACCTGTAACCCCTCGACCTCTTGGCTCCCTTCTGGACACATTATCGAATACTATTTCACGCGAAGTTAGTGACAAATCCGAAGATGTGAAGCCACCTTCTGATGCTTCTGATGCTGAAAGCGTGCTCTCAACACGTATTCCTACGCGATTATTAGAGCATGCCGAAGACATCAGAAAACAGGCCATCGAAGAGGGAAGGGAGTTGGAAAGATTGAAAGCGGAGTTGTGTAAGGCGCGGTCTGAGCATAGACCCCGAGATGTTCTATTTTTGAAAGGTGATATAAAGGATGCTGATGAACGAATGAGGAAATTGCATGCAAAAGCTGCGAGGCGATTCTTCGCTGGTAATACGATAACGTGATCAATGTTGATCAATGTTACTGATGTCCCCACTCACTCTTTTCCTAGGGCATAATAATCTTCAGAAACCAGGTATAATCGACGTTCATGGCTTGAAGCCTGAAGAGGCCCTTCAAAAAACTGAGCAGGCATTCCGAGATCTACTCTCGAATGGTCAGGTAACGCTGAGAGTTATTGTTGGCAAAGGCCTCCACTCTAAAAATAAGGTTCCCGCTATCAAAAATTTTATAATCGAGACGATGCGCAAGTACGTCCTTGATTGTCTTCATTCTCTTGACTTTTCATTAATCTTTAATAGTCAACATATCCCTTGTTCGGTGGACCCTTACAATGCAGGAGTTTTGATTCTGACTTTGTCTCCAGAAACCTAGTATGTCGTGAAGAGTATATATGTTTTCTCTTCAGAAAAGCGCTAAATCTTTGTCAATACCATTCATGATTGATCTAGTCTTCGCTTTCTTTAGTATGCCAAGTGACATCATCTGCTTTCTCGTAGTTTTGACGAATTAGATAAATTTCTACACAAAACAAAATTCTTGATTACAACTCTACTAGGTCCTTGTCCTTGTCCTGCAGCAATCCAGTGTTGTCGCTGGCAACGAGAGCACCAGAACTGAATGCCTCACTCAATGAGCTGACTGTTGTCACGGCCATGTCAAGGACCGCCTCCACACGCTTTTTGAGCGCGTCATTGGAACTCGATACCCTCTTTTGATTTTTATTCACATTCAAATACCAAGGCGATTGGAACCCGGGATTTGACCAGTCGAGATGAAGGAGACAAGAAAACAGATTAGAATGCTGCAGTTTCATTGGTTTTTTAACGTACCAGGGATAACAGATTGATTCTTGCATCTGCTTCATCAAGTCTGACCAACAATGACGGTTCTTCGTTACTTTGCTCGCCAGCTTCCTTCTCTTCGGGATCAGATTCTTCATTATCTGGTTGGTGAAATTCGACTTCGCCGAAATGTGCTTCAAGAAACATCGCTAAGCGCTGAACGCGTGTCATGGATGATAACTCTCCCTTTGCATCGGCGTGTGGATGTTTATGACCATGAGCATGAGAATGCAGATGCGTGGTCACTAGATAGGAGTGCGTTTGTGTTGGTGGTGGTATGGTAAATTGAATCAGCATTACACCTCAAAGACAGGAATAAACTTACATTTTGCTGAAGCCGGGCTGCTATCTATACTGGTAATGAGTGCTAACGTAGAGTCAGCGATCATATCATTACTCGAGCTCGACTCCCATTCTAATGTTAGCTCGTGTTCTTGTGTGTGCTTCACATCCACAACTCCCATAACCTAAGATTCAAACGAAACAACAGCAGTATATCAAGCCCAGGCACTCATTTAGAAGGAGTATGAGATATACCCGTATTGTAGGAACTCCATCTTTATCTAGACCCTCCTCAATCGTGCCAAACATACCTTCCAGGTGCCACCTGACCAGCTCCCAACCGACACCTAAAACAACTCGTTGTTTTTGTGTCAGGGTACAGGTCGTTAATCCAGCGAAATCCCTCAAATCTCGAGGATCAAGGAGCGTATAAGAATAGTCTTTAGCCACCAGAAGCCCAGAGATGATGTCGTTGGTTTGAGGTGGCTTGTCAGCTAATGTGCCAATAGCCTTTTACATGATAAATAGACAAATAATATATACGAACGACCCGAACCACAAGTTCGGTCATCAGCTGGAGGAAGCGGCAGTGATAGGACACAAAGACACGAACCTTAGCAACACGTTCGCCTCTGAAGGATAGATTGAGCGTCTCCAAGTTCCTCGGAGTATGGATTTTGACGTCCTCGTCCCTTTCCTTAAACCTAGACTGCATTGCGGCGCGCAGGCGGCCCATGCCTGTTGATTCACCATGTACCAGGACCTATCACGTGTAGTAAATTATTCATTTGTTTCTTGTAAAATCGGAGAGGGAAGACTTTACCACATGCTGGGCTTTGACTTGCTCAATGTATTCCGAATTTTGAGCATAATCAACGTGGGCACTGAACGAAATCTCATCCACAGATATCCGTCGGGGTATTGTTATTCCTTTCAGGGTAATGAACTCTTCGGGCTCGGTCATAATATCCTAAAAAAGTTGTATACGGACATAAGTGTGGGTTCGTTATGGTTCGGACGGAACTTTAGACGAAAAAAACAAAGTCCATTCGAATAAAATGTAGGTTACACTGGGAAAGAATCTCAGGACTGTCGAAAGGCTCACCTTGGCCGGTGTTCCTTCGATCGAATACCCAGTGATGATAAGACCATTTCGAGCATCAGGTGCCCAAAGTTCAAACAGTTCACGACTTGGTCCGACTTGCATAAAACCAGGACTAGCAAGGACAACACAAGGTGGTCCATCAGCAATTTTCTTTTCCCAGCCCCTCGTTTGAGGAACGTTTGAGATGTGCCTAGGATGAGGGTCAGCGATAACATACAAAACAATAACTTATTGCCATACTTGAAAACAAAAGGATTGTCTCTTCGGGCAAACCGTGACCGGATGTTGGCGTTCATCGTATGGATATATGTCTGGAAAACTGCCATACACTTCTTTGCAAGCCCTGACGCATAATAGACCGGTACATTGTGCAAATCGGGATGCTTCTTCCAGTATTCGTCTAAGATCAACAGCAGTTCTTGGGCTCTCCCGAGCGCAAATGTGGGCAAAAGGACATGACCACCTCGCCGAATGATTGAATGAACCAGATTCGTGAACCTAAGTTCCTTTTCTTCACGACTTTCACCGGTATGTACACCATAAGTACTCTCTACTATGAGTACATCAGGACGGATAGGCGGAAGCTCAGCTTTTACAAGGTGTCGGTCCTCTTCTCTTGAGTAATCGCCAGTATACAGGATTTTGAGACCGGCAATGTCTATCAGAAACATACAAGCTCCTAGAACATGGCCAGCGTGGTAAGGTATGAAGGAGATACCAGGGCAAACTGTGATCAATTGATGAGCCGAGACAGGGATGATTGAAGCGAGTGAAATCTGCATGTCCAAAGGCGAGAACAAAGCGTCCGATGATGAGGAACTTATGAATATTTGTTAATAAAAATTGATTGTAGATGTAAGAGAATAAACCTTGTTCGAACAAAATCTTGCATCATGAACTTATGCAGAGCTTTCGTTGGATGGGACATGTAGACTTTGCCCTTTCCATCCTTGAAATTTGTCTACAGATGCTGCGTCATGGAAGCCTTGAGCCTTAGAAACAACTCGCATACCTTCTCCGTTATATAGGTCAATGCCGCAGCGTGGTCCAAGTGGAAGCTAACAACCCGAATCTCAATTTTACATCACATAAGGGGTTTCTCACTAAGGTAACTCACTGAGTGATAAGAATGGCATCCACCGTGCTCCAGTCGAGGTCATCAATAAAAGGCAAAGATGCCAGACCACTGTAAGCTGGATGAACACCCGTGTCACAGACAATGGTCTTTCCACGATATTGTAATACACAACACGACCTTCCCACTTCTTGGCCAGCTCCAAGCATCGTCACGCTCAAAGTCGCCGAATCTGCCATTTCTTTACGCCCGGTAAATATGTCCTGCCTTGCGAAGGAGTTTTATTATTCTTTGCCACTACTATGCAGTCGTGTTTTAGGTTTGTCTATTCAACAAAGGAATAATGGACACCTTCAACTCAGCTCGAAATTATATAAGCTAATGGTATTCCCACGCTCGAGCTTAATTTACGACCTCCTGCCCACAATGCAATTTGATGGCCAATAGCAAAGCTCAAGCAACCGCTAATACTAGCAGAAAAAGAGCCTCCGCTAGGCGAGCATGTCAAAAGAAGCAAAAGGCAGCAACAAGATTCCGCAATGATCAGCTCCGTGAAGACTTGGATCGTCAAGCTCATGCAATACATGTGGTGGGTATCATGATTCGACATGTTGACTGAAAAGTGTTCAATTTTCCAATTGCAGACACCGCAGCTTCTAGTACCCCAACCATTAGAAACTGTTGGTCTACAGGAAAATTTCTTGAATGACTTATCAGATTCATTCTCTTCCGCCAAGCTTTAACCCTCACCATGCCACTTCATTGGTCAAACCATGACTCCCAGTAGATTGCACATTTGATGTGACCGGTAGAAGGTCAGTGAATCCCGGTTGATGACGAGTTTGACCAATGAACTGAAATCTCAGAAAGGAATATGTCAACGTCACTACCATGTATTGACAAATCTGAACTACCTATTCCTATTCTACTATACAACAATCTTCTGAGATAAAAACAGAAAACTCCTGTCTGTCTGATCATAGAAGACTCAACTTCAAAAAACAAAAAGACGGGTGGAATAAGAGAGCATCAAGTTTGTCAGTCATCAAAAGCAGTATCTACGCCATAAAGAAGAAACTTCTTGCAAGAAATCAAAGGAGGAAGAAGGTACGATCCCAAACTCAAGCCGCAAGTTGATCCCAATTTGGCCGAACAGCTATTGACAGCTTACCTAGCTGCTTACGCTGCCGTAAATTCTTGACCTCTGTATTGATGAGATCCCTTAACCTCTCAAGGTCAAGACTGCGTTCTGCTCGAGAGCCCATCAACAAGTTTCGCCAGATACCGGCAGCAGCAACAGAGTTGTCAATGCCAAGCTGCATAGGCCTGTGTAGACGAATCATCTTCTGCACGAGCGATTCAGGACTTGGGTAAGGCGCATTGGGCCAAGCGACGCGGATAGCAAACCACCATCCAAGAGGCTAACAAGATCTGAATATTAGTGGTACACGATTGGCAGGTGTTACTCACTCGGCCATCAGGAAGGGTGCGATCTTGGTAAGTATCATACGTCGAAAGCTTTCCCTCAGGAAGGGAGAATCTATGAACGACATCCAAACCATCAAAGATTGCCTTCAAGAAAACTGGATTATTGAAACTTGAGCTCACCGATGAACAACCCAATGATTGGGATCTGAGCGATGTTTCGCTAATACAATAATAAGTCTAGGCATCCCGCTAAAGCCAAATGGAGTCCACAGGTCTTTCAGCATCCCACATGCCTCCCCATGCCTGCCGTTGAAAACTGCATTGTTAATGACATCTGCAATATTTGGGGGAACAAAGAGTCGATCAACACCCGAGGGGCCCTCCGTTAATCGAGCTCTAACGTATCGCTTATATGTTTGTGTAGCCCATATGCTCAACGCAACTTCATCTACCTGGTTTCCACGTGTTGTACTGTTGAGCGCCTGGTCAAATTCACTCATTGGCCAAATAATCGCCCAATTCAAGAGGTGGGAATGAATCTTCTGCCAGGGGGGAAGCTGAAATTGGGTTTCGCTTTGAGTTTGGTGAGCCACGGCATAGTCATCTTCAGCCTCATGCTCCTCATTAGGTAGAGGTGGAAGAGGTGGAGACGGAGAGCGGTCACGATCCCCGTATACATCACCATTTGAGTCAGGGATTGTCGGTAGGCCAGAGGGAGGGGCTGCCTCCTCCTCGTCAAACTCTCCTCCGTCCTCATCGCGAGTAACCTCCCAGGTGTGATGAGTTCGGCCCGATTGACTAGCAGGCTTTTGACGCAGCTTGTAAAGCTCCTTCTTGAGAACGAAGGAACCTGGTGAATCATCACGACCAAGGTAACCTGACTCACAGCCTTGGAACTGAGACATGCCATCGACTGGTGGTTGTTGAGTTTCCGTAGCATCGTCATCCAGCACTTCTCCTTCCTCAGGATTGTGATACATTGAATCCCCAAGGGTCCCAGTATGTTGTGTTTGGATGTTCACCGTTTGTGTCAGGGGTGTACGGGTGAATTCATCACCCTCGTAGGCAAAACGAGAACCTTGATATGAGCGATCGTGGGGTTTAATACTCTCGCTGATGCTCTCGAGGCGTTGTTGCATAAGCACTAAATTAAGTTTCAAATCCTCTGCCCATTGTGGGGCCTCCTAAAGACGTCCCAAACTATTAGGGAATACCAGCTGCTGGAATGAAACAGGCTCACATTAGTATTGATTTGTATGTTTGAAAGATGAAGGCCGAGATCATGATCGTGGTAAGACTTGCGATATTGCTTTATAGACTGAAAGATGGCGAATTAAGTATGACGAATAGTGGATGAAATCAAAGGCACACTTCTGCATCATACTTCATTCCAAGCCTCTTAACCCTTTGTCGAATTGCCTTTCTCAAAGCCTTCCTGACAAGCTCATGAAGGTTCTCATTTGCCTCCTGACTGAGTAGGACACAGAGTTCAGTATCATGATATTGATTAGTGACATCGGGTTCCAAAGGTTGATCATAGTACGAGGTACGAGGTGTCAGGCCACCCAAGGCGTCGGCTACAATTCGAGCTTCTTCAGGATCTAAGCCGTCCGGCGACGGCGTGCGCTGGCCAGGCTTCTTGCCTTTATCAGGCATAGTGTTAATAACGGATGGTTTAGCAGTACTCTGCGATAGTGCCTTCGACG
>Ga0153969_1000165_pt1 | contig 13056 bp, 15 predicted proteins | sample TSGA053MetaG_FD_104702 | JGI IMG/M metagenome (GOLD analysis project Ga0153969, IMG submission 104702) | Attine ant fungus gardens microbial communities from Georgia, USA - TSGA053 MetaG | ecosystem: Host-associated > Fungi > Mycelium > Unclassified | place: USA: Georgia, George L Smith State...
ACAAACTCTACAGATGTTATCTTAGAGAATAAAAAACCTTTTCTTGAGATAGAAAGTATTGGACAGGACTGATTAATAGTAACATTGTTTCTTTCTTTTCTTTCTCTTACTTGTATGACAAATATAAAACACTTACTCACTCTAGTATAAGTACCAGTACTATACTTAGGCTCACTCAGTTATCTACTACATTGATGATGTCTGAGGTGAGCTATAGTTCTCTGTTATTGATATCAGCTCTGTAAGAGGACTGTCATGACTTGGCAAAATAGCTAAGTCATTATTTTATTTTATTTTATTTTTTTATTTGGACTTACTACACAAGGAAGGAGTGTAGGAAAGTATTACATAACATGTTACATGTCACAGGTCAGGGTAATGTCATATGAATAGAGTCATATGATGAGTGTGGGAAAGTAGTATACAGACCATGTAGTAAGTGTATAAGTAGTATATAAAATTTGAATGAGAACTCTATCAAGTTCTCCTTGTTAACTTAGACTAAAAGTGGAACTAAGTCATCTTGGCTACATTCTTACACTAGAACTCAATTCCACATCCAGAGCACTATCTACCTTGGACCTTGCTCATCTTAACTCTTATAATCTTTTCAACCTTCAACCAGTGATCATCATAATCACTAGTCACCTCTATATATAGCCAGGCCTTTGGCTTAAGAGGACTTTGCAGTCAGTTAGGAACTGCAGGTGGAAGTATGGTACCAAGCTTAGTGTCATGACACAGTTAAAATGGCTAAGTTATTATTTATTTTCTTTTTCTTTTTCTTTTCTTTTAATTAGGAAACTGGAGAATGACTAAAAGAGATATGCAGGAGTCCATAAATAGAAGTAAACACAGGATATGTATAAGTAGTATACTATAATCAAATGAGAACTCTATTGAGTTCTCCTTGTCAACTTGGACTAGGAGTAGTTTTAAGATACCTCAGTCTAAGTTCTTACACTAGAACTCAATTCCATATCTAGAGCACTGTCTGCCTTGGACCTTGCTTATTCTTACTCTCATAACCATCTCAACCCTTGACCAGTGGTCACTACGATCACTAGTCACCTCTATACATAGCCAGGCCTTTGGCTTAAGAGGACTTGTCAATCAGTTAGGGATTGATGGTAGAAGTGCAGTACTGTTATGAGAGCCCCAAACAGGAAAAGGTTTCCCATGCATTTGAACACTTAATCCAAAACCTCAAAGCATACAATGGAGTAAGGATATAAATAGGGTAGGGACTTAGTAAGTCAAATCATATGACAAGGTCAGATGATCATAGAACATTCTGGAAAGAATATGTAATTGTAGAACTCTAGGGTACAACCACTGTAGTAGTAGTATAAGTAGGGCTGCAATCCAATAAAGAACTCCATTGAGTTCTTCTTGAACATCCACCTAGAGTGATTGCTAAGGACATTCACTGTCCATTAATAACAAGTACCAAGCTCAGGTATTGTGTCTAAGACCTGACCTCACAATTAAGCAGTGTTCAGTAGTTTACTTGTATTTCTTTCTCTCTATAAACCTTGTGCTAAAGTACCATTGTAGGCTGTATATGCAGAGGAGTAATGCTATATCTTTAGAAAGGTGTTTAGATTAGAAATCCTCTCCTTGGGGTTATAGTATAACCATAGTATTAGGGCAATAGCAAGTAGGGCAGTAGATGTCTAGCTGGATGAAGATCTTGCACCCCAGTAGATATAACATTAGTAAAATCACTCCTATTTTGACTTTTCTGGAGATGTAGTACCATGTCTCTGGAACAATACAACTTTCTTATGGACAGTATGCTTAACCAATGGCATGCCCTGGCCAAACTAAGGGCAGAAATAGAGAGAAGGGAAGGAAGGATATATTGGAGGTGTAGAAGGTTTGGGGACCTGGCCTATAACTGTAGGAATATAAAAAAAGCAAAAGGGAAACCAGTTCCCCAGAATAGATTTGAGGTGATAGTAAGTAGAGTGATGCAATGTGGAGTAAGGGAGAAAGCAAAAGTAAGGAGGCAGGAGACAGTTGAGGAAGAGGTACAATGTTTTAGATGTCGGGGAATAGAACACTACAAGTGGAAGTGTCTAAATATTAAGGTGGAGAAGGAAAGGAGAAGTGAGGAAGCGGTGCGTATGGCCAGGCTACAAAAGGCATAGTAGGGAGGGAAGCCAGTACATCCCGATTGGGAAAAGGCACAGAAATACTGTGGAGTGGAGAATGTACCAGGGGATGCACAGCTGTTGGAGTTAGGATGGATGACAGAAGAAGTCGTAGTAACCTATATAGAATGTAGATAGTGTGGAAAGAAAGAAAAAACAACAGAGGACAAAAAGTCCTCAGAGGAAGAAAGTTAGAGGAAGCCGAGTGGTGTGGGTGCTCAAAGCAAAAGAAAAGGGAAGGAGTAGCAGCACACTCCAGAGAGAGAAAGGTGCAGTAGAACGGTGTATGGACAGAAGTTCCAAAAGGCACAGTAAAAGAAAAAGATAAACAAAGAGATATCAGGAGAACATTCAAAATATTAAGGGAGGTATGGTTAAACATAGGGGTAGAGAAAGTGGACATGCATAAAGGCATAACGGTAAAAGCACTCTTGGATAGTGGTGTGACAGGAATGTTTATGGACAAGAAAATAGTAGTAAAACATGGGTTTAGACTACAGAAGCTAGAAAGACCAGTGGTGGTCAGAAATGTAGATAGAACAAACAATAGTGGAGAGGCTATTATACACCAAGTATATTATAAGAGCCCCAAAATGGGAATAGTTTCCTGTACAGTTGAACACTCAATCTAAAACCTCAAATCATACAATGGGGTCAAGATATAAACAGCATAGAAGCTTAGGTAATCAGATCACGTGACAAGTGTCATGACATAGCCAAAACGGCTAAGTTATTATTTATTTATTTATTTTTTCTTTTTTTTTAATTAGGAAATTGGTGGATGCGCAAGATGGAATGACCAAAGAGAGATGCATGGGAGTTTGTAAATAGAAGTAAACACAGAACATGTATAAGTAGTATAACACAATCAATGAGAACTCCATCAAGTTCTCCTTGTCAACTCAGACTAGGAGGGTGTCTAAGTCACCTCAGGCTAAGTCACTACAACAAGGTCAGGTGACCATAGAACATTCTGGAAGAACATGTGATTGTGAGCTAATAGTAGTACAGCCACTGTAAAGTAGTATAAGTAGTAGTCCAATCTAATAAAGAACCCTATTGAGTTCTTCTTGAACATCTACCTAGGGTGATTACTAAGGACATTCACTGTCTATCAGTAACAAAGTGGAAGTAAATGTGTACTACAAGAGTCATGTAGAAAGGATGAGAATGAACATGTGTAATTTGGAAAAAACAAACGTAATATTGGGAATACTATGGTTACAAGCCCACAATCCAGAAATCAATTGGGAAACAGAGGAGGTCAAGATGACGAGATGCCCTCTATTATGTGAAAGAAACATAAAATTGGAAAAGAGGCAGGAAGCAAAGAAAGGAAAAAGGGTAGTTATACTAGAAAAAGAGAAGATAGTGAGATAGGCAATGGAGGACAAAGAGGACTGGGGAAAGGATGAGGAGGTTGAAGAGGATCATAAGAAGATTGAGGAAATGGTCCTAAAGAGATTCCTAAAATGGAGGAAGGTGTTTGGGAAGGTGGAGTCGGAAAGGATGCTAACAAGGAAAATCTAGGATCATGCCATAGATCTCAAAGAAACATTTAAACCACAAAAGGAAAGAATTTATCCTTTATCCAAAAATGAGAGAGAAAAAGTTCAGAACTTTGTAAACGATCAACTGAGAAAGGGGTACATTAGACCATCAAAATTCCCTCAGATGTTGCCAGTATTCTTTGTAGATAAGAAAGATGGGAGTAAAAGAATAGTAATGGACTACTACAACCTAAACAACCAAACAGTGAAGAATAACTATCCACTTTCATTAATCATGGACTTAATTGATAACATGGGGGGTAAACGAGTATTCACAAAAATAGATCTTTGGTGGGGGTTCAACAATGTAAGGATTAAAGAAGGAGATGAGTAGAAGGGAGCATTCATGATCTATATAGAGTCTTTCAAGCTGACAGTCATATTCTTTGGAATGATGAATCCGCCAGCCATATTTCAAGCAATGATGAATAAAATTCTGGAAGACATGATTAATAAAGGAAAAGTAACAGCCTTTGTGGATAATGTGTTAATAGAAACAGAAATAGAAGAAGGGCATTGTAGTGACTTAGCCTGAGGTGACTTAATTACCCTCCTAGTCTGAGTTGACAAGGAGAACTTGATAGAGTTCCTATTCAATTGTGGTATACTACTTATATACCTCCCGTGTTTACTTCTATTTATAAACTCCTGTGTGTCTCCTTTTAGTTGTTTCACATGTCCACAGATTTAAAAAGAAAAGAAAAAAAGAAAAAGAAAATAAATAATGACTTAGCCGTTTTGGCCATATCATGATAGGCATGATAAAATTGTGGAAGAAGTGCTGAAAAGGTTGGAAAAAAATAACTTGTATATCAAGCCAGAAAAATGCATGTGGAAGGTATGAGAAATTGGGTTCCTGGGAGTTGTTATAGGACCTGATGGGATTGAAATGGAGAAAGAAAAGGTGGATAGAGTACTAAGTTAGCTAGAGCCAAAGAATATGAAAGACATTAGGAAGTTTTTAGGTCTTGCCAACTACTATAGGAGGTTCATCAAAAACTTCACTCAAGTAGCAAGGCCAATGAATATACTGATGAGAAAAGATGTAAAGTAGCAGTGGAAAAAAGAGTAGCAGAAAGCGTTTGATGAGCTCAAAAGGATCTTTACAACTAAACTAGTACTGGTAGCCCTGGATCTAGACAAAGAATTCAGGGTAGAGGCAGATGCTTCAAACTATGCTACTGGAAGAGTATTATCAATAAAGGGTTCTGACAAGCTGTGGAGGCCAGTCACTTTTATTTCTAAATCTCTAAGTGATACAGAAAGAAACTATGAGATTTACAACAAAGAAATGTTAGTAGTAGTCAGATGTCTGGAAGCATGGAGACATTTCCTGGAAGGAGCAATAATGAAATTTGAGATTTGGACAGATCACAAAAATCTCGAATACTTCATGAAGACGCAAAAATTGAATAGGAGACAAGCCAGATGGGCACTGTACCTATTGAGGTTCAATTTTATGTTAAAGCATATTCTAGGGAGTAAGATAGGGAAGGTGAATAGCCTAAGCAGGAGGCCAGACTAGGAAGTAGGAGTAGAAAGGGACAATGAGAATGAGACATTGGTAAAACCTAAGTAGTTGGAAGTCAGAAGAGTAGAAAGGGTAGAAGTAATTGTGGAAGAAGTGAATTTGTTGGAGAAAGTGAGGAAGTCAAAAGTAAAAGACAATAAAGTAGTCAAAGCAGTGGAAGAAATGAAACAAGAAGGAGTAAAGATACTGAGAAACAAAGAATGGAGGGAAGTGAATAGCATAATATATAAGGAGAGAAAGGTATATATACCTAAAGACAATATATTAAGAGCAGAAATAATTAGGTTGCATCATAATATACCAGTGGGAGAACATAGAGGACAATAAAAGATGGTAGAGTTAGTTACCCAAAACTTCTGGTGGCCAGGAGTAACTAAGGAGGTAAAATGATATGTAGAAAAGTGTGATTCTTGTCAAAGAAACAAAAACCACACAGAACAGCTGGTAGGCAAATTAATGTCCAATTTGATACCTAAGAGGCCTTGGATGCATATATTAGCAGATTTTATCACCAAACTGCCAATAGTACAAGGATACGACTCAATCTTAGTGGTAGTAGACAGATTAACAAAAATGGTCTATTTCATCCCTACTACAGAGAAAACATTGGCAGGAGGGCTAACCAGGTTGTTTAAAGACAATGTGTGAAAGCTACATGGGTTATCCAAGAGTATCATCTCAGACAAAGGACTACAGTTTACAGCAGAAATAATGTAGAAGCTGAATAAGATGTTGGGAATTGAAAGTAAACTGTTGATGGCATTCCACCTTTAAACAGATAGACAAACAGAAAGGGTTAACCAAGAACTAGAGTAGTACTTAAGAATGTTTATTGACCATAGGTAGGAACAGTGGCCAGATTGGTTAGGAACAGCAGAATTTGCTTACAATAACAAAGTACACTCAAGTACCAAGGCGTTACTCTTTAAGGCAAATTACAGACAAGACTCTAGAATGGGATTTGAAATAAGAAGGAAAGGAAAATATGAGGGGGCAGAGAAATTTGTAATAAAAATGAAGGAGGTTCAGGAAGAAGCAAAAGTAGTACTAGAAAAAGTGCAAGAAGAAATGAAGAAATATACAGATAGGAAGAGGGCAGAAGTTGATGAGTATAAAGTAGGAGACTTAGTAATGTTAAGCACTAAGGATCTGAAATATCAGATGGTTGAGAAGAGGACAGAAAAGCTGACAGAGAGGTTTGTAGGCCCTTACAAAATAAAAAAGATCATATTATCAAACACAGTAGAATTAGAACTACCTAGTACAATAAAAATACATTTGGTAGTCAATGTCAGTAGAATACAAAGATATATAGGGCAAGTAGAAGGGCAAAAAAAAGGAGTAACCAGCTCCAGTTGTAATTGAGGGAGAAGAAGAGTGGAAAGTAGAGAGAATTCTGAATAAATAGCAGATACAAGGAAAGGATAAGTACTTGGTACAATAGAAGGGATTCATGGCAGAATCAGATACTTGGGAAGGAAGGGAAAACTTGGAAAATGCAAAAGAGGCAGTCAAAGAATACGAAAAAGAATACCAACAAGATATAGAAGACATAAGACAACAGAAGAGAGAGGAAGGAACATTTAGAAGAGAACTGCCAGGACAATTTACAGCAAAAAAGCTATTTGGGTGGTCAGACAAACAATATAACAAGGAATATTGGGGAAGACTGGAAAGAAATTGGAAATGATGGAAAGGAGGACAAATAAAAGGACAAAGAACTATGGAAACAGTAAGAGAGAAAGAAGAAGAAATTGAGCAGGAAAGTTCAGGGCTCAAGGAGTAGACAGAAGAAGATGATGATGAAATGAGGAACATTTACAACCCATACTATAAACTATAAAAATTCTCAGGACAAAGAATCTTGAGAGAGGGATAGTGTTATGACACAGTCAAAACAACTAAGTTATTATTTATTTTCTTTGTCTTTTAATTAGAAAACTGAGGAATGACTAAAAGAGATATGTGAAAGTTCATAAATAGAAGTAAACACAGGATATGTATAAGTAGTATACTATAATCAAATGAGAACTCTATCAAGTTCTCCTTGTCAACTCAAACTAAGAGTAGACCTAAGTTGTCACAGCCTAAGACCCTACAGATACCTATTGCCTTACTTACTACTGCTCTAATACTATGGTTATACTATCACCCCAAAAAAAGGATCTCTAACCTAAATGCCTTCTTAAGAATACAGCATTACTCCTCTGTGTATATAGTCCATAATAGGACTTCAGCACAAGGTTTATAAAGTGAAAAAGTATAGGTAGTCTACTGGCAATACCACTCAATTGACAGATCAGGTCTTAGACACAATATCTGAGCTTGGTACTATGCTTCCATCAATAGTCCCTAACTGACTATCAAATCCCCTTAAGTCTAGAGCCTAGCTATGTTATGGTAGTTCTGAGTTGTGTTATCTAGGTACTAAGGAAGATAAAAGAGTAAGCTAGCAAGGCTTTATGATAAGCAATGCCAATGAGGGAATTGAGTTCTAGTATAAGAACTTGGACTGTAGTGCCTTAGTACTACTTCTAGTCTGAGTTAACAAGGAGAACTTAATAGAGTCCTTATTCAATTGCTGTATACTACTTATATACCTTCTATATTTACTTTTATTTATAAAGTCTTGCATATCTCTTTTAAGTCATTCCCTCTCATGTATTTATTGATTTTCTAATTAAATAAAAATAAAAATAAAAATAAATAATAACTTAGCCATTTGGCTGAGTTATGACATAGTAGTTACAGAATACCAGTTCTAACATCTTCTAATGACTGGGGTGTCCAGCAATTTTGGTGTTGTAATATAGGGTGATGATCTTTCTATATAGGTTTAGAGTCTAAGAAACATAAATCTTTTCTCAAAAGCAGAACAGTCTGTCAATGTTTGACCATTCCAAAGAGTGCATTATCTTGCTGGAGAATATAAGGGGACAATGGTTACCTTAGGATAAGGCTTAGCTAAGTGTCTAATTCATAATCTATCTAGTGGATCTTATCTTATAATATATATCTATTTACTCCCTTACTTCTCTGTCTACATACCATCAACTATTCTAGTTACCCTAATTAGGAAGTACTATTATTAGACTGTAGCTCACATGACTATGCATAGACTATCTCTTATAGTATATATAGAAGCCTGTATTAGTAGATCTACCTTTACTCAAATATTACTCTAGCTTCTGGGACCTTTATCTAGCTTTCCAGTATAACCTCCAGCTTCCTGTCTGATATTATCCTTATAGAGAAGTATTGGAGTTTGATGGCTATCTTAGCTACTGGCTCTTCCAGATCTCCAGTACAATTCCCTTTCTGGACCTCAGCTAAAATGCTATGTTCAGCCACAACTAGTTCCACTCCTTCAAGAGCTTAAATGGCCAAAACCTTGGAGTAGAGCAAGATGATATTCTTGTTGTCTAAAAATCTGTTACTGTAGTTGGGTCTCTGGAAGAGAGTGTCTGGCTTACCTATAGATTGTCCCAGATAGTGGTAGAAGGTGAAGTTAAAGTGGGCCAAATAGAGAGACTATTATATTTGCCTATAGTTTAGCTTTTTCGTAGTCATGAAATACTCCAAGTTTTTGTGGTCTGTCTAGATCTGTACCAGATGAATAGTGTCTTCTAGGAAATGTCTCTACTTCTCTAGGGCATATATAATAGCTAGCATCTCCTTGTTATGGATCTTGTAATTCCATTTCACTAGGAATAGAGGTTTGCTATAGAAAGCCATAGACCTCTACTTACTGTCCACTGTGGACTGCTGGGACAAAACCATACTGGTAGCAAAGTCTGAGCTGTTTATCTCAATTTGGAAGGTTCTACGTTCTATAGAGAGACCAGTACTAGAGCAGTTGTTATAGCTGTTTTAAGATCCTCAGAGATAGTTTGTTTGCTGTCTCCTCAGTCCTAAGCCTTGTTAGCTTGAGTAAGGACAAAAAGAGGCTATGGTTAAAAAGTCCTGTATGAACCACCTGTAGAGGTTAACAAACTCTAAAAAAACTTGAATATCAGCCTACAATTCCAGAATTAGCCACTCTTAAACTCCTATAATCTTGACCAGGTCTATAGAGATCTCATTCTTAGATACTACCAATCTTAAGTATTTGATCTGCTTCTTCTAGAACTCACACTTCTTGGGGTGTAGACATAGCTTATATTCTACTAGGATCTCTAACATCTATTGGATGGCCTTAGCGTACTCTTCTATGGTCCTAGTGAAGATAAAGATGTTGTCTAGGTAAACTACTATAATCTCTTCTACAATGAGATCTTAGAAGATATTGTTCATCATTGCTTGAAAGATAGCTAGACTGTTGGTCATTCTAAAGAATATTATTAGAGGCTTGAACAGTCTATAGTTAGTATAGAAGATAGCTTTATACTTGTCTCCAGGCTTAATTCATATATTATTGAAACCCCAATAGATGTCTAGCTTAGTGAAGTATTTAGCTCCACAAAGTTAAGCTATGAGTTCAAAGATCAAGGGTAAGGAATACTTGTTCTTTACCATTATGGAGTTCAAGGACTGATAGTCTTGTACCAACTGGAGAGAGCTATTCTTCTTTTTGATAAAGAATACTAGAGCTACTATAGATGACCTAGATGGGCAAATCCATCTAGTATGCAAGTTCTTCTCTAGAAATGTATCAAGTTTCTTTTGCTTGACTGGAAAGAGGAAGTAAACCCTAGTGGATTTGGGCTCAGAACCTGGGAGGAGCTCTATTGTATAATTCTAATGACAATGCTCCAGTACAATGTCAAAGTCATCTTTTGCAGCTATAGATTCAAAGCCTCTAGCATAAGAGAGCAAAGACATAGAAGCTACCTACACCTCTACACTCTATTGAGCTCCTTCTGCTAGCTATTGAGAAGTGATGGTAGAAGCTCATATTGTTTTTTTGGAGGGTTCAGAGAGTAGTCTAGTAATGAACAGTATAAGAGTGACTAAAGTAGAGCTTCCAGAAGAAACATCAGTATATAAATACACTCTGGAGTATGTTACAACTCATCTTCTAGAAGAATCCTTAGAGAATAGAATGAGGTTCCTGAAAGGATACTCTATACTATATATACAAGTTCCTCTAGCTATAGAATGTCCTAAGGATCAAGGTCAGGAATATAGGAGTAGGCAACTAATTAAATATTATGTAATTATTATTTAATTAGTGTAGGGTCACTCTGGTGGACTACCACTAGTATGTCAGGAGTATAACTTAGTATAGTCCTCTTACAAACAGCTGGTCTCTAGCTTTCTAATCTTGTCTATTGGTTCTATATAGGATCTTGAGTCCTTTCTTGTCATTGTCTAGAAGGGAGAGAGGTCTGGTCCAATAGTGTTGCATAGCTTGGACCTTTTATCTTCTTCTCAAGGTCTGCTCTCTCCAGAGAATGCAGTATCCTTTGTATTAGGGTAGGTATTATATTATGCAGACTTCTTTCTTTTTCCAATCAACTTCAGAATTGTGATCTTTGAGCTAGGTATAGCCTAGGATCAACTTTTGCTTCCCCAGGCTAGAAACAGCTAGGAGCATTCATTTTGAATGCTTTTGGTAGTAGAGGATAACATTTACTTCTGATATCTGTTTTGCTTTATTGGAAGAGCCATCAATGTTAAAGACCAGTATAGGGTGGTATAAGAGAAATACTCAGAGGCAGTCACTCAATAAGCTAGGAGAAGGTTCTGGAAGCTAGTGTAATATTTGAGTAAAGATAGATCTATTTATACAAGCTGTTATATATACTACAACAGGTAATCTGTGCATAGTTATATAGATACTAACCAATAATACTACAATGTCCTTATATAGTTAAATAGACATTACCATAACAATATAAGACAGAAGAAGCACAGGTGTAGTAACTTGGTCTAAAATGACTTAATTACACTTCAAGTCTGAGTTAACAAGAAAAACTCAATAGAGTTCCTATTTGATTCTGTACACTACTTATACAACTACTATATGGTCTGTGCACTATTCTCCCACACTCATCATGTGACATGACACTGTAACATCCTATCATATAACACTTTTCCACACTTCTTCCTTGTGTAGTAAGTCCAAATAAAAAGAAGATATAAATATAATATAAAATAAATATAAATAATAACTTAGCTGTTTTGCCAAGTTATAACACCACCCCTTTCTCAAGATTTCTTATTCTGAGGACTTTTACAACTTGTAGTAGGGATCATAGATGTTCTCTATCTCATTGTTATTTTCCTCTGTCTACTCCCTGGATCCCAAATTTTCTCACTTAATTTCTTCTTCTTTCTTCTTTATTGTTTTCATTGTTCTTTATTCTTTAGCTCTTTCTTCTTTCTATTGTCTCCAATTTCTTTCCAGTCTTTCCCAATATTTCTTATCATTGTTCAGTAGAAAGAGGATAGTAGTGTGGAAAGACTAGAATATACTATGAGTACATATTCTGGGTTCTGGAAAGTGATGCAATGAGTAGAGTCAGAGAGTAGAACATACTACTAGATAAAATAATATATGTTGCTTTTCAGTCCTATGGTTTTACAGCTGGTCTGGAAAGAATGCAATGACAATACAGAAGTAGAACAACTTTGGTCTTAGCTTGTGCACTGTGCCTTAATCTTCTGTTGTGTGTGTAGTTATTTATTTTGGAGTAGTGGAATGTCATCCAAAAGAGGTAAATTCAGGAGTAAGGAGTTATATAGTAGAGAGTATTATAAGAGAAAGTAACTTTAAGACTTTAGGACTTTAATCTACAAACTAAATTACTATCATATATCTATCCTATATATATACTATAACTGGAGTAGGAGAGAGCCAGTCTGAAATATAATACTCCTAGTCTGAAATACAATACTCCTATAGGAGATAAATTATAATAATAGAATGAAAAAAATATACCAAATTTTCCAGTATATGACAATCATACTGTTTATCTGTTTATCCAAATAACTTCTTTACTGTAAATTGTCCTGGTAACTCTTCTCTTCTAAATGTTTTTTCTTCTTTCTTTTACCATCTTATATTTTTCATATCTTATTGGTATTCCTTCTTATATTCTTCAATTGTTTTTTTAGCATTCTCTAGATTTTCCCTTTCTTTCCAAGTATCTGATTCTGCTGTGAATCCCTTCTATTGTACCAAGTACTTGTCTTTTCCTCATATCCACCACTTATTTAGGATTTTCTCCACTTCCCACTCTTTCTTTTTCTCAATTATAACTGGAGCTGGTTGCTCCTTTCTCTGTCCCTCTACTTGTTCTGAGTATTTTTATATTCTACTAACATTAACTACTGAATGTAATTTTACTATACTAGATAGTTTTAATTCTACTGCATTCAACAATACAAGTTTCTTTATCTTGTAAGACTCTACAAACCTCTCTGTTAACTTTTCTGTCCTCCTTCCAACTATCTAATATTTCAGATTCTTAGTACTTAGCATCACTAAGTCTTCTACTTTATACTCATCAACTTCTGCTCTTTTTTTTATTTGTATACTTTTTTATTTCTTCTTATACTTTTCCTAGTGCTACTTTTGCCTTTTTCTGAATTTTCTTTATATTCATCACAAATTTCTTTGTTCTCTCATATTTTCCCTTTCTTCTTGTCTCAAATCCTATTCTGGGATCTTGTCCATAATTTGCCTTGAAAGGTGACATTTTAGTACTTGAGTGTGCTTTATTGTTGTAGATAAACTCTGCTGTTTCTAACTAATCTGGCCACTGTTCCTGCCTATGGTCAATAAACATTCTTAAGTACTGCTCTAGTTCCTGGTTAATCCTTTCTGTTTGTCTATCTGTTTGAGGGTAGAATACCATTGACAATTTACTTTTAA
>Ga0153969_1000166_pt1 | contig 12965 bp, 15 predicted proteins | sample TSGA053MetaG_FD_104702 | JGI IMG/M metagenome (GOLD analysis project Ga0153969, IMG submission 104702) | Attine ant fungus gardens microbial communities from Georgia, USA - TSGA053 MetaG | ecosystem: Host-associated > Fungi > Mycelium > Unclassified | place: USA: Georgia, George L Smith State...
ACAAGTAAACTATCCAGCCCACTCAATTGTAAGGTCAGGTCTTAGTAGTGATACCCAAGTTTGGTACCACACCTCCACCTGCAGTCCCTAACTGACTGCAAAGTCCCCTTAAGCCTAGGGCCCGGCTATGTCATAGTGGTCCTGAGTTGTGTCACTCAGGTACTGAGGAAGATAAGAGAGTAAAGGTGAGCAAGGTCCAAGGCGGATGGTGCTCAAGAAGTGGAATCAAGTTCTAGTGTAGTGACTTAGTCTGAGATGACTTAATCACCCTCCTGGTCTGAGTTGACAAGGAGAACTCAATGGAGTTCTCATTGATTGTGTTACATTACTTATACATGTTCTGTGTTTACTTCTATTTATAAACTCCCATACATCTCTCTTTGGTTGTTCCATCTTGTGCATCCACTGATTTCCTAATTAAAAGAAAAGAAAAGAAAAAGAAAATAAATAATGACTTAGCCATTTTGGCTGTGTCATGACACTTTTGGTGGCCATTTAGATCATTGAAATCAGTCAAGTATCCCTGGAGTTATGGTCCAAATGAAGTTTATGACATCACCCTCTGCCACTAACCTAGACAATTCATGGAGAAACCAGATACTTTATCACAGAGACCAGACCATAGCAACAGATCCTCTGACAACAAGAATATAGTATTGCTCTGTCTGGAGTTTTCGGCCATCTGCACCCTAGAAGGAATAAAGCTGATGGAAGCAGAACAGAGCATCCTATCCAAAGTCTGCAAGGGTAACCACTCTGGAGACCTGGAAGAACTAGTTACCAAGGCTACCCAAGAACTCCAATGCTCCACCACAAAGACAGTTCATTTGTTGGAGTAGTTAAACATAGATGGTTTGCTCCATTTCTGAGGAAAGGTTTATGTGCCCTGGACTCTAGACTTGCATAGGAAAATAGTCTCTCTGTACCATGACACCAAGGTCACTGGACACCCCAGTAGATAGAAGATGCTAGAGCTGGTATCCTGGAACTATTAGTGGCCCCAGATGTCTAGGTATATAGAGCAATATGTGAGCACCTGTGATCTCTCTCTCCACACAAAGCCCTCTAGGAAACCCCCAGTCAGAGAGCTCCACTCTATTCTAGGGTCCTTAATGTTTGTATATGACACTGATCTTTATCCATAGATTATTATCTGTTCTTGAATAGAACAAAGGACTGCTCTAAGATGGTTATGTTATCTTTATTTCAAGAAAAATAGCACTCCTATATGTAGAACAATAGATGGTGATTATGTGGTAGGCTGTCCTGGTGCACAGACTACCACAATTATGTATTTAAGGACTGTATGTCTGAGGATAAATCTCAGACTTAACAATATCTTTTGCTACTGTCTAAACTTTGCTTTTTTGAGCCTTTTGATTATCAAATCATCAACTCACAAATCAGTAAGTGGCCATTTGTGATAGGCTTGTTCTTGAGCAGATATTAAAAACATTTCATCTTCTAGATTTTCATTGGTTCTCTTTACAAAAACCTTTGTAAGCTCTCTATTATTTGATTTACCTCCCCAGCATCTACTCAATTGTGCACAACTGTGACATAGCTTGGAGATTTCACCTCTCTGATCTGTTCTATCCACCTTTGTTATTACTTTTCTCCATCACTGGTACCAGATGCCTGGTGGGGCATCCTCAGCATTGACTTTGTGGTAGAGCTCCTAGAGTCCTCCAGATACAACACCATCATAATAGTGGTGGACTCTGTGTTAAAGAGAGCTCACTTCATTCCAATGTACACAATGGTGACCATAGAAGGAGCAGCAAGGTTGATTCTGCATCAGGTATAAAAACTCCATGGACTGCCCAGATGTGTAATCTTAGACTGTGAACCTCAATTTGTAGCCTTGTTTACAAAGGAGCTCTACCACCTACTAGGAATCTAACTAGTCTCTTCTATGGCCTGGTATCTGCAAACCAACAGACAAACAGAGTGTGTCAACCAGGAACTCAACCAATATCTATGCCTCTTTGTCAACAAGTGATAGGATAACTGGCATGACCTGCTGCCAATGGTAGAGTTCTAGCATAACAATTATATACATGCTTCTACTTAGCAGACTCTATTCTTGCTCAATACTAGATAGACCCCTTATATGGGCTTTGGACCTAGGCAGTGCCCCTCCAGGCTGGAAATGGTAAACAAGGTTATGGAATGGATAAAGGCAGCAGTTAAAGAGGCCAAGGCTGCAATTTGGAAGATACAGGAAGACATAACACAGTACTACAACCAAAGAAGGTCTCTGGTCCTAGTGTTTTGTCCTGGAGATTGGGTGTTCCTAGACACTACTAATATTAAGACCATATGCCCATCTCCAAAACTATCACATTTGTTATGAGACCTCCAAAAGGGAAAGAGATTCCTGTACATTTGAAAATCTAATCCAAAACCTCAAGTTATACAATGGGATCAAGATATAAATAGCATGGGAACTTAGAAAATCAAGTCACATGACAAGGTCAGGTGATCATAGAACATTCTGGAACAACATGTGATCATGGACTAGTAGTAGTATAGCTACTGTAAAGTAGTATAAGTAGTAGTCCAATCCAATAAAGAACTCCATTGAGTTCTTCTTGAACATTCATCTAGGGTGATCACTGAGGACATTCACTGTCTATCAATAACAACATTGTTGCCTTGGACCCTTTATAGTGGAATGACAAGTGGGACCCCTTGTCTATTGCCTCAAGCTACTACACATGATGAAGAAACTCTATCCCATATTTAACGTAGTAAAGCTGTCTGCCACTTCAGATGACCCAATCTCCAGAAGAAGGCCCAGACCTCTGCCACTGCCTATTGTTATCAATAGAGAAGAAGAGTAGGAAGTAGAAGAGATCTTAGATAACTATTGGTATAGGAGAAGATTCTAGTTCCTGGTAAAATAGAAGGGATTTAGAAGGGAGCACAACTCCTGGAAAGCAGTTTCTGACATCTCAGCACTGGACCTTATAGTGGAATTCTATTGCAAGCATTCTGCAGTCTCTAGATATATCTGACAAGCAGACTTTGACATAATTTTTCTTTCTAGAACCATTGCTTTAAGGTACAGCAATCTTGAGAGGGAGGTGAGTATAAGAGGACCCTACCAACACTGCCCCTGAAACACCAGACTTACAGCCTGGAGTGACCCTGCCCTTAATTAAATATTACTATATAATATTTAATTTCCTTTAGCTTAACTCAGAGACTTCTGACCCTGACTAACAGGACTATAGAATCAGGGACATCTTAGCAGTAGGAGTATATATTGTAGAAGTATACCCCAGGAACCTTATCCTAATCTCTAAGGATTCTCCTGGAGGTGAGTTGTAACTTATTTAGGAGTGTAATATTACTAAGGATTCTCCTAGAGTCCACTCTGCTCTGGTTGCCCTTACACTAACTCCAGGAATACTTGACTGATTTTGACAATCTCAATGGCCACCAAAAGCCCTTAAGAAGACATTTCAAATAATATCAAAATGTCTCAAGGCAATCAGTATTCACTAAGTTATCAACAGATCAGTTGGTGATCACCAAGTTACCAAACACTAAATTGCTGATATCTTGGGAATTGGTTGACATAATTGTTTGCTTCAATGACCATTATGAAACTCTCTTCAATGTGCTTCCTTAGGCAATAAATAGACCCCAAGGCAGTAAAATCCCATGGAAATACAAGGTCCTCAATGTTTGTACATGACACTGATTTATTACCTATAGATTATCATCTGTCCTTGAATAGAACAAAGGACTGCCCCAAGACAGTTAGGTTATTTGTATTTCAAGAACAATAGGTAGTGATCATGGGGTAGTCTATTCTAGTGCACAGACTGTAAGAACTTAGACTGTAATACCTTAGAACCACTCCTAGTCCGAGTTAACAAAAAGAACTCAATAGAGTTCCCATTTGATTATTGTACACTACTTATATACATTCTGTATTTACTCTTGTTTACAAAGTCCCATGCATCTCTTTTGAGTCATTCCCTCTCACATGTCTACTAATTATTTGATTAAATGAAAAATAAAAAAAAAGAAATATAAATAATGACTTAGCTGTTTGGCCATGTCATGATACTATCCCTCTCTCAAGATTCCTTGTCCCAAGGATTTTTACAACTTGTAGTAGGGATCACAAATGTTCCCCATTTCATTGTCATCTTCCTCTATCTACTTCTTGAGTCCTGAATTTTCTTGCCTAATTTCTTCTTTCTTCTCTTTTATCATTTCTATTGTTCTTTGTCCATTAACTCTTCCTCCTTTCCATTGTCTCCAGTTCCTTTCTAACCTTGCCTAGTATTCCTCATCATATCTTTTGTCTATCCACCCAAATAACTTTCTTGCTATGAACCTCCCTGGTAATTCTCCCCTTTTGAACATTCCTTCTTCCCTTTTCTGTCTCCTAATATATTTTATATCTTGCCAATATTCTTTTTCAAATTCCTCAACCAATTCTTTTACATTCCCCAAATTTTCCTTTTCTTCCCAAGTATCAGATTTAGCTGTAAACCCTTTCCACTATACCAAATACTTGTTCTTTTCCCTTATTTGTTGCTTGTTTAGAATCCTCTCAACCTCCTATTCTGTAAGAGGAACACTCAGAGGCAGTCACTCAATAAGCTAGGAGAAGGTCCTAGAAGCTAGTGTGATATTTGGGTAAAGATATATCTACCCATACAGGCTGTTATATATACTACAACAGATAGTCTCTGTACAGTCACATGAACACTAACCAATAATACCACCAATGTCCTTATATAGTTAAACAGGTATTGCTATGACAACACAAGACAGGAGAAGTACAGGAGAGAGTGGAAACACAATATAAAAGATATACTTAGCCCATAGATACTGAGCTTACCTAATAACTAAGCATGTCTCTAGGGTGTTCCCTTATACATTCCTTCTCTCCCTCAATTACAACTAGAGTTGGTTGCTCTTTTTTCTGTCCCTCTACCTGGTCTACATATTGTTGTATTCTACTAATATTAACTACCAGATGTATTTTAATTGTAGCTGGTAGTCCTAATTCTACTGTATTTGGTGACACTATCTTTTTGATTTTGTAAGGCTCTACAAACCTCTCCATTAACTTTTCTGTTCTTCTACCAACCATCTGGTACTTTAAATCCTTGGTGCTAAGCATTACCAAGTTTCCTACTTTGTACTTGTTAGCTTCTCCTCTCTTTCTATCTGCATACTTTCTTATTTCTTCTTGTACCTTCTCTAGCACCACTTTGACTTCCTCTTGAATTTCTTTCATCTTTATTACAAATTTCTCTGCACCTTTGTACTTCCCCTTCTTCCTTACTTCAAACCCTATTCTAGGATCTTGCCCATAATTTGCTTTGAAGGACAATGTCTTTGTACTTGAGTGTACTTTATTGTTGTATACAAACTCTACCATTCCTAACCAGTCTAGCTACTGTTCTTGCCTATGGTCAATGAACATCCTTAAGTACTGTTCTAACTCCTGGTTAATCCTCTCTATTTGTCCATCTATCTAAGGGTAGAACACCATTGATATCTTACTTTTGATCTCTAATATTCTATTCAACTCTCTCATTAATCCTGCTGTGGACTGTAGTCCTCTGTCTGAAATGATACTCTCAGGTAGCCTATACAATTTCCATACATTGTCCTTGAATAGCCTAGTCAGTCCTTCTGCCAATATTTTCTCTGTAGTAGGAATGAAGTGGACCATTTTTGTTAACCTATCTACTACTACTAAGATTGAGTTGTATTCCTGGGCTAGTGGCAACTTAGTGGTAAAGTCTGCTGAAATGTATATCCAAGGTCTTTCTGGAATTGAATTGGGCATTAACTTGCCTGCTGGCTGCCCTATGCAGTTTTTATTCCTTTGGTAGGAATTGCATCCCTTCATATATTGCTTTATCTTCTTGGTTGCTCCTGGTCACCAAAAGTTCCTGGTAACCAGTTCTACCATCTTCCACTGTTCTCTATGTCCTCCTACTGGTGTGTCATGATGTAACCTAATTATCTCTGCTCTCAACATATTGTCTTTAGGCACATACACCTTCTTTTCTTTATATATTACACCATCTACTTCTCTCCACTCTTTATCTTGCAACATCTTTACTCCAGCTTATTTCATTTCTTCTACTGCTCTGACTACTTTATTGTTTTTTACTTTTGACTGTCTTACTTTCTCCAGTAAATCTACTCCTTCCACTATCACTTTTACCCTCTCCATTTTTCTCACTTCCAACCACTCTGGCTTTACCAATGTCTCATCCTCATTGTCTCTTTCTACTCCTACTTCCTAGTCTAGTCTCCTACTCAGGCTATCCACCTTTCCCATCTTACTCTCTAGAACATGTTTCAGTGTAAAATCAAACCTTGATAGGTACAATGCCCATCTTGCTTGTCTTCTATTTAATTTTTGCACCTTTATGAAATATTCAAGATTTTTGTGGTCTATCCAAATCTCAAACTTTATTGTTGTTTCTTCCAGGAAATACCTCCATGCTTCTAAACATTTGACTACTGCTAACATTTTTTTGTTGTGAATCTTGTAATTTCTTTCTGTATCACTTAGAGATTTAGAAATGAAAGTGACTGGCCTCCACAATTCATTGGAGCACTTTATTGATAGTACTCCTTCAGTAGCATAGTTCAAAGCATCTGCTTTTACCCTCAATTCCTTGTCTAAATCTGGGGCTACCAATACTGGCCTAGTTGTAAAGATTCCTTTAAGCTTGTCAAATGCTTTTTGCTGCTCTATTCCCCACTGCTACTTCACATCTTTCCTCATCAACACATTCATTGGCCTTGCTACTCAAGCAAAGTCTTTGATAAACCTCCTATAAGTTGGTAAGGTCTAAAAACTTTTTGATATCTTTTATATTCTTTGGCTCTGGCCAACTTAATACTCCATCTACCTTTTTTTTCTCTAATTCAATTCCATTGGGTCCTATGACAGCTCCCAGGAATCCAATTTTCCATATCTTCTACATACACTTCTCTGGCTTGACACACAAGACATTCTTCTCTAGTCTCTTTAGTACTTCTTCCACAATCTTGTTATATTCTTTCTCTGTCTCTGTCCCCACTAGTATATTATCCACAAAGGCTACCACTTTCCCTTCATTAATCATGTCTCTCAGGATTTTATTTATCATTGCCTAGAATATAGCTGGCAAATTTGTTATTCCAAAGAACATAACTGTTAGCTCAAAGGACCCTACATGGGTTATGAATGCTCCCTTCCACTTATTCCCTTTGTTAGCATAAAGTCATGAGGACTCAGAGCTCAACCAAGGTAGTTGTTCAGGAAGAACTCAATAGAGTTCCTTGTTGGATTCTTGTAGGTACTTATACAAATATTAGATGGTCTGTATGCCTATCTCCCACAATCACATGACCTTTACTAAGAACTATCCATATCTTACATAATCCTTCCCACACTATTTATATCTTTCCTGCATTGTATTCTTGGATGTCTCATAACATAGCCTTCCCTTCAAGTTTCCTCATCCTGAGGAATTTTTCCATTGTCTCCAGTTTTCCTCCCATCTTTTTTCCCTTTGTCTCTCATACTCCTTGTTAGACTATCCCCACAGTATTTTCACTATAAACCTCCCTGGTAGTTCTCTTGAGAATACCTTTTTGTCCTCTTCTTCTTTCTATTATTGTACTTCTTTAGTTTCTTTGCCATACTCTTTTTCAAACTCTTCTACCAACTCTTTTGTGTTCTCCAGATTCTTGCTACTTTCCCATGTATCTTCTTCTGCCATATATCCCTTCCATCATACTAGGAACTTCTCTTTTCCTTGTACTACTCTTTTGTTTAGTATTTTTTCCACTTCAAATTCTTTCTCCCCTTTGATAATAACTGGTTTTGGTGGTACCTTCTTCTGCCCCTCTACTTGTGGCTTATACAGGTGTACTCAACTTACATTAACTACAGGGTGTATTCTAATAGAACTAGGCAATTCTAATTCTACTGCATTACTTAAGACAATCCCTTTTATTCTATAAGGCCCCACAAAGTGTTCTGTCAATTTCTCCAATTGTCTTCTCTTCATCTGCCACTTGAGGTCTTTGGTGCTCAGCAATACTAAGTTCCCTACTTTATACTCCTCCCCTTTACTTCATTTTCTGTCTGTAAACTTCTTTATTTTGTTCTGAGCCTTTTTCAAGGCTACTTTCACTTTCTTCTGAATTTTCTGTATTCTTTCTGTAAACTTTCCCACCACTTTGTACTTTCCCTTCCTTCTCCCCTCAAATCCCATCCTTGGATCTTAACCATAATTAGCCTTGAATAGTAACACTTTTGTAGCTGGATGTATCTTGTTATTATATGCAAATTCAGCTGTCCCCAACTAGTCTGGCCATTGTCTTGTCTATAGTTGATAAAGACCCTCAGGTACTGCTCCAATTCCTGGTTCACCCTCTCTGTCTGTCCATCTGTCTAGGGGTAATAAGCCATCAACAACTTAGTCCAGATTCCCAATAACTTGTTCAACTCCTTTATTATTTCTGCTATGAACTGTACTCCCCTGTCTGATATAATACTTTCCAGAAGCCTGTGCAGTTTCTAGATATGGTCTCTAAACAGCCTGGTGAGTCCCTCTGCTGATATTTTCTCTGTAGTTGCTATAAAGTATGCCATTTTGCTAAATCTGTCACATACCACTAAGATTGCATCATATCCTTGAGCTAAGGGTAGCTTTGTGATAAAGTCTGCTAAGATATGGCTCCATGGTTTCTCTGGGATTGCATTTGGCATTAACTTTTTTGCCAGAGTCTCACTCTTATTTTTATATTGCTAGTAGATGTCATACCTATTTACATATCTCCCTACTTTCCTTATTACTCCTGGCCACCAGTAGTTTCTTGTAACCAGCTCCACTATTTTCTATCTTCCTCCATGTTCTCCTACTAGCATGTCATGATGTAGACATACTACCTCTCTTTTCAGTTCTCCCTTGGGTATGTATATGCATTCTTCCTTTATAACAACTCCTTCCTCTATCGACTATTCTTCATCTCTAAGGTTTTTCATCTCCACTCTCTTTAACTCTTCTACTGCTTTTACTACTTTCTTGTCTTCTTCCTGCACTTTCTTAATTTTCTCCCTTAGACTCCCATCTTCTACTAGTGTTTCTATTCCTCTTATCCATTCTGGCCTAATTAATGTCTGATCCTTGTTCTTATTCTCCACTTCCTCCTACTAGTCTGCTCTTTGACTTAGTCCATTGGCTTTACCTATACTTTTTTCAGGGATGTGCTTCAAGGTGAAGTTGAAGCATGACAAGTACAAGGCCCACTGGACTTGTCTCCAATTCAGCTTTTAACTCATTATGAAATACTGGAGGTTTTTATGGTCCATCCAGATCTTGAACTCCATTTTTGCCCCTTCTAGGTAGTATCTCCATGCTTCTAGACATCAAATTACTGCCAACATTTCTTTGTTGTGAATCTTGTAGTTTCATTCTGTTGTGTTTAGTGTCATAATACAGTCAAAATGGCTAAGTCATTATTTATTTTCTTTTTCTTTGTCTTTTTCTTTTCTTTTAATTAGGAAACTGGGGAATGACTAAAAGAGATATGTGGGAGTCCATAAATAGAGGTCAACATAGGATATGTATAAGTAGTGTACCATAATCAAATGAGAACTCTATCAAGTTCTCCCTGTCAACTTGGACTAGAAGCAGTTCTAAGATGCCTCAGTCTAAGTTCTTATACTAGAACTCAATTCCACATCTAGAGCACTGTCCACCTTGGACCTTGCTCATCCTTACTCTCATAACCATCTCAACCCTCAACCAGTGGTCACTACAATTACTAGTCACCTCCATACATAGCCAGGCCCTTGGCTTAAGGGGACTTGTCAATCAGTTAGGGATTGATGGTAGAAGTGCAGTACCAAGCTCAGGTATTGTGTCTAAGACCTGACCTTGCAATTGAGTAGTGCTCAGTAGTTTACTTGTATTCCTTTTACTCTATAAATCTTGTGCTAAAGTCCCATTGTGGGCTATACATGCAAAGGAGTAACGCTGTATCTTTAGGAAGGCATTTAGGTTAGAGATCCTCTTCTTGGGGTGATAGTATAACCATAGTATTAGAGCAGTAGCAAGTAGAGCAGTAGGTGTCTAGCTGGATGAAGATCTTGTGCCCTAGTAGATATAACATTAGTAAGATCACTCCTATTTTGACTTCTCTGGAGACATAGCATCATGTCTTAGGAACAATACAACTCTCTTATGGGCAGTATGCTCAACCAATGGTGTACCCTGGCCAAACTAAGGGCAGAAATAGAGGGAAGGAAAGAAAGAGTATGTTGGGGGTGTAGAAAGTTTGGGCACCTGGCCCATAACTGTAGGAATATGAGAGAAGCAAAAGGGAGACCGGTTCCCCAGAATAGATTTGAGGTGATAGCAAGTAGAGTAATACAATGTGGAGTGAGGGAGGAAGCAAAAGTAAGGAGGCAGGAGACAGTTGAGAAAGGGGTATGATGTTTCAGATGTTAGGGGGTAGGACACTACAAATGGAAGTGTCCAAATATTAAGGTGGAGAAGGAAAGGAGAAGTAAAGAAGCAGCATATGCAGCTAGTCTGCAAAAGGTGCAGCAAGAGGAAAGACTGGTATGCTCCTTATGGAGAAAGGCACAGAAACACAGTGGTGCATGGGGAATGCCCCCAAAAAATGCAACACTAGAGCAGAGAGGGTAAATAACCAAATGGGAGGTTGTGACATTTGTGGAGTGTGGAGGATGCAACTACAAAGGTACCAAGACATATAAAAACCAAGGGCAAGGGTTCATCCCTGGTGAACAATTAAGAAATGTGTGGTGCAGCAGTTTCTTCAAAGCATGGAAGTGGAGAGAGGACACAGTAGGAGAGAGAGGAGCAGTTGTCATGAAGTGTAGTCAATGTGGAAGGAAAGATACAGTTGAGAAGATACCAGAGAAAGATAGGAAGAAAATCTTGTACCCAGAATATGGGATGGGAAAGAAGCAGCCATGGTGGGACTAGAGAGTAGCAGTGCACCCTGGAAATGGAGAAGTGCAGCAAAGCGGCACAAGGAAAGGAGCTCCAAAAAGCACAGAGAAAGGGAAGGACAGACAAAGGGATGTCAGGAGAATGTTCAAAATGTTAAGAGAAGTATGGTTAAACATAGGGGTAGAGAAGGTAGACATACATGAAGGCATAACCATAAAAGCACTCCTGGATAGTGGTACAACAGGAATGTTCATGGATAAGAAGATAGCAGTAAAACATGGGTTTAAGCTGCAAAAGCTAAAAAGACCAATAGCAGTCAGAAACGTAGATAGGACAAACAATAGTGGAGGGGCTATTACACACCAAGTGGAAGTAAACATGTACTACAAAAACTATGTAGAAAGGATGAGAATGGATGTGTGTGACTTGGGAAAAACAGATGTAATATTGGGGATGCCATGGTTGCAAGCACACAACCCAGAAATTAATTGGGAAATGGGGGAAGTCAAGATGACAAGATGCCCTCCATTATGTGGGAAAAATACAAAACTGGAAAAGGGACAGAAAGCAAAGAAAGGAAAGAGAGTAGCAACACTAGAAGAAGAAAAGGTAGTAAGATGGGTGGTGGAGAATAAAGAGGATTGGGGGAGAGAGGAGGAGGTTGAAGCAGATCATAAGAAGATCAAGGAGATGGTTCCACAAAGGTTCCTAAAGTGGAGAAAGGTGTTTGGAAAGGTGGAATCAGAAAGAATGCCAAGGAGGAAAATTTAGGATCACACTATAGATCTCAAAGAGACATTTAAACTATGAAAGGGAAGGATTTACCCTTTATCCAGAGATAAAAGGGAGGAAGTTTAGAACTTCATAAATAACCAACTGAGAAAGGGGTATATTAGACCATCAAAATTCCCTCAAACATCACCAGTATTCTTTGTAGGCAAGAAAGATGGGAGTAAGAGGATGGTAATGGACTACTGTAACCTAAACAACCAAACAGTGAAGAATAACTATCCACTTCTATTAATCACAGACTTAATTGACAACATGGAGAGTAAACAAGTATTCACAAAAATGGATCTTTGGTGGGGGTTCAACAGTGTAAGGATTAAGGAAGGAGATGAGTGAAAGGGAGTATTCACAACCCATGTGGGGTCCTTTGAGCCAATGGTCATGTTTTTTGGAATGACAAATTCACCAGCCACATTTTAAGTAATGATGAATGAAATTCTGAGAGACATGATTAATGAAGGAAAAGTGGCGGCCTTTGTGGATGACATATTAATAGGGATAGAAACAGAAGAAGGGCATGATAAAATTGTGGAAGAAGTGCTAAAAAGGTTGGAAGAAAATAACTTGTATATCAAGCCAGAAAAATGCATGTGGAAGGTATGAAAAATTGGGTTTCTGGGAGTTGTTATAGAACCTGATGGGATTGAAATGGAGAAGGAAAAGGTAGATGGAATACTAAGTTGGCCAGAGCCAAAGAATGTGAAAGACATCAGGAAGTTTTTAGGCCTTGCCAACTACTATAGGAGGTTCATCAAAAACTTCGCTCAAGTAGCAAGGCCAATAAATGTGCTGATGAGAAAAGATATAAAGTGGCAGTGGAAAGAAGAGTAGCAGAAAGCATTTGATGAGCTTAAAAGGATCTTTACAACTAAACCAGTACTGGCAGCCCCAGATCTAGACAAAGAACTCAGGGTAGAGGCAGATGCTTCAAACTACACTACTGGAGGAGTATTATCAATGAAGGGTTCCAACAAGCTGTAGAGGCTGGTCACTTTTATTTCTAAATTTCTAAGTGATACAGAAAGAAACTATGAGATTCATGACAAAGAAATGTTAGTGGTAGTCAGATGTCTGGAAACATGGAGACATTTTCTGGAAGGAGCAATGATGAAATTTGAGATTTGGACAGATCATAAAAATCTTGAATATTTCATGAAGGTGCAAAAATTGAATAGAAGACAAGCCAGATAGGCATTGTACCTA
>Ga0153969_1000169_pt1 | contig 12912 bp, 10 predicted proteins | sample TSGA053MetaG_FD_104702 | JGI IMG/M metagenome (GOLD analysis project Ga0153969, IMG submission 104702) | Attine ant fungus gardens microbial communities from Georgia, USA - TSGA053 MetaG | ecosystem: Host-associated > Fungi > Mycelium > Unclassified | place: USA: Georgia, George L Smith State...
GTATATATACAAGCCCAGAATATGTTACAACTCACCTCTAGGAGATTCCTTAGAGAATAGAATGAGGCTCTTATAAGGTAATCTACATTATATATACAAGTCCTCTAGTTACAGAATGTCCTAAAGGAGATAAATAGAGAGACTTGAGGAGAATGTTTAAAATATTAAGAGAAGTATGGTTAAATATTGGAGTAGAAAAGATAAATACACATGAAGGCATAACTATAAAGGTGCTCTTGAATAGTAGCATAACAGGAATGTTTATGGATAGAAAAATAACAGCTAATTATGGATTCATACTGCAAAAATTGAAAAGACTAGTGGTAGTGAAAAATGTAGATAATACAAATAATAGTATAGGAGCAATAATGCACTAAGTGGAAGTAAACATGTATTACAAAAATCACATAGAAAGAATGTAAATAGATGTATGCAACTTAGAAAAAACAGATGTTATATTGGGCATGCCATGGCTACAGGTCTATAACCCAAAAATCAACTGGGAAACAAGGGAGATTAAAATGATGAGATGTCCACCATTGTACAAAAGAAATACAAAGCTAAAAGAAGAGAAAGAAACAAGAAAAAGAAAGAGAGTAGCTATCCTAGAGAAGGAGAAAATTGTAAGATAGGTAATAGACAATAAGGAAAATTGGAAAAGAGAGAAAGAAGTTAAAGTAAATTATAGAAAAATTAAAGAGATGGTACCACAGAAATTCCTAAAGTGGAAAAAGGTATTTGGAAAGGTAGAATTAGAGATAATGCCAACAAGAAAGGTCTAGGATCATACCATAGATCTTAAAAAGATATTTAAACTACAAAAAGGAAAAATTTACCCTTTGTCCAAAAACAAGAGAGAGGAAGTCCAGAATTTTGTAAACAATCAATTAAGAAAGGGATATATCAGACTGTTGAAATCCTCTCAAATGTCACCAGTGTTCTTTGTGAGCAAAAAGAATAGAAGCAAGAGAATGGTTATAGACTACCATGGTCTAAATGAACAAACTATAAAGAATAACTATCTATTACTATTGATAACAGACTTAATTGACAACATGGAAAGTAAGAAAGTATCTACAAAGATGGATCTGTGGTGGAGCTTTAACAACATAAGAATTAAGGAAGGAGATGAGTAGAAAAGAGTAATTACAATATATGTAGGATTGTTTGAACCAACTGTAATGTTTTTTGGGATGACAAATTTACCAGTCATATATCAGGCAATGATGAATGAAATTCTGAGGGATCTGGTAAATGAGAACAAGATAGCTGTATTTGTAAATAATGTGTTAGTAGGAACTGAAACTGAAGAGAGATATAATAAAATTATGAAAGAAGTACTGAGAAGGCTGAAAGAAAACAATCTATATGTAAAGCTAAAAATATGTATGTGGAAAGTAAGAAAGATTGGATTTCTTGAAGTTATCATAGGACCTAATGGAATAGAGATGATGAAGAAAAAAGTGGATGGAATACTAAGTTGACCAGAACCAAAGAATGTAAAAGATATTAAAAAGTTTTTAGGCCTTATGAATTACTACAGGACATTTATTAAGGACTTTGCTTGAGTAGCAAGACCAATGAATGAACTAACAAGAAAGAATATAAAGTAGCAATAGAGAAACAAATAACAATAAGCATTTGACAAGCTTAAAAGAATCTTCACAATGAGACCAGTATTGGCAGTCCTAGATTTAGACAAAGAATTTAGGATAGAAGCAGATGCTTCAAATTATACAACTGGAAAAGTGCTCTTAATAAAGTACTTAGATGACTTGTAGAGACCAGTGGTTTTTATTTCAAAATCTCTAAATGATACTGAAAAAAACTATAAGATATTTGATAAAGAAATGTTAGCTATAGTCAGGTGTTTGGAGACATAGAGATACTTCCTAGAAAGGACTACAACAAAGTTTGAGATTTAGTAAAGAAAGTAAAATAGTCAAAGATAAAAGATAATAAGGTGATTAAGACAGTAGAAGAGATAAAACAAACAGGAGTAAAGATGCTAAGAGATGAGGAATAGAGAGAAGTTGATAATGTTATATATAAGGAAGAAAAGATATATATATCAAGAAATAAGAAACTGAGAGCAGAAATTATTCAGTTGTATCACAATACACCAGTAGAAGGACACAGAAGATAATAGAAAATGGTAGAATTGGTCACTAGGAACTTTTGGTAGTCAGAAGTTACAAAAGAAGTAAAGTAATATATAAAGGGATACGATGCTTGCCAGTGTAATAAAAAATATACAGAACAGCTGGTAGAAAAATTAATGCCAAATTCAATTCTAGAAAAACCTTGGGTATATATCTTAGCAGATTTCATCATTAAGTTGCTGCTAGCACAAGGATATAACTCAATTTTAGTAGTAGTTGATAGATTGACAAAAATAGTATATTTTATTCCTACTATAGAAAATACATCAGCAAAAAAACTAGCTAGGTTGTTTAGAGACAATGTATAGAAGTTACATAGGCTATCTAAGAGTATCATTTCAGACAGGGAACTTCAGTTTATAGTAGAAATAATATGGAAGTTGAATAGAATATTGGAAATTGAAAGTAAATTGTCAATGGTATTTTACTCTTAAACAAATAAACAAACAGAGAGTTAATCAGAAACTGGAGCAGTACTTAAGGATATTTACTAACTATAGGCAAGAACAGTGGCCAGATTGGTTAGAAATAGCAGAGTTTACCTATAACAATAAAGCATACTCAAGTATCAAAACATTACTTTTTAAGACAAATTATGGATAAGACCCCAGAATGGAGTTTGAGACAAAAAGGAAGGGGAAATACAAGAGAGTGGAAAAATTTGTGACAAAGATGAAGGAGATTTAGAAAGAGGCAAAAGCAGTACTAGAGAAAGTACAAGAAGAAATAAAAAAGTATGCAGATAGGAAGAGAGCAAAAGTTAACAAGTATAAAGTAGAAAACTTAGTAATGCTAAGTACTAAGGATCTGAAATATCAGATGGTTGGAAGGAAAATGGAAAAGTTGACAGAGAGGTTTGTAGGGCCTTACAAGATAAAGAAAATTGTATTACTAAATATAGTGAAATTAGAACTACCTAGTACAGTGAAAATACATTTAGTAGTTAATGTTAGTAGAATACAAAGATATATAGGGCAAGTAAAGAGGCAGAAAAAGGTGCAACCAGCTCCAGTTATAATTGAGAGAGAAGAAGAGTAGGAAATGAAGAGAATCCTAAATAAATAATAGATACAAGAAAAAGACAAGTACTTGGTATGATAGAAGAGATTCATGGCAGAATTAAATACTTGAAAAGAAAGGGAAAATCTAGAGAATGCAAAAGAAGCAATAGAAGAATATGAGAAGAAATACTAATAAGACATAAAAGATATAAGATAGCAAGAGAATATTTAGAAAGAAAGAGCTGCTAGAATAATTTATAACAAAGAAGTTATTTGGATGGTCAGATAAACAGTATAATGAAGAATATTGGGAAAGACTGGAAAGAAATTGGAAACAATGGAAAGAAAAAAGAGTTAAGGGACAAAAAACAATGGAAATGATAAAGGAGGAAGAAGAAGAAATTGAGCAAGAAAATTCAAGACTTAGAGAATGGACAGAAAAAGATGATAATGAAATGGAGAACATCTGCAATCTCTACTATGAGTTATAAAAAGTCCTCAGAATAAGGAATCTTGAAAGGGAGATAGTGTTATGACTTGGCAAAATAGCTAAATTATTATTTATATTTCTTTTCTTATTTAGACTTACTACACAAGGAAGGAGTATGGAAAAGTATTATATAACAAATGTCACATATCACAGTCACATGTCAAGGATGTCACAGTATTACATCACATAATAAGTGTAAGAAAGTAGTGTACAAACTATGTAGTAGTTGTATAAGTAGTATACAGAATCTAATGGGAACTCTATTGAGTTTTCTTTGTTAACTTGGACTTGGAGTGTAATTAAGTTATCTCAGACTAAGTTGCTACAGTGAGGGTCTACTATTAATTGAGCATATTGTTCATAAGTTGGTTATATTGTTCAAGAGATATGGTATTATGCTTCTTGAAGTGGAATAGGATTTTTGGATCTCACTAAGCATAACTATATCTGTTAGGATATAAGATCTTCACCCAATCAGATACCTATTTCTTTATTGATTACTGCCCTAATACCTTTTTAAGAGATTGGTGCTATTCCTTTATATATACAGATGACAAAGCACCCTTAACATTAGGTTCTAATAATTGAAAGTGGTACAAGTAATCTATAAAGCAATACTATTCAGTTACTAGATTAGGTTTTGAATATAATATCTGGGTTTGGTACTGAATCTCCACTAGTAGTCTCTAACTGACTACTAAGTTTTCTTTATAGCTAGAGTCTACTATTCAAAAGGATTAGTAATCAAGCTAATCACTAATTGAGGACAGTAAAAGAGTAAAGTTTTAGATAAAGTTCAAAGTAAACAGTATCTAAAATATAGTATTGAGTTCTTTTGTTAGTGACTGACTCAGAAACCTTAAGTTAGGGGTTAACTTAAGATAACACTTTAGAGTTAAAAAAAACTTGATAAGGTTCTTGTTCAATTGCAGTTTATTATATATACAAGTATACTATTTGTTCTTGTTTAAACTACAAGCTATCCATTAGCTACTGGTTTAACTCTGGTCTATATCTATTCTATTTATAGCACTTTGTTATAGTCAGAGTGACTCATGACATCTATTTAGCTTTGTTGGAAGTGCCATCTACATTGAATATAGGTATTAGATACAAGATACTTCTAGTATTAATTTTTTTTATCATAGATAAAGTTCTTATTAATAAAACTTCTAGTTGCTCTACAGTCTAGAAGTGTTTTAACAGAGTAGACCCTATTAGTGTCTATATTACAGAGTTTAACAGTTAGAACTAAGAAAGCTTTACATGTATTAAAGGTGTTAACAAAGAGTTGCTTTAGAAGTTTTTTTTCTATTTTGGTTTCCAGACTACTAATTTTGCAGCAGGGGAAGAGAGAAGGAGTGTGACTGTAGGTTTATATGTACTTATATTGGATTTTCCTATATCAAGTACACAAAACCTATTTACTGGAAGCAACTAAGGTATACTATTTACTGGTTATATTATACAAAATTCTTTGCTACTAAAGGGTTCTCTTCTTCTGGATATTACAAATGGCCACTTACTGATTTGTGATTAATTGATTTGATAATCAAAGAGCTCAAAAAAGCAAAGTTAAACAAGCAGCAAAAGATGTTGTTAAGTCTGAGATTTATTCTTAAACATATAGTCTATATATGATTGTGGTAGTCTGTGCACTAGGACAGACTACTACATGATTACTACCTATTGTTCTATATATAGGAGTACTATTGTTCTTGAAATAGAGATAACCTAACTGTTTTAGGGCAGTTCTTTGTTTTATTCAGGAATAAATAATAATCTATAGATAATAGATCAGTGTTACATGCAAACATTAAGGACCTTCTATCTCCATGGGATCTTATTACCTTGGCATCTATTTATAGCTGAAAGAAGCACATTAAAGAGAGCTTCACAATAGTTATTGAAGTAAATGATTATATTAAGCAGTTCTCAAGATATTAGTGATTTAGTGTTTGGTAACTTGGTAATCACCAACTAATCTATTGATAACTCAGTGAATACTAATTGTCTTGAGATGTTTTTGGTATTGTTTGAAAGGTTTTCTTAAAGGCTTTTAGTAACTATTGAGATTGTCAAAATCAGTCAAGTATTTCCAGAATTATGGTCTAAATGAAGCTTGTGACACTAGAACTGTATCTTTCAAGACCAAGAGATCTTGTATTAGCTCCTCTTGTTGCTTTAACATTAGCAGTCTCATGTCCATGTGGTAGAGATAGTCCTTTACTAGATAATTTGTGTCTCTACACTAGTAGTAGCCTTTTAGAAGTATAGGACAGGACTTCTAAGCAGCATTGATATCTATAACCATTGATAGAGTCAAAAAAAAAAACTTGGGAGATAGAGAGGTCAAAACAAGTAAAAACTAAACCATAGAAGGGAGAAAGTAAACAACCAACAAGAGATAGAGATATATAGAAGTAGAACAGAAAAAAAGTTGTTACTGGTTGAACTGAAGAGCCTCATTTACTAAATAAGCTTGATTAACCCTTTTAGCAGTCTTATACTATGTCTCCAGGTCCATATTCCTAGAGCATTCCACTAGCATAGTTGTAATCTGGTTCTAAATACTAGTCTATAGTTTTTTCTAGAACTTAACAACAAGTGTTCTTGGATTAAAGTAGTTGGTATTAGAGACTAGAGATTGAAAGGAGTCCAAGTAGTCTTATCTAAGTCTATTTTAGATTTAAAGTATATAGCACTCCAGAGTATAACCAAAATTCTTGAGTCCTAGAGTGTAAACTCTAAACAGTCTGACTCTAATCAACCTAATACTAGCTTATCATACTTGTTTTTTGAAGTATGCACTAGTTAGTAAATAACAATTTAGTCATTGTACAATAGGAAAGACCTTTCTAAAAGTTCTCTTGTATGTTTAAAAACTTATAGGAGATTTCTAAAGTGAACTTAAATACTGAATTCAGGGATATAAAGTGTATTCTATATTACAAATCTACAAAAAATTCATTAGTAATATAATATCTTCCTCTTACTATAAATAACTGCTCTTAGTCATACTATCACGAATGGCCACTTACTGATTTGTGAGTTGATGATTTAATAATCAAAAGGCTTAAAAAAGCAAAGTTTAGACAGTAGCAAAAGATGTTATTAAGTCTAAGGTTTATTCTCAGACATACAGTCCTTAAATACATGATTGTGGTGGTCTGTGCACCAGAACAGTCTACCATATGATCACTACCTATTGTTCTACATATAGGAGTGCTATTGTTCTTGAAATAGAGATAACCTAACCATCTTAGGGCAGTCCTTTATTCTATTCAAGGACAGATGATAATCTATGGGTAAAGATTAATGTCATATGCAAACATTGAGGACCTTGTATCTCCATGGGATCTTATTGCCTTGGGATCTATTTATAGCTGAAAGAAGTACATTGAAGCAAACAATTATGTTAAACAGTTCCTGAGATATTGGCAATTTAGTGTCTGGTGACTTGGTGATCACAGACTGATCTGCTGATAACTCAATGAATACTGATCACTTTGAGACGTTTTTGGTACTGATAGAAAGATCTTCTTAAGGGCTTTTGGTAGCCATTTAGATTGTCGAAATCGGTCAAGTATTTCTGGAGTTATGGTCTAAATGAAGTTTATGACATATACTCTCAAGACTAGTAAAAGTGATTTTTGGGCCATTCTTTCAGGGTTTGTTTCTAGATTTCAGATATCTGATCTTTTGGTTATTGGCTTTTCTTCAAGAACTGTTTCTAGACTAAATATTAATGACCTTTGATTCTACTATAGTTTTTTAAATCTAGTAAGTATGCTATGTTGTATGTGGGATAATGGTACTGATAAATTATATATTTAATTGTTCTTACAGTTTCTCTTTCACTCAAAAATTACAATAAATTGATTAAAAATTAGAAAAAATTCAGGAAAAATTGAAAAAAAGCAGAAAATTAGGTAAAGTATTGGAGGAAGAGAGTATAGTGTACTATAAACTATTGGAGAAAAATAGTATAATGGACTGCAAATAAGACTACTAGTAGTTATTGGAGAAAGAAAATATAGTAAACTGTAAACTGTTAGAGGAAAGAAGTATAATGGACTACATACAATACTACTGACTGTACACACTACAGACAAGAGTATATTGGAGAAAGGGAGTATAGTACACTGTAGACAATACTAAAACTGTTGGAGAAAGGGAGTACAGTGACCTAACAGACAACACTGTATACTATTACATAAACTGTTGGAGGTAGGGAGTATAGCAACCTATTAGACAATACAATGTCAACTTCACTCAGAATTAGTAGAGAGTTTAGGTTGGGCTGGAGGCCCAGATGAAAATCTTGTTTTTGATATACAAACAACAGTATAATATTTCTAGAGTAAGTACTTTATTTATTAATTGCTTATCAATACTGACTAATTGTTACTATTCAATACAGATTTTTTTTCCTCAAGCCTTGTTCTTATTCCTTCTGCATATTTGTCTGTCATTCCCTGGTTAGTATCTATATCTTAGCTATAGTTATTTTTTTGTCCTAACCCTGCTTTCTAGAGATTTATATTAAACTTTCTTGAGCAGTTATAAGCACAGCTTACAAAAGTGACTGCCTATCCTCTTTCTAAAGCTTAACTCAACTGTTTTCTAGCTTTGTTAGATAGTCAATCTTCTTTTAATCCTATTACTTCAAGTTCTTCTAGTATTGCCTCAACCATTCTTTATGTAGTATTTTCTAATATACCATCTGTCACTGTTGCTCCTTTGCTTATTTGAGCTTCCTCTACTAGTTCTCTACTATTAACACCACTATTTAAGGTATCTGGCTGAGATACAGTGTTTTCTACCTCTATTACAGTTATCTTCTCAATCTTAATAGTTGACTTTATCATTCTAGCTAGGACTTATATATATAATCTTCAATCTGATATAATGTTTTTTTCTCTTTCTTTGTTATATTCTTTTTGTTAATTATGCTTAGCAAGATCTTTGGTCTCTACTAATATGACTCTTGCTTCTCTTTTTTCAACTTTTTCTTCTAAGTTTTATTCTAAGCTAAAGTTGTGTTATTATTCTACTATGATATATACCAAATCTTTATGTCAATGTCCTGCTTTTTGTTATTATACAGTTGCCTCTTCTACCCCTTTTATTTTAGTATTAGATACCATTGTTATAAACACTATTAATTTAGCTTCAACTACTATATTTCTTTTAACTTCTATGAGTACTACTACTGAAGAGGTTAATATTGGTTTTTCTGAGGTATTTATATCAACACTTTTACCTACAATTTCAGCCTCCTTAACTAGTACTTCTAGGTATAGTATTTTTTTTAGTAGGTCTTCTTTATTTTTATTTTGTATATATACTTATCTTCTTTTTTATTCTACTAATTATCTTCCCAAACAAAAATCCAACAATGTTCTATTATGATGTATACAGTTTTTTTTCATAAATACTTCCATTTTTGTTATTGTCTATTTACTCTGCTTTTAGCTGTAAACTCAGATCTTGTTTCTAAGATAAAGTTAAAGAACATAGTTTGATCTTTTTTATTATTTTTTCTTTTTTCTAGAACTTTTTGTTTAAAATGAGCTGTTAAATACTCTTTTTTTTACTGATTTCTCTTTTGCTGTTAGTATTTTTTTAAAAAAATCCAAGTCTTCTATTATTGGTTTAAGCCATTATTAGGCTTTTTCTTTTAAACTGGCCACTACTAATAAATACTTTTTGTTTGCTTTCTTTCTTTTTATGCTTTACTAACTATTTCTTGTTTTTAGCTTATGATATTGTTTTGTTTTATGGTCTTTTTACTAATTATTTTTATCTTAATCTTATTTTTATGTTGTTTTTTTTCCCCTTTACAAGAAAATCTTGTATATTTCTTTTTTATTTGTAATAGTATTGTTATTTACTCTTTTTTTTGTTTTAGAGCTCTACTAAATATCTAAAATGTCTGATTTATCTTTCTTTTGGTTATTCAATTTGTTATCTATAGTCTTTTGTCTTTTGTATAGCTTGTTTTTTTTCTATTGCTTTTTGATTTTATTTTATTGACAGTTTTAAGTCTTATAAAAAGTACTCAATCTTTAATAGCTTGTGTTTATTTATTAGTTTTGGGCTGAACAAATATATACTCCTAGTTTCACTAGTACTCAGTATATGTCTTAGATTCTCTAATTTTTCTTGATTTTTTATCTAAAATGTTTATTTCTACTATTTAAATATTGGTTTTTGTTTTTATAATCTCACTTTAGCTTAAAACTGTATTTCTGTTGTTTATAATACTCTTGAAATAATCTTGTTATTCTATTATTGTCAAGTTTTTGAATTTGCTGATGAGTTACTTGTTATTTTGAAAATAATCTGGAATATTGGGTTAAAAGTGGTTTTATCTCTAATTCCATAGCTAAGAATCTTGTATTTGATATTGTCTAAGCTGTCTATGATCTGTTGAAAGATTTCTCTTTTTAAGTTATTACTTTTCATTTTTTTTAGTTTTATTTTTCTTTTATTTCTTTTATTAATATATTCTTGCCAAATCTAGTCTTGATTTTTCTATTTATTTCTAGTCTCAAATATTAAATAGAAATAAAGAAAACATTTATAGTTTTTTGTTTTACTAATTGTTTTTATTAGTATATTTTGTTTTTTATTTTTTAATTTTTTATTAAGTTTCTTTTAGAAAAGGTTTAATATCTTTTGTCCTGGTTTTTGTTCTTTTTTAAGTTTTATATATGAAATAGCTTATGTATTTTTTATATAATCTATTTTGGTTTTTTTTCTTTTCTTTATCTTTACTTTTACTATTATACTTAATATTACTCTTGTAAAAAGACTATTTTAGACTATTAAAATAGCTGTTAACAGTTTGATTATATACTTATTATAAGTATTTTTTGGTTCTTTGATTTTCCTTTTTGTATTTTAATATATTCTTTTCATAAATTTTATTTAGATTATTTTCAAGCTGATACTGTTGCTTTTGGTTAGTTTAATTATACCAAAATCTTAAGTTGTACCAAGTACTCTTTTAAAATCTTTTGTAAAAACTAAATTTTTTTTTATTTTTTCTTTTATCTTGAAGCAATTATTCTCTTTTATCAGTTAATATAAAAAGAATAGTTCTATGTTAAATACTTCTTTTGGCAATCCTGGTTTTTGCATTATTGCTACTGCTACTGGTAGTACTTTAACTATTGACAAGATATTTTTTTTAGCTTTCAGTCTAAATTGTATTTTATATTCTTTTTTCTCTGTAGTATCACAAAATTAAGCAAGCTTCCACTTTCTCTTTGAGTAGTAATACTAATAATAACTCTAAAAAGGAGCATAAGATAGAGATAAGGTTTTTATCTAGGCTTCCAGCCTAATTTGAACTCTTTACTAATTCTGAGTCTAGTTGACATTGTATTGTCTAGCAGGTTATTATGCTTTCTGCTTTTAACAGTTTGTATAATAATGTATAGTGTTGTCTGTTAGATCACTATGCTTTTTTCTTTTAATAGTCTATGTAAGCATAACAGTGAGTAGTCTTGTATATGTATTGTAGTGTACTATACTCTCTTCCTTCAGTAGTATTGTCTATAGTATGCAAAGTGAGTAGTACTGTATATAGTATATTATACTTCTTTTCTCCAACAATTTCCAGTTTGCTATATTTTCTTTTTTCAATGACTGCCAGTAGTACTGTCTGCAGTGTACTATACTTCTTTTCTTCAATAGTCTGCAGTACTCTATACTTTCTTTCTCCAATACTTTGCCTAATTTTCTGTACTTTTTTCTGATTTTTTTCCGAATTTATTTCAATTTTTAATGAAAAAAGAGAAAATATGCTAACAAATGCTTGTAAAGTGTTGGCTAAGCATTGGCTAAGTAGCCATCATTCTACATTTGGTCTCATATACATAATAAATTATAATACCATATTCTTCTTTTTCTATAAGTACTATTATGGTTAAATCAAATACTTAAAATAAATTATCTATTGCTAATACTTGTTATACTGTCAGATGCTTGTTCCTCTAGAAGTGTTTTCTGGGATAGTCTCTGCCCCCTAGGCCCCTATATTAACTAGTTTGATGCCTCATAGCACAAACTATAGAATAGCTGAGTTATCATTTCAGTTGGGAAGTGGCAGTATAGGATCAGGTACCTGTCATGTGACAGATAACTGTGACATATTAGTCACATGTGACAGTAATAGCTTATTTTAGATATCACAACCAATGACAAGTGATATTGTCATATCTGATATTATATATGATAATGACTTCCGGAATGGTAACTACCATATTATATCTCTTTCTGGTCACTCTGATTATTTATTTAAAAACTGATGCCAAAGTTCTTGCTTCATTTGTTTTGCATATTGTATACTTTATTCAGAAGTATGTTATTTGGAGCTATTCAATTGAACAGTTCTCTCCTATCATAGAAGCAAGTTCTCTTATGTGGTATTTGTTTTAGGCTATATCTGTAGTGGAATGGGATTGCTTCAAAATCTCACCTCAGACTAATGCTTCCTCTCTTGTAGAGACAATGAGCACCCTTTATGGTCCCAATTTATCTTAGGAGCTGTCTCCAGATGTGGAAATGGCAGCTGATGAACTGCTAGTAGTAGAAAAAGTTCCCTTTACTATTGTAACTAACAAGAAGGGCAAGGGCAAAGAAAGGCCTTTTTCCTCTACTAATACTCCTATACCTTCTCAGAATATGTCCCTAGCAACAGCAGTCTCAAGAGTACCTTTCCTTTCTTAGCCAGCCAGAATAGTTACTGTCAAGTCTACCTTTATGAAGGTAGCTACCACCCCCCACGTGTCCAAGCAGGTACCCAAGTTTTTTTTGCCCAAGTGGTATGCAGTGGGAATTCCTAGCCCATTCTAAGGTTTGTTCTGGCCTCTGTTCATCCAGAGTATGAGAGCCTTCTTTGTCTCTATAATATGTTCTCTGATCTTCCATGGAGAAGGTTTTAGCTATACATTAGTCTAGATTTGGTACAAGTGCTTCTCCTAACAGGGGAGGTGCTGTTTATTCTAGTGCCTTAATATAAGATGACAATACATGGGCCTACAAGGTGCCAAGTGTTAATTCCACTTGACACTCTCACTGTAGAGGCTACTGTGGCTAATGCTGGTACTACAGTTGAGTCCTATAATAGGGGCTTAGTTGAGGCTTACTCTAAGTTAAGAGTTGAGTCAGTTTGTAAGGCATAGGATAGTATCTCTATGTCTACCAACCTTGTTGTGTCAGTAGCAGAGCTGGAGGTTATCAAGCA
>Ga0153969_1000170_pt1 | contig 12898 bp, 20 predicted proteins | sample TSGA053MetaG_FD_104702 | JGI IMG/M metagenome (GOLD analysis project Ga0153969, IMG submission 104702) | Attine ant fungus gardens microbial communities from Georgia, USA - TSGA053 MetaG | ecosystem: Host-associated > Fungi > Mycelium > Unclassified | place: USA: Georgia, George L Smith State...
ACACAATGAACGGAAAATCAAATGCCTTGGAATTTATCCGGACAATTGCAGTTCTGCGTCATTGCTGATGAGTGCCGCTTTTAGACGCGTTTCTACCAAGTGTTTTCTTGATTCCCACCGTGAACCCGCTGTGTGGTTCCCCAACTAACCAACCAACCCACCAACGGGCGTTCCCCCTCTCTTTCACGCATTCCCTTCAACTGCCGGTGCGACTCGCGATTTGAGATCCATCTCAGATTTTCCCTGAGTATTGACACGAGACTACCATTTTCAAGACCTTGGAAATGTATGGTTTGGGTAATCCGTTCATTTCGAACAGCATACACATCTCTAGATCTGCCACTTTGTTATCATCACGCTACAACTCATTCTCTTTTGCGCATCGAATCTGAGTGCCAGGTCCGCTTCCAATCATATCGGCATGGCTGTTGGAGTGACTTATTCGAGCGGTCTGGGGTCAAGATATAAAAACTCGGATCGTTCGCTTTGCTATCTCAGCAATCCATCCGCAGCTTTTTGCTTTTTTCGATATATCTCTCCCTCCCTCTCTGTGCTTGTCTCTCTACCTTTTCTTGACAACATGTCTCACCTCCAACAATTTCGTATTCCTGATCTTCATGCCGATGTTCCTCTCAAAGACTCCACCAACCCTCACTACAGAGCAGCAGCAGCAGAGTCTCGCGCTTGGATTAATTCCTTCCATATTTTCAAGAACCGAAAACGTGTGGATTTTATACAGGGTCTCAATGAGCTTTTGTGCTCTCATGTATACTGCTTTGCTGGATATGAGCAGTTCAGAACAACATGCGACTTTGTGAGTCTTGGCGCAAGCTGACTGTTGGATTGTACGATGGTGTTCTCATTATTATTTTGGTCACCCAACTTTAGGTCAATGTGTTGTTTGTTGTGGACGAGATCAGCGACGACCAGAATGGCAAGGATGCCAGCCATACTTGCCTCAGTTTCGTTGAAGCCATGAGGAACCCTGAGTCTGATGACGATTCCGTCGTTGCCAAGATTACAAGAGAGTGAGTTCATTTTTGATAGTTTCGTGCTATAGTTTGAATGGCACTAACGAAATGTATAGCTTTCGCGCACGTTTCGTTCAATTGGCAGGGCCTAATAATCTCCACCGCTTCATAAAGCTCTGTGGTGAATATACGCGTTGTGTGACCAGGGAAGCGGAGCTGAGAGAGGCAGGAGAGGTCCTCTCGATGCAAGAGTATATCCCACTTCGCCGGAACAACAGTGCCGTTCTGTTGTGCCTTGCTCTCAATGAATACATCCTCGGAATAGATCTTCCTCAGGATGTTTATGAGAACCCCGTCTTTATGAAGGCGTATTGGGCAGCATGCGACCATGTCTGCTGGGCTAACGTGAGCTTTTATACTCAAAAAACCAACCATGATGTTAACGTATACCCCCCTCCCTCAGGATGTCTATTCCTACAACATGGAACAGTCGAAAGGCCATACTGGGAATAACGTCGTCACCGTCTTGATGAACGACCGTCAAATCGGTCTTCAGGAGGCTTGCGATTACATCGGTGTCCACTGCCGGGAACTTATAAATTGTTATTTATCTGCACGAGATGAACTGCGTGCGACTGTGGGTGGTGATGCTTCACTGTTCATTGAAGCGGCAGGCAGTTGGATCATTGGCAATCTAGAGTACGTTTTTAAAACACCAAGCTTAGAGGGAGTGTGGACTTCATACTTATTTCTTCCCTTCTTCCTTTTCTCTCTTTAGGTGGAGCTTTGAGTCTCCTCGCTACTTTGGCCATGAACACGACGACGTCAAGCGAACTTTGACGCTGACCCTAAGACCCAGCGAGGTGCCCGAGGAAGTGGAATCAGACTCGGATTATGAATGAGTTGATGGAGTTTACTTTGTGTGTGTTTTCAGCCGGGTCTTCGAGGTCGAGTATTAGTTATGATGTAGCATAGTGAATGGTTTCTTTCTCTTTCTCTCCTTCTCCTTCTCCTTCTCCCTCTCCCTCCCTCCCTCCCACCTCACCATTCCCAGTTTTAGTTTATCCATGGTCTACCCAGCTTTACCATCTCTCGTTGAGATTATGTAGTGATACTATTTAAACTACGTTTTTTTTACATACATAATTATGTTTGGGAACACGTGTTACTGTTCGTTATTTCTATTGAAAGACAATTATCTCCCATTGTACAAAAATATGACATTCTGATTTGGTTTTATTACCTCGTTAGGGTGGGGTGTGTGAGGCTTTTTTTTAATTACGAACTAAAAAGTCTTGAGATATGAAATTATGTGTGTGTGGTCCTGACATGAATTGTGAAAGTACCAAGGGCATATTCTGACACATATGGATCGTGTAGGTCAATTCTGCCCGCGGAGGCTCAGATGCTGACAGGCTGACTAGTAGGAATAAGCATTAGTGCCGTTTCCCATTTTTCTGCTTGGAACACGAGAAGGTAAGGGGATCACGAAGGCTCCTCAATATGAGTTTATAAGATCCTTAGATCGGTAAAGGAAAGCAGTTAGATATAGACCACTGAATACACATTATACATTATCAACCAAGAGAGTGTGTCATACACTCCATATAGCTTTTTTCTGGCCAATTACGCCAAGGGTTCGTACACAGATTTCCACCAGACGTCCGCTCAAGTGGGTCATTATCAAGAAATAACCTTGCAATCCAGCCGTCATCAACAACCTTTTCAAGTCCCCCTCCCTCCCTCTCAGCATTGTGTGCCTGAGAATTCTACCCGAGAGATGGGGAAGGAGAGGAATTCAGCTATTTAGATGACAGGATCTCCTTGTCATCGGTCATTGACAGCTAGAGAGAGAGATCCGCGATGGGGTGGGCGATCCAAAAGCACCCATACACTCATACACACGAAGAGAGCTTTGAGATCATGGGCTCGAGTTTCGATCCCTTTCTCTAGTTGAGAATCTCAATTTCCAACTGTGTCTGTATGTGTGTATGTACGTGTAGCAAAACTTGCCACCTGCAGATGTTGTGTGTGTGAAAGAGAGATGCGTAGAAGCTTCCATCGGGTCACGGATCAGAACTCATTGAGACACCAAGTCGGCCATCGCGGCCAGCGTGTATAGTCGCATATCTGGGATACTCGATTAGGTTAGAGGACTTAGTGCCAAAGGTTCATAGGGAGGCTCGAGGATAGAATTAGGACGGCCCATGCCCTTTTCGAAAAAAAAAGGATCGAAGATCAGTTATCTTAGTCAAAAGTATGGGACGAGAGAATTTTAGTCCTGATTTTCTCCTGGTCATGCCTCAATAGATGAATAGTTCTATGATTGACAAGCACAAGTGGGTGGCACTAGGAGCCTCATTAAAATGACCCAGGTTACTTTTAGGGGGAAGAAAGGCAGGTGAAGAGCCCCAAGAGTATAAGCGATTCGACTCATGATGGAGATCGTTGCATTGGTCTGCGTTCAGAAGGTCCAGGAATGTTATCCGCCTCTCCCTCTTGGTTTCAGAGCCATCATCAATGATACAAGCCAAGTTAAAATACAGCTGCAAAGCACCAGGTTTATTTCCAAATTTATACACTCAAGGCTATCATTTCAATACTATGAATATAGCATTGGAATACGGAAATATCGAGTACTTTTGTCATTGCAGGAAAATAAATACATACAAGATGCACATACAAGCAGACAGGACGGTAAACAAGCGGTGAGATATCGGAGAAAACGCGAGTCAACATTTGATACATGAGGGGAGAAATAGCTTTGACTGAGAGTTTTTACACATACAACCACTGCCCTTGACCATTAGCCCATTCTGCTAGCCCATCAATCGGTATGGCCTCGAAGGGTACCCGAAGTGTGTTTTCCCCTCCTGAGAAACTGATACTCAGATGTTCTTGACTTTCGGGCACAGGTGTTTCAGGTGGTGTGACTTGCTCAAATGTTGGAACGTCCTCGTATGTCCTTGAGCTGGATGGGACGACATCTCGATTGCGTTGCTCGGGATATGGTGACAGAATACCTAATCCACTACCTCCCACGGACGTGATGTAAGGTTCGAACTTCTCGCGGAACAAGTCATCCACGAGATCCTGGAGGTTTGCCGGTTCGAAATCTAAGGACCGGGGTGTCAGCAAAGGCTGATTCGTGAAAAATAAGGAATAGATACACACCATCCGGTAGAAGCGTGACAGCACAACCACCACCTCCGGCACCAGTAAGTTTAGTGCTCAGACCATAAGGTTCAGCCGTCCTCGAGCGGATGGCCTCCAGCGACGGATGTGACACACCGAGAGTCACCAGATGGCCGTGATTTTCGTTGATAAGTGCCTGGAAGAGTTTACATACACGATTGCGCCGAGGAGTAAGCAGCTTCGTTATGATGTGTAGTAGTAAGAGGACGTACCGATAGTTCCCGAAGCAGCGATTCACGAGGCATTTCTGGATCACTTAGTGCTCTCCTTGCCTCGTCAGTGATACCCTGGATGGAGTTAAAGATGCCATTTACGAGTCCAGGTTCCTGGAAAGAATGTAACGCAACAAGCATTATTACTCCAATTCACCGGGACGCATGAATAGTGGTGAGAAGGTGACCCACCCTAGCTTTCTTCTGACCGATACCCGCGATTAGCTTTTGGGAGTCTCGGGGCACTTTGGAGTTCGTGAGTAAGAACTTAAGTGATTTGAATCTGCGCGAAGACCATCATGTCAAGCTCCCGCACTCGTAAACAGCAATGAAAGATCAGGCACTGACCCCTGGATTACCTCCATTCCGCTCTTTTTCGCAAATCCAGGCCGAGTGTATGCTAATGCACCACCAAATACAGCGACGCTATTATCAACGCCACTCGGGTTTCCGTGCAATATCTTCTCCGACATAAATGCCCAGTGATTGACGTCTTGGGCAAGTGCTAAAGGAAGAGCCCGCCGACCTTGGTGAGAGACGTCGATATAGCCAGTAGAGGGATCTGACGATGCTGGGGGTTTCGGAATGTTGATATGTCTGAGGAGGAGGAGGACTGCGGTTGCCGCACAAACAGAGAACGACGCAGAGGAGCCTAGACCTGCGCCTACGGGAAGGGTTGCGCGTGCACTGAAATTGAATGCAAGGCTATTTTTTTCGGTCAGCCGGTCCATGCACGGCAGAATGAGCAGGAAGAAGCGAAAGAATGTAGTCAAGAAAAGGGAGAGATTCCATTATCTTAGCCCCGCGGTATCAAGGAGATACAAATACTAGATGAACTCACCGTTCCTCGCTCTTACTGAGACTCATGTACAGGTAAAGGAATGCCAAACTGGCATAACGTGCATGTTTTTGCAGATCAGAGATTTGACTCAAAGGACCCTGGAGCAAGGCAGCTGTGAGTCGTTGATCAAGATCCGTTGGGTGTTTGCCAGCAGTAAGTGGAGTAACAGCATCCCAGGGTAGGTCGTCAATATCCCATTCATAGTAAAAGTTGTCTATGTCGTGGAAGTGGACTGAAAGGCGATGGTCTTGACGAGGGCTTGTAAGCCCATAGCATCGGAGATCGAGTGAGGCTGCGATAGCAGTCTGGAATAAACAAGATTAGTCCAAACGAAATTGCTTGGCAAAAATGTTGGAGTTGGGCTGCCAGTGCTGAACTTTTTAAGTCCATGGCATGGGGTCCGAATGGGGAAAACAGAAACAGACACTCACAACACCATAGACGACAGCGTGCTCACCGAACAGAATGACTTTCCCAGGGGAACTAATGAGCCATTCCCGTTGATTGTGGCCAAGAATACCTTCGGTCGAGACTTGCTGAGTTGCTTGGGCAATAGGATCTATTTCCTCGGGTTTGACGACTCGTACATATCTATTCTGAACTTCATTGAATTCGATCGCTCCAGCACTAAGCAATGCACGTTCCAAATCTTCCAAGAGATCGTGAGGATCTTCTATCCCAACGCACAGCCGGATGAGGTCCTCCGGAAGCCCACGAGCAGCCCGTGTAGCCGCATCGATCGATGCGTGCCTGGTGATTACCACCATGCCATCAATGACAAGGTTTTATGAACCTGAGTGCAGGCAGTGAGCTACTCACGACATGACGCAAGGCATACTGATTAGGCTGTTGACGCAGCCAAAACTGACGCTGATTCCCCAAAGGCGTGTACCGGCAACAATATTTTCGCTGAGTGATTTACTCCCAGTTTCAAAGCTCAACACTGCACCATTTCCGTCTGCGATCCGTGAGTGAATTTCTCTTCCAGGGTGTCCATCAAGACCAGGATAATTGACATGAAACCCAAGGGAGTGTAGATATTTGGCAACGAGAGATGAAGTGGTTTGTTGGCGATCCATGCGAAGTGCAAGCGTCTTGATGCCACGGAGGAGTAAGAAAGAATCGATAGGCGAGAGCCCATTTCCGACTGCATTGATTGTGAATGCAATTTGCTAGTTTTGACAATATCAGCAAGTGCTCACATCCCGACGTAACGAGATCACCTTCGCAATATCATCTCTATTGCAAGTTACGACACCAGCCATGAGGTCATGATGTCCGCTCAGATATTTCGTAGCGCTATCATACACAATATCTGCCCCGTGTTCCAATGGCCTTTGTAGGTATGGACTCATCATAGTATTGTCCACGACGACGATTGCATTAGGTGCCCGTTCCTTGACATCTTGACTAATAGCAGCGAGATCAACAACTCTAAGCAAAGGATTAGTTGGACTCTCCAGGAGGACCAAAGCAGTTTTTGTCGGGTGTATAAAAGGGTGAAGTGACACAGGATCAGTAGTATCGACATGATGAACCGTCACACCAACATGGGTTTTGATATATGCTAGCAAGCGGTTGGTGCCGCCATACAGGTCATCGCCAGCAATGACTTCATCCCCAGGCTTGAGTAGTCGCAAAATAACATCAAGAGCAGCCATTCCAGAAGATACAGCAAATGCATGAGTAGCGGAAGAGATTTTAGCGACATGATGCTCTAAGTAAATGACAAATTAAGACATGTCAGTTATCCACATCTAATCATATCAACTTCGACCAGCTATGCTCACCAAGATGACTCCTTGTTGGATTTCCGCTCCTGGTATAGTCATATTCTCCAGATACACCTTTGAAGGTAGCAGTCTGGTATATTGGTACGGAAGAACTCCCATACTGGTCTTTGATACTTGGATTTTCAACGGTAGCACATAGGGTGGAAAAGCGGTAAGGTTTTCGGGGATGGAGAGGCGACTCTGGCTCTGGAGTTGGCAAGTCGTAGTAGGCTGTTGAAAGTTTCCGTGGCTGGGACTTTACCGCCATCCTGAGCGGTGCAAGTTAGAGCTATCGAAGAGTGTAGATTGATGAATGTAGTGCAATGACTCAAAGATATCCTGGGAGAAATCGGTATGAGCAAATATGGCAAGGAGCGATGGCGTGCTCGTCCCATCAATCTTGTACAATGCCTCCAAGGCAAAGGAGACAACAACGTAAGACTACTGTATTGACTGCATCTCTGGTAACCTTCTCTGCAGTTTCTCGTCAGGTAAATGCAGCAAACCAAACCTTGACGCCAGAGGTCATAGCAAAACGGACCAAACGGCACTTGGATGAATTGGAGGTAATAGTTCGTCTTGTTGATTTTGGTGTGTATTGACATGCTATTGAGAGGTCCAACTATTCCGAAATCAATGTTGCATCCGTTTCTGACGATGAAGAAGCTGAAGGTGGAGTTAAACACGGACGGGCCAGGCAGACCATTTCTGACAAACGGACAAACCTCAAAATGCCTGGTAATTCACCTGCTGCATGCAGAAAAAAATCCACAATGAACGTTCGCACTGCTCTCCTGTACAAAAAGAATTTTAGCACTCTCATTGATGAATCCGTAGGTCAGATGCATGGAGTTCCAACGACCTAACCCTTACCACTCCAGGGTATTGCTTCTCTTCCCGCCAAAACTCCGAGTTACTTGACCGCAACAGCTCCTCCGTCACTCTATCCACCGCGTAAATTTTGTTCCGTCTGTAGTTATTGGGGCAGCTACAGGTGCAAGCGGTGCGCCATGCTTTATTGTGACCTGAATTGCGAAAAGATCCACCTGGAAACACGCTGTGAGAGGCGCGCTGTGTAGCGGCTTTTCCTTGCATATCCGAATCGCATTCGAAGTTGATTTCAGGATTCTCTTTCACTGATTTTCAAACATGGACTTCTGTCCAACTTCCCATGGTCCTCATAACATCCTTCTCTCTAGTATGGATACCTACACTATCCCTAATTTGACCAGGGTGCTTGGGTTGTTCTCTTCTACCTTCACACGCAATAAAACCAGTTGTCCGTGTATGAGCATTCTTGAGCAACATAACATTGCTTTTCTACCTCAATTTGAAGTCCCAATGCATTGACATTGTTGATATTTGTTCCTTTGTCTGGATGGATTGGGAGTCTGTAGTATCAACAAAAATATCAATTCCTAGGTCAAGGCCTCCCTCTCAAGTGTGGGTTTGATACTGCATCAGAATCACATCTAGTCACACGGCGGATATTTAGAAGTCAAGTTGCCGCTTGAATTGGGATGTCAAGTCACCTGACGGTTTAGTTGAAGCTAAGATAGTAGGTACAATTTACTGCCTTAAAAACTAGAGAACCTAGACAAACTTTGGGAAATGACTACAATTTTTTTAAAGTTGATGATAGTAACAGGGTGTCACAAGGGTTGTGACAAATTTGTCAAGATTGTATTTATACTTCAGCTTTTCTTAAACTTCTCAACTGTTCCTCCATTGCTTGTTTTCCTAGTGAGACTGGTCAAACTGAACTCAACACAACCCTGACTATGTGAGACATACCATTGGAACTATCTTGTCAGAAACTGATAGGCCATTGGTAAGAAGTTAGACAGAAATTTTGTTGATGAGCAAATGGTACCAATGAGTATAAGAGTTTCCCTAGTGTTGAGAGAGTTTGAGGAAGTTGAGCACATAATAACCAAGGTCATGATCCAAGAGTATTCAGATGAAACAGAGGAACAGTTCATCAAAGAGGAGTATGCTCCATCAACTAGGAGAGGAGTTTGCTTGAGTTAGTGATAAAAATCGGAAGGGGAAGTGTAAAAGGAAGTAAAATGTAATAGGCCCGGTGATGGCCAGGGATGGACAGGGGCGACTTCGATGCTTTTTAGTTGCTTTGTATTGGGTGTTTCCTCGTTGCGCTTGTACTTTCCCCTATACTCTATATCTTGGCTTTGAAGGGACCTTACATTGCTTCATGGCCAAGATGCCGTGGTTTTTCCTCCTTTCGATCATAGTTGCATTAGCTCGTACACTCGGCGTTCAGGCTGGATCCGGAAACTTTGTATCCATACCACTTGAGAAGGTGATTCACCAACCCCCTTCGTTCATTCCCTCAGCTGCGGTGAGTGAGACAATAGCTCTGAACCAAACCATGAACCTGAGTCGGAAATAACCACTATCCAGCTCCACCAGCAGCATATAAACCTAGGGATATGTAGGCTAGCACGCATGAAGGGAGAAACCAGTCCTTCCGATTCCGTCCTTTGGAATAAAATAATCGATCGATTGGTTGGTCTGTCCGAGAGTTCCGAATTCATGCATGAACTGGATCGCGCTGGTATAACCGTGGAGACTAAACCAGGAAGGAGGTTCAAAAATTCGGGGACCTTGCGACACCGGCACGTTCCCCGAGACAATCGAAAATACAATTCAATGTTCTTAAATAGCCTTGACCTGACCATTCAGTAAGTCTCTGTTCACCACCTCGTCCCTCAAATTTTGACCAGAAGCGATCAGGTCAAATGATAGCGGCTGTACGTATACCAACAGGCGTTCTGAGCGGGTTTTCTTGACCATGAACTTGATAGACATGGCCAAGTTGGCGATCGGCACACCTCCTCGGACCTTCTCCCTTTTGATGGATTCTGGCTCTGCAGACTTCTGGGTTGGTGGCGAGGGGTGCCAAGGCAAGGACGGAAACGGCTGTGTAGGATGACGTTCTACTCGAACATGTAATCAAAATTGACGATGTTTCTAGGGAAATCATACGTTCCTGGGCAATAGTACCAGCTCAACCTTCAAAGATCTCCATAAGGCCTGGTCTATCAACTATAACACCGGTACTGTCTCCGGAACACTTGTCCAAGATGACATTAAAGTGTCGAACCTACATCTCAAGGGTTTCAATTTTGGTGTTGCCCGCACCGAGAGCTCTGAGTTCACTGGGTAATTGTTTCCTTGTTGCTGCCCGTCAGACTCATAGATCCAAATTCAGTGACGAGATTCTATTTGACGGTCTGGCTGGTGTCGCCAAATCTGTAAGCCTGTTTCTCCCTGCTGAAATCCCCCTGACATGCGCTATTTTTTTAGATCGCTTCTAGACAGGGGACGGTTACCCTAGTCGAGGCTCTGAATCAAACTGGGGCGATCGAAAATGCCATTATATCGTTCAAAATTCCCCGGGCAGCGGACAACAAACATGACGGTGAAATGACTTTAGGAGGTATGGATCCCGCGCGATATGAGGCCGGGTCTACAGTTGCTGTCAAGAACATCAATAAACTTGGGTTTTGGGAAGTTTCCATCAGCCAAGTGATGATTGATGGTAATTCCACTGGATGGACCAATCGCACCGGTGTTTTAGATACAGGAACTGTGCGTACATTCTTATCAATCACTGATTCCTTTGTGATTGTTTGATATCTATAGGCCCTCTTAGTAGCACCTCAGAGGGTGAGTGGCCTATCAAATCATGATTATCTAGCTCTTGTGCTGAATGGAATTAGGATGTTGATACCATGCATTATCAAGTCTCTGGGGCTAAGAAAATTGACGGAAGCTGGACTGTACCCTGCAAGACCAACGCATCTATCTCTCTTACTTTCGGCAGCATCAATTTTGCCATTGATCCTCGAGATCTAGCCTTCATCCCCCTGTATGATGATGAGCCCGATGGCGATTGTTGGTCTGGAATTAGTATTGGTACAGTTGGGCCGTTCAACCTGCCCACGACTTGGTTGGTATGTTGATATTGCCTTAAGCTGCCTGGGGCCTGTCACTGACATGCTGCTCGTCACTTCCAAGCTTGGCGATATGTTCTTGAAGAACGTTTATCATAGTCTGGATGAAGACAGAGATGAAATCACCTTTGCCAGACTCAAGTGATGGATTCAATTGATGTATGCTAGTATCTGCTTCTTGCTGCTTGCTCTATTTTTCTTGGGTATTTGAATGTTTGATTTATTCGCATAATTTAACTCAGCATTTCCTTTGTACCTCAACTGCCTTCAGGAGGCAGCAAGTGAACCGAACCTCGTTCGTTCGTTCCTGACATAATGAATTCTGGACCCATTCGGTTCGTTCCGGCGGCCACCCATTGTGGTCCCGAGTTCAAAACGACAGTGCGACAAGGACAGTTTGTCGTTCTCTTGTGCTGAAGTGTTGCAACCTGTATGATGTGTACGCAGTTGGAGATGTGATATCAATCCCCTGGCCTCATGTTTGCTTGCCCGCTGTAGAAAAAAAAATTGACTACATCATCCCCAGTTTACGGCTCCAAACACGACTAAGTTGTATGTAAGATCACCATCCAAGCGACGTCCAAAAGCTCCACTCCATTAATAAGCTGGGTGAGGCGAAAGGGGATCAACTACGTGGAACGATGAGAGATTATTATTATTATCGGATGATTCAGTCAGGCCTTATGACTATCAGTTAATCCCGAATAGAAAAACAAACATGTCAAAATCGTTTCGAGTTGGACTCAAAGTCGATACGATCCCGACCCATGTCCATGTCTATTTATTGAGAAAACAGAATTGAAAAAAGAGGAAAACCACGACTGCGCGCAATCGCGTTGGACCTTGAGATGTTTTTTTTTTGACGATCCAAAAGCGTTGAAGGGTTTAACCTAAAGTGGAATTGGTCTTTTTTTATCTGACATACAATGTCAATTCACATCCCCCGAAAAAAGGAGGTTCAAATCTTATACCAAAAAGAAAAAAAATCCCGCTCGAACAGATGATGATCAAGACCGCCAAACTAGGCCACTCATGATTCTTTCCCGTTCCGTTGCTCGTTTGTCTTGTCTGCTGTTCCTTGAAAAACCCCTTGCCCTCCCTCTCTTCCTTACCCGGAAGCGAACAATAGAACATAGAAAAAACTAAACTAGACTTATCTATTCTGTCCGGTCAACGCAAACTAAACTAGTGAACAGACGCATAAACGACGAACAAACGGTCATTCTTTACATCCTTGAGAAAAAAAGTAACTGCCTACCCATATTCAATCACATTCATATTCAAACTCGGTCTCTCCCTTCCTTGACCAGGACAAAAGGGATTAAAAAAAGTTGTGAGAAAAGAGATATTTCCATCTGACAGCTATTGCCCTAAACAACAACAAAAAATTCAAAACAAGAATGAATGAGGTTGTTATACTACGGAGAATTGGTATGACTAAAAGAAAAAAAACAAGACAGAGCGGGGAAGAAAAGTGGTTGGTTTTTTCAGATCATACACATTTATAAGACAAGACAAAAAGATGGACTAGACATGGCAGTATAAAAGAGGGAGAGAAGAGAACGTGTACACAACTTTGCGTTATCTTTGAACGAAACAAAAAAGCCTTGTGAGCGTACGTGATTACTTACACAGAACCAACTAATAAAAACAACATACGATTCAGCAGCTATTCCTTCTGCGTGGTAATGGGGAGAGATCAGATGACGTCGGACAATGTTGCGGAAAACGTCGGTAGATAGACAGGGAAGCTTGGAGTTACACCGAGATAAACGAAGCGATGTTTTTGGGGTGTGAAAAAAAAGGAATGTGACCACGTGTCGATTGAGCCGAGTGGGGCAATGGATGAGAGGAAACGCACATGACAGCGATCGGACTATCATCATCGCTGAATTAGAAAGCAGCGAGGAGACATAGCAGGACATTGCAG
>Ga0153969_1000177_pt1 | contig 12701 bp, 10 predicted proteins | sample TSGA053MetaG_FD_104702 | JGI IMG/M metagenome (GOLD analysis project Ga0153969, IMG submission 104702) | Attine ant fungus gardens microbial communities from Georgia, USA - TSGA053 MetaG | ecosystem: Host-associated > Fungi > Mycelium > Unclassified | place: USA: Georgia, George L Smith State...
CCCCCCCCCCCCCCCCCCCCCCGGTGAATTTATGGTCTGGTGCCTGCATTTATCTCGGTACGTTTCAACTATGATCACCTGCAGTGGATAAATTCACCTATTGTCAGATGATCAATAAATTATAGAAAGTAAGGGTCAGCCGGCCGTATGTTCCTCTCTTTGGACCGAGTCGTGTTTAAGTCCTTCGTATTCCTATGATTGATGAATAATTAACCAGGTGCCAACAATGATGATTGCATTGCACAGGCTTGGATGAAATTTAAAATCCAATACTACCCATACTTAACAACCATTTCCTTGTCTTACATTGTAAAAGGTATTTAGTCATCAATCTACAGAATGTTAACCAACGAGTCTTAATCTGTAAAAAGATGGGTATTTCGGGATATGGCGGTGGAAGTGTTGTGAGTTTGATGGTAGATACTGGGGGTAGAAACTCAAGAAAAGCTGTTAAATAACATGGGTACAGGATAAATTTGCCATCTCATTGCACAATAAGTCAGTCATCACATCCCCTACCCATGGTGATTTTGTATACCCAGTGGAACCATCTTGAAAAACATAACCAGAAACACTCGGGGATCATAGAGGACCCGTTCCACATGTACCTAACTATGTAGGTGCACATTTTGACATATCGGAGGGTATTGTGTCCTGCATGTTAAGTAGAAGAAGGAAAAGTCCAAAAATGAAAGCGGGAATATATTCATGGATGGTGCACTCGGAGAATACCAAGAACACATAGTCAAGGTGGTCACTTGGATGGAATACGTATCTTTTCCAGATGCGGGCAGGAACAGAAGAAAAGAAATAAATCTATTACAGGTGTTTGCTCTGTAAACCGACGACACATGAGACTGGTTCAATGAATATATACCACTGAAAAGAACAAGAATCCAGAAAAAGAAAAAGAGTGGAGATTGTTCAGTGTCTAAGATGAATGAGCGATATCTTGAATCTTTTTTTGCTCCCCATTGTCCTGCCCATCGTCATTGTCTTTGGAATCGCCATTTCCATCCCAAACATTCCGGCCGTCATCCTGGCCTTGGACATCGGTCTCAGCCTCATGTTTATGAGAATCTCCCTCTCCCTCACCGTCTTGTTTGTTGCCTTCTGCATCACCTTCTACCATTTTGTCCCACATAGTGAACTTGTTCACTTTGTAGAAATCTACTGCCGCTGCATACTCAACAGTTTTGAACTGATGGAAATACCGCTTGTCCATATCAAACTCCCAATACCATATAACCGACTTTTCTCCGTGCCCAACTTTATAAAGCCCACTGTTCCTTCTCATCGACTTTTTGCGGGAGAAACTGTGAAGAAGGGCTGAGGCACGGCTCGATCCAAAGAGTGGAGCATATGGCCGGATGACCTTTGCTTTCTCCAATTTATTGACAACCTGGCAGCATGTGGATAAATTAATTTGGGGTAATTATATTTGAAACATACCAGAAGGAATTGAGCAGGAGCCATTTTATCAAAGTACTCGGTGCGAATACACTCAAATACGGTGTGGGACAATGTTTTGGCAGTTGCAAAAACAAAACGAAAACTATTTGATAAGTCCCTGAGTTCCAACGATATCCGGTCCGCTATCAGAGACTTGTAGTAATCAACATCCACCAGTCGCTGCAACATAGCGAATGGAACATCCTCAAAGAAGTGGCACAAGTATGGGTCATCACAGGATAACCAGGATGAGAGGCCAGAAAAAGAAAAGGCTGTCAACTTAAGATAGGAGTCAACAAACTCAGTTCCATGTGGCCAAGACAGTGCGGAAGAGGAGTCAATGACACCTGGTGCCAACACAAGGTCTGGAATAACAAGTAAGCTCAGGGACAAATACAAGGGGGGAAATACATGCTTGAACCATTGATAACATAGCTTGATGCAGAATGATGGTGATTTTGAATTAAACGATCAAGGAATTTGCAATAAATGGCGGGGGTGGTGACACAGAAGGAACTAGAGCGAGTGGGATCGCAGAGGAAATCATAGAAGGATTTGTGGTAGAAGCGAAATGTTCCATGAACACCGAAAACGTGGTTTATGATTGACTTATCTGGATGGAACCATTGGCCTTGGTCATAATATGGCCGTGTGAGGTCAATGCGAGGGTCAATTGGACGGAGAGGATCAAAAGATACCTCGTATGAAATCACAGCATGTAGACAGTGATAGATGTCTCTGAATGTACATTCGGAGATCCTAAACATACAACAATGCCCGGAAACAGGCCAGCGACCGCCGGCATTTGGGTCACCCAAAGAATGGGAAAGAAGGTATTGTGCAGGCAGGAGAATGCTCTCTGGAATTTGCATCATGATGTGGACATAGAGAGCATCAAGTTGCGAGAAGGGTAATGTGGCCACCTGTTGTCCCAAATCAGAGAGGGAGTCTAGGACAGATTGCAGTCTTTCACGAAATCGCGAGTCGATCGGATAGACCACATGACGCAACACAGCAGCAGGGTGAGCAAATAGGCCATGTGCTGCATCAACAAGCATCCGGATATCGTTGTCAGCTGGCCATGAGGACAGCAGTTGCGGGAAATTTCGTTGCTCAAGTATGTTCTTGAATTCTCCTCGAAGGTACATTTCAATCTCACCATCGGCCTCGCGAGAGATAGGCAGTTCAACAGAATGAGTGACAAAAGCGATGTTGTCCTGCTTGAATGTCGACACGATGCGAGGTTCGGCGCGGCTGAAGATGGCCCAATGGAATGGTGTGGATCCTTCCCTGATGGAGGATGCAATTATCTTGATAATTTCCACCTGAGCATCATCACCGTCACACTCGTCCAATCCATCAATGAAAATGGCTTTTGCTTGTACTCTTCTCCCCCGCTTCCCTAATTCCTGGAGCGGCTCAACAATCAGTGATCTGAACTGAGATGCTATTTTCTTCCCAATAAGACTCTTATCCTTAGAGATCCTCTCATCGACAGCGGCGCGATAATCAGGAAGCGCAGTGGTAAGTTGGTAAGCGATGGAAGTGAACAAGCGTAAGGGATTATCATATTTCTTGACAGTGAAGAAGAATGCAGCACCAAGGTGTCCACTTTCTTTGAGTTTCTCGGCACATGTCTGAGCGATGGCTGATTTGCCAACACCTGCTGGTCCCCTCATCCAATACATCGATGAGGGTGAGTCGACAGATTCGGTTATCCAATTTGTGATGTCAGCGATATACTGTTCCCGAGTACCTGGGAAGCAGCGACGATCGTAATGGTCTTGAGAATCAAATGCAGCTCCTGGATCGGAGGCATCAAGGAGGATATCGATACCTAGTACTCGATTGGTTAACATTTCATCAACCGAAACGAAGCTGCTCACCAGATCGGCCGTATTGGTTCGTAATGCTGGTAATCGACTGCGCATTGAAGTTACTAATCATGAAGTCTCTGGCATCGGGAAATATGGACATGGTGGCAGTGAGATAGATGGACGATGAGAACAGAAGGCTGTTAAATTTATGTCAATGTGTGAACGCAGGTTACAAACTATCCTACCACGGCGAATTCTTCCCATGTTTGATCTTTCTCTTCCGGTTGATTCTCCTCCTGAATTTTGCACTGTGACAAGTCCATTATATGAAAAATGGGAATACTGAAGGACATGAAGGGATAGTGTCGAGCCAAGAAGGCTTCAACGATTACGGCATGAGAGTGTTACGTGAGGGTAGAAGCGGGACTTTGCATAAATAGATGAAAATACTACACTAATTTACCCAAGATTCCGCATGAGAATGCTGGTTGGATAGTGCTCGAGGATCGAGGAGGATTTGTTCCACATCCACCTATGGTCTGCGGATAGTTGACAGCTGTTTGTCTGTGCTTGTCTTGCTCCGTTTGATATCACAAGTTTATTGCCCCTGTCATCTTTCTATACCTCGAAATGCAATTCAATTTTGCTTACCCTGGTTCATTGTACAAGTGTTGCCATATGTATATTATATACATTCAAGAACCACTCTACGTTACTCCCATAACCACCGAGGTATGTTGCACCATAGCTTCCATGGGGCAAAGATCATCTGAACAAGTCTAGTAAACGCCTGAATGGCTGATCAAGGAACGCAGAATAACGAATCATTACATTACCAATCAACGTGGATGCCAATGTCACACCCGATGTCCAGCCCACTATTGGTCTCATTGGAATGGGTTATATGTACGCAGAGCTACTGAGCTGAGTTGGTTGGAAGAAGTCCGTGTATTTTCATTGTGTCTATCAGCGCTGACGATATGCTTACCTGCCTGCAAGCTTCTAGGATCTTGGTTTGTTACCTGCCAGAAAAGTATGAGAAACTCAAAATTGACTTTTCCAGTACGCTTCTATACTTACTCTCTTGTTCCAAGGCCCACTTTACGATGCTGTTCGTCAACAGATACACCATGAGTCCACCCTCAGAAGGATGGATTGTCAAAACAAGGTCGTCTGACTATATCATCTATTCCGTAGAAGCCGAGTTCATTCAACGCGTCGTTGCGCAATATGGTCCTTGTGAGTATTGGAGAAGACAAGATTCAAGTGTCAACTCACTTGAATGTTAGCCACGAAAGTGAATGCAATCGTTGCTGGCCAGGCATCTGTCAAGGCCACTGAGAAAGCTTTGAGACACATCTCCCAAAAGACGTCCACATTCTCTCTTGTCATTCGTTACTCAGGTCCTCATTCAACATAGGGCCAGCAAAGATGCCCTCACTCTCGTAGACAATATCCTGCGCTCATTTCGTTCTCGCTTTGTTTGACGAACACGGTTCTGTAACAGCCAACACTCAGACAGTTACCAATGCCGCCTTCCTCAGGTGAATAATCCATGATGCTTCTCACTACACTTTCTATGATTGACGGAACATCACTTTTCCATTCAGTCGCATCCTGTGATCAGTATGGGTACTGCTCGGGCTTCAACAGAAGCATATTCATGGAAACAGGGTCTCTATGTCGGTGGAATGGAGACTGCGAAAGTGAACCTCACACTTCAAATCTATTCGAACGCTTGGCATCTCTATGCAGGACTCGCCATCTTGAATCCCATCGTTCGTACCCAAATCAATCAAGTTGTTCAAATGAATGTTGAGTAGTGGCTCATTGGAAGATGAAAGAGCGCGTTCAATGGGCTAGACGGGTTGTGTTTGGGCGAGGAGGAACGATTATAGATGGCTGGGAACAACGACTTCCCCTTCGGATCCCTCGACATCCCTTTCACCGGAAACCAATTCTACTTTCAGTATTTATTCTTGACAAATTCAGTTTGGGCAAACACCAAAGTTCCAACATCACAGTTCCAGAATCTCTTACTGTTTTCCCAGAACCGTTTACGTTCTTGCCACAATCCAATTATCGCCCAGACTCTCATCTTTCTCTATTAGCTATGGTAGATTGTTCGGCATCTTGGGATCAATCCATACGTACACCTTGACACCCATATTTCGACTTTTCCTGAGTGTAACAGAGCACTTGTTCCAGTCACTCACGTTGCTAGAGAGAGCACTACACTCGGCGATTTACGATCATTGGCACAGAGCAGACGATCCAGAGTTCGTCATTTGCTGCGAGAGGATGGCGTCAATGTGTTCGTTTTTGAAGATTACAAAAGGAGATTTGAGGAAACGAGAGAGTTCTTTAAGCTGCGGTTCGAGGAGACTAGGAAACTTGGCAGCGAGATGATGAAGGCAGTGATGGAGACATGAGGAAAGAGGACGCTTGGGGCATTGAGCGATTGTAAGGTAACGATAACATTTCAAAATATGGTGTATGATTTTCTTGTTCAATATATGGCAACTGTTTCCATCAGATCTTGAATTTTGGTGATGAAATGCAGTATCATGTTTTGGGCGGTTCGCCATATGGTTGATGACACAATTCATAATCGACTCATCACTGGTGTTGCGACACTACATTACTATAAAAATCCATTACTACTCCCTGTGTGTGGAAGTTTACATAGGTACCCACTTATCGTGGTTGACATTGAAGGACAGGTTCATGAACCAGTCACATCTGAAATCCAGGAGCTCTTTTGTAGTCCCAGTGTAGCTTTCGAGCAAACTATTTCTCAGAGAGGAATTGTATACCGCAGAAACTCCACTCCTTCAGCATACACTGCATTTAACCCTTCAGAACTCATTTGCGTGATATTCCATACTCAGAGATATGTGAGATACAAAAAATATCTATTTTATTCAAATGACCCCAGGCCAGTCATAAGTCGGAATGTGAGACTACGCTACTTGAACGACAAACCAACCAACCTACATGTTCAAGCGAGAGACTGAAGCAAGAGGTATCGCACAGTAGTGACAAATCAAATTTCAATAGATAGCGATCGCAAAAGCTAGAGGGAACCAGATAGGAGCGATCAGGGACAGGGAAAAAGGATCATAGAATACAGTGGTGCCGTACAAAACGGTAATGTTGATTGACAGAAGCAGCACAAAGTCGAGCTTCTCAGGCGTAATCAACACTTCTCTCTCAACTCCCTCGTTCCGTTGCTCGAATTTTTTCTCATCATTGCTATCTCTAATGACCGACCTTGGCTCCGTCTCAGACTCTTTGAGGTAGTCGCATCAACTATTGGTTCTTCTTTCGTACATACGGGATATTTTCCTTTCGGTACGTTGGGAAAGAGGACGGTAGGTCTGCAAGCCATGGCAGGTGAATAATCTGGGTATTCAATGGGAAGGAAAAATGTGGGAAGAGGCGACCAGTTTTCCTTGTGGTTGTAAAGCGGATTCTGGTACTCGCGACGCGCACCATAGCTGAGAAAAATCAACAGAAGTCAAATTAATCCATATTTACAGGGAAGAGCTACAAAAATGTGTCATAGTAGGCTCCTCATAATGGGTGTTACCAGGTGTTGGAGGACTCATGCGGAGAAGGCGGAACTGGAGCCATATAGAAAGGGTTATCAGGATCTGGTTAATTGAAGCCTTTCGTGAGTCTGCCCGTGTCTTGTGTGATTGATGCAGGGCGTGGCAGTCGCAGAAATGCCAACAGGTGAAGTTGCCAGAGGCCGTAGTTGAGGTTTCCAATGGGACGATGGAGGAGATGTCAACCCACTACTAGCCTCTGAATGTGACTGCTTCACAGGTTGCGATACAACAAAGGAACAGCTGACGAAAGATCGACAACGTCAGCTCCCTCCTTGATATCCGAGAGATATTCTTGATCCAAATCCTTCTGACATTCTATCTCCGACTTTGGTCCCAAAATGCTTCTTTGTCATCGCCCTTTGAGAGACTTCGTCTCCGCTTTACAAGCAACTGTTGATATTGGGCATCTTCCTCATCTGTGCTTGAGAGTCTTGATCATTGCTTTCACAATCACCATGTGAGCATCCTCTCTTGCATCTCCTGTATGTCCTTGGTGGCATATGTAGCGAAGCCGTGAAGGCCAAGTGCTTCAGGGTATTTCGTTTGGCGAGGAAAAGATATCCATTTCAGATTCACGATTTTGAGAACGATCCAAGTTTAGAAAGAAGTCGACGGTGGGAGAGATGGTAGTCACACGGTGGACAAATAGTTGTCAACTGATCAGCCTTGCACGCCTGCATAAGTGCATGTGGAATGAATTCTCCTTGATCCTCGAGCGCTATCCAGTTGACTGTTGTCTCGATGCATCGGCTACTGCATTAACACAAGTCCATTGTCCGACCCAATGCAAGGCACTACACTGGCACTGTTCCCTCTCATCTCGACATCTACTCCAGTCTTGACTACCTGGTTCTCCTCAATTGTTAGAGATCACATCCGAGACTTCAAACCGTTGTAGCTACAAGAGGTTTGTGTCGACCTAACAGCTTGTACACTTGCCACTTCTAGTACAATAGATCACTTGAAGTTTCTCGGACATAGGACAAACTGGGTAACGGTCAAGTTAACACTTTGAAAGTGAAAGTTTTTCGGTCGCATGCAATCATCAACGCATTACTTGTACAGGCAGTCACAGTTAATTCGCTTTCTCATGCTTTCCTCAGCCCATTACTCTCATCACTGGCTGTGATTGTTTTCTGGGCCCATAACATGCTCGTCACATGCGCCCACCCAAGTTTCTTACCAACCCTTCTTTTCACATTTTCTACTACACATTATCTCTGCTCCTCATGTACTATTTTCATTTCAACTCCTTTTCCCACGCAGCATTTTCATGCGACATTCTGGATCAATGTGATATTTTCATCTGTACTATGCAAAGTCGTGCTTCTACCCTCACATAACACTCTCATGCCGCAATCGCTGAAGCCTTCTTGGTGGGAATCCGCTCGTGTTCTTCAGCATTCTCATTTTTCAGATAATGGGTCTGTCGTCACACAAGATTGAGTGGGACAATCATACGGAGGAGAAAGATTGAACATGGGAAGAATTCGCCGTGGTTGGATAGTTTGTGACCTGCGTTCACACGTTGACATGAATTTAACAGCCTTCTGCTCTCATCGTCTATCTTGTCACCACCATGTCCATATTTCCCGATGCCAAAGATTTCGTGATCAACGAGAGTAATTTCATACAGACTACCAACAACTATTACGGGCGATCTGGTGAGTAGCTTCGTATTCTGCCGATGAAATGTTAGTTAATTCAGTACTAGGTATCGATATCCTCCTTGATGCCTCTGATCCAGGAGCTGTATTTGATTCTCAAGACCACTACGATCGCCGCTGCTCCCCCGGTACTCGGGAGCAGTATATCGCTGACATTACAAATTGGATAACCGAATCTGCCGAGCCACCCTCGTCGATGTATTGGATGAGGGGACCAGCTGGTGTAGGGAAATCGGCCATCGCTCAGACATGCGCCGAGAAACTGGACATCTTGGTGCTGCATTCTTCTTCACTGTCAACAAACATTCTAATCCATCATGCCTATTCACTACTATCGCTTACCAACTTGCCACTGTGCTCCTTGACTATTGCACATCTATTGATGAGAGGATCTCAAAGGACAAGACTCTTGTTGAGAAGAAAATAGCACCTCAATTCAGATCACTGTTCGTTGAGCCGATTCAAGAGCTAGGGAAGCAGGGAAAGAGGGTACAACCAAAAGCCATCTTCATCGATGGGTTAGACGAGTGTGCCGGTGAAGACGCACAAGCAGAAATTATTGGGATAATTGCATCATCTGTCAGGGAAGGGTCCACCCCATTCCATTGGGTCATCTTCAGCCACGCCGAGCCTCGCATCGTATCCACATTCAAGCAGGACGCCATTGCTTATGTAACTCATTCTATTGAACTGCCTATCTCTCGCGAGGCAGACGATGAGATCGAACTGTACCTTCGGGGTGGATTCAAGAACATTCTTGAAAAACAGAATTTCCCGCAATTTCTGTCATCATGGCCAACTGACAACGATATCTGGTCCCTTGTCGAGGCAGTGGCTGGCCTTTTTGCACACCCTGCTGCTGTCTTGCGCCATGTGGCCTATCCACCCGACTCGCAATTCCGTCAACGACTGCAGTCTGTTCTTGATACCCTCTCCGATGTAGGGAAACAGGTACCCACATCATCCTTTTCGCAACTTGATGCTCTTTATGTCCACATCATGAAGCAGATTCCAGAGCACAATCTCCTGTCTGCATAATTCCTTTTTTCCTATGATTTGGGAAATTGGAATGCCAACGCTCATTGGTATGTTTCCATGTATTGCTACATGTTTAGGATCTCCGAGTGTACGTTCAGAGACATCTGTCACCATCTACATGCTGTGATCTCATACGAGCCGTCTTTTGACCCTCTCAGCTCAATGGACCCTCGCATCGACCAAGAAAGGGACAAGCCTATTACCATCATAGCGAAAATCACGCGTGCGTCTTCACCAATCAGTGTCCATCAATCACGGGCAGTCGATCACTTGAATATCCCCAATATGTAGTACTTTTCTCAAGGCCTGACATGAAACTCATTGCGCGGCTAGCAAGGAGGCCATCCGGCTTCCCATGGAAAGAAGCTTAAAGCAGCCAAAGCACATCAACCACCAAACCTACTTCCTTTCTGATAGTCAGACTCGGTACCAGTCTCACTGCATCCCAGATTTCCTCAGACAGCAATTTCACGCGTGTGCTACATCCTCAGAATTTCACATTTCTGGGGGATATCACCTAGTGCAATCATGATCTCACTAAAGCAGCTGGAGGTCCCAGGCGACGAAAATTTAGCTAACCGTTGGAACAATGATGACATTAAACCTACAGAAAAGGCACGACAAAAATGGACATTTAATAATTACTGTTCGTGTAACAACACCTTGATGGCTTTGAATTGTTTTCAATTATTCTAATCGTGGGCTTCTCTTCTTCTAGGGCTCTTGGTCAACGTAAATATATCAGCATATCTATCAGGTAGCTCATTAATTGCTATGGGCATGTCCTGGTGGGAGGCTACCATCGCTATAATTGCTGGGACTATTATTTCAAACATCCTGCTAGTGCTGAATTCACTACAGGGTGCTTACTACCACGTAGGTTTTCCAGTAGTGAATCGGTCCGTATGGGGCATGTGGGGGAGTCAATTCGTCATCTGGAATCGCATATTTCTGTCCATAATATGGTGTACGTTCATGCTGAGCATTTCTATCTTCTTAGAAAATATACTAATATTGTCGTAACAGGTGGATTCCAGGCTTGGATAGGTGGCGAATGCATCTATATATGTCTCAAGGCCATATGGCCTTCGATCGAGGAGCGGATACCAAATCACATGGCCCAGTCCACAGGTGTCACAACTGCCCAGTTCTTGGGATATATCATTTTCATGGTCATTTCGATGCCCTTCATTTACATACGACCACACGGGATGCAGCCCCTACTCTATGTTTCTGCCCCAATCGTCATGGTGTTCATAGTGGTTCTGTTGATTTGGTCGTTGGCCACTATGGGCCCGCAAGGGTTCGGTGAGACCATAACCATGTCCAGTGGCCACACCAGTGGTTGGACTATTGCCTTCGGGATCGGTAGTACGATTGGGGCTATTGCTGCTGGCCTGCTAAATCAGAATGATTATGCCCGATTTGCTAGGAAACCTAGTGATGCTATTCAGGGTCAAGCCATCGTCTTTTCCCCTTATGCTATCTTCTGCTGTATCGGTGGAATTCTTGTCACGGCAGCGACTGAGTGACGATACGGACAAGCCTATTGGAACTTGCCTGACCTTTTCGGGGCAATGATTGAGTCGGGAGGGCCACGATCACGTTGTGCTGCATTTTTTGGAGGCTTTGCGTTAATCATCTCCCAAATTGGTGTCACTATCCCCGGAAATGCTTTGTCTGGAGGTAAGCCTCATTTTCTTGTATGGCGAAGGCTTCTTTAACAAACTTCTAGGTTTCGATCTCGCAGCAACTTTCCCCAAATATATCAATATTCGCCGAGGAGCATACATAACAGCCTTCGTTTCCATAGCCTGCAATCCTTGGAAACTTGTGAACACACCAACGGTCTTCCTTTCAGTTATGTGGTATTTTTAGGCCCCATGATTGGCCTCATGATTGCTTCCTTTATTGTCATCCATCGGTTCAGACTCAAGGTGGATGATCTTTACGTTGGCAACCCTTCGAGTATATATTGGTTTTCATATGGATTCAATTGGCGTGCGCCTGTGGCCTGGGTTATGGGCACCTTCCCATCGTTACCCGGATTTATTGCCAATGTGAACCCGAAAGTTGAAGTGGCCGCAGGTTGGTCTCATGTTTTCTCAATATCTTTCTGCACAGGCGTGGGAATAAGTTTTGTTGTGTTCATCTTGTTACATTATGTGTTCCCTGCCCCATCTCTCCAGGCATGGGTCGCTTCGCAGCGATCTGCTCGTGAGACTATGCGCTATTACAACGAGATGTATGACTGTATTGAGGTTATCGACGAAGAAACCAACGATAAAGAGTTTGTATCGTTGAGTGAGGAGGAGAAGGATTCTTCAGATAAAAGTATATCTGGTTTTTAGTGTCGGCGTTGCTTGTATGATAGTTCAAAGTTACAATATTCAAATAATGAAGCTTCAATTATTACAGAGACTGCCACGCCATTTCACTGAATAACAGGAGCATAGCAGGAGTCCCAATTCAGATAGAAACATAACGCCAAGAACGAATCACTTGCAGTAAAGGTTTTCCGTCCTCTTCAAAACGTGCGTGCGTGTATGTGTTCGACCATCAGGCCACGTAGAATTTTTTTTATTTAAAGTGATCAGTGACTGAGAATGAATTTATTGATAGGTCAATGGCTGTTCTCCAATCGATAGATAAAATAAATTTTTTAAGAAATATCGAGATCATCTTCATTTGTCTCCTTCGGTTGCGTTTTCCCCAACAACAACAACACTTTCCGCAAGCTCCAAAGCCTTGACAAACCCTTCAAACATCACCCCATCTCTCTCCAAATCCAAACCCACACTCACTCTCACCAATGCACTCTCAACACCCCACTCTTCCGCCCACGCCAATTCTTCATAGTGCGCTATAATCGTGTATGGACAAGCCAAAGTAAAATTGGTACCGAGAGAAGGACCTTTGTAGCAAGGTAACGCATCAAAAAAGGTCGAAGAGGCGAGTATGGAGGTAAACGAGAGCGAAAAAAGACCCCCAAAACCATGGGTCGAGGTAGGAGAAGGACGACACTCGTCGTAATTCTCCCTCGTGATATATTTCGGATAATAAACCTCTTTGATAGCCACCCCCGAACGATCGTCTTTCGAAGCATAACCACC
>Ga0153969_1000178_pt1 | contig 12695 bp, 19 predicted proteins | sample TSGA053MetaG_FD_104702 | JGI IMG/M metagenome (GOLD analysis project Ga0153969, IMG submission 104702) | Attine ant fungus gardens microbial communities from Georgia, USA - TSGA053 MetaG | ecosystem: Host-associated > Fungi > Mycelium > Unclassified | place: USA: Georgia, George L Smith State...
CTGAGCATCATCATCATCGTCCTGCAGCAGCAGCGTTGACGACGTTCTCGTCTTCACCTACTTCTACTGTTGCTGCTACTATGAAGCCGTGTCCGCCTAGAACGCCTTCGACTCCCTCGATTTTTGAGGATATCTTTGGAGTTGAGGCTAGAAAGAACGACGCGATTGAGCGAGCGTCATCGCCACTACCCATACCTCATTGTCGTGATCGTACTTTTGGGCCCTCTGACTCTCCCTTGTCTTTCCAAGACAGAGAAGATATCAGAGAGACGGAGAAGCCATCTGTGTCATTATCACTCCCTCCTTCTCCTTCTCCTTCTTCCTCACCTTCACCTCTGCCTCCGCCTTCGCCTTCGCCTTCACCTTCGCCTTGAATGGCAAATGCTTGACGAGGGGTGCGAGTGACTCCGCCTGATGAAAGACTAGGATTTATCTTCAGGTTCTGTTCAATTCACTACATTTGATAGGATAGACCTCTGAACACTTCCATCCTTTCCTTTCCTTGAATTTGTTTGTATTTGCCTTGTATATACCTTGTTGTATTCAAGAAATTTCATTATTTATTTGAATCATTTGTTGCAGTTATTCAGTTTGAATGATAGAGACATGCAAGATATTAGAGTACAAAAAGTATACTACTTATAAATACAGAAGTATGAAAGCACCCCAAATGAATCATGCGAAACTATTTTCAACATCAGCACTATCCTCGCCTTCAAGAGCAGCGAACTAGATTTGTGAAGATGAGCGACATATCCGAATGAGACAAAATGCTTTTTGAAACTCACGGTCAAGAAAGCGGCAGGACGATGCTCTTCAGCCCAGAACAACAGTGGTGTATCAAGTATCATATTATATGAAATATTCGGTGACCAAAGCTGAGTCAGACCAATACCATAGTTCCAAACACGTCCTTCAGGAACCAAAGTCATACCGAGGATACGATCAGACAAAAGAAGCTGGACACGCTCGGACATATTGGGATTAAAGCCAGGCGGGTTAACGGATGTATCCAGATTTTTACGACCCCATTCGAAGCCAGCAACCGTTAATGAGTGAGCGGATAGTGATACCGAACCTGGCGTAAATGAAGCCGTGATACAGATCGAAGATGATCCCCATTCAGGATGCTCAGCCATCAGCTTGGCTTGAGTGGTAACATCCGTAGGTGATAAGTGCGGTATTTCGAGGGACTGAGTCTTGACCCATCCAAGAGGCTCGAGATCCTTCAAGAGGAAGTCATCCTTAGGTAAACGACTGGGGAACTCGATATTGTTGTTGCTACCGCGCTGAGGCACCCAAGCAATTGCCTTGATTTCCTTCACCTGTTTGTTGTCCGGTGGTGAGACACCATATAAGAAAGCGGCAACTTGTGTACGAAGATCAGAAGTGGTGATGAAAGCGCGTAAAATATTTTTAGGAAGAACGTAAGTGAATGAACCAGCGTCGTCCTTGACGTCATCATTGGATACGTAGATATGCTGGAGACGTAGGGCGAGATGAGTGGCGGAAATAGCGCGGACACGCCAATCAGACTTGCTGCTAAAGGTTTGCTGCTCGTAATTGGTAGTGGTGATAGTTTGGATAATGTCACCATGAACGTTGGTGGTTTGACTGTCCAAATCAGTAAGTACATACACACATCCAGACAAATATGACTACTGACGTCTGAACGGCTGTAACCTGGTTCTGTGCCTCTGCACTCTTCTCGAGCTCAGCCATCTGTTGTCGTTGAACCGACGGTGCTGCAATCTCTTGACCAAGAATAATATCACGGATTTCACTGACGGTCAAAGAAGCGATGTTGACACTGTTACGCTTCCCAAAGTCTTGAAGAATAAGGTCTTTCATGGCTACTTCCACTTTGATCCATTCCTCGTCGGACAGCGTGGGCCAGACAAAATGAGGTTCAGTGATCGTGGATTTGTCCGGATGTAAGATGATTTTGGCTTTCTCATTATTAACGTGCAGGCCACGAAGGAGCAAAATGAGGCGGGAAAATGCTGTATAACTGGAGATAGACTTGAGCCAGTCATCTAATTTATTGTTCAGCATGGGGCCATTGAGCTCCAACAATGACACCCTCACCATAAAGACTGAATAGTACCATCTGAGGTTGAGTCGCGCGCTACATCGCTGTTAGAATCTAGTCATAATTTCAAATATGCGTATGTATCGTACCAAGATCAAATCACCAAATTTCTCCATCTTCATACAAGCCTGGAAGGGCAGCTGTAATTCACTGCCTTTGATGACAATATTCGGGAAATCAAGCAAGTGAACCTCCAAGGGGTCTGGAATCAAGGGTATCAATAAGGGCATGAAGATTTCACTTCACATAATTTCTCTTACCCAGCATGCCCTTACGGGTAACAATAACTTGTTTGGGCTGTTCTTCAACAGGAAGTGAGCGAACAAGGGCAGCAACTTCTTCGGCAGTTTTCCATTTGGCCAATTGACCAAGACGCTTCTGACCGGCCCAGACGCTGGTGTGAATGATCTTCAAAAACAACTGACCAGAGCGAGGGTTGAAGATGAATATAGCACCATCTACGATGAAGGGTCAGCTATGTAGTTTACCAGATTCAACATCAACTCACTAATTGGTTTTGTGGTCAAATTTCCTTCGAAGGTCTTGTGACTATTGGTAGACCGTAAGAAACATCAAATTCAAGGAAAATACAAACACATACATAGTAACTCTGTAGACATTAGTGTCATCGACAAACCAGATAATTTGATTAGAGAAAAGTTCTGAATAGTTCTAAAGAATCGATCAGAAGCGAATGAATAGGCCCTGGCATGATACCGACCTGACTGTTGAGATATGGTTCGGTTGGCTCGGATGAATATAATTGCAACCCTTTGCGGATACGTTCACGGAGCACATGACAGGCGGGATTGGCCTTCATAATCTTCGCCATGGCTTGCTGAATAAGTGGCTTCATACCAGGGAACCAGTTTCCATAGGCAGACCATAAGTTGTAGGCCAAATCCATACCAATGATAACACCCGTTGGCGAAGGGTATATACTCATGGAATCAGAGACCTATAATTTTTCTGTAAGTATCGGTGTCAAACAGCATGGAATCGGTGCTCACGTAATCCAAAAACTTGGCACGAGTGTAACGCTCAATATCGTGAGTATCAAAATCACCCCAACGAAGCTGAACATCGATCCAATACTTGTTACTCGTTGTTCCATCAAGAACATCCTTGGCATCAGTAACCAGAGAGGGACGAGATATGTTCCACTTGTAGGAAGAGAACAGCAAGATATCGGCACAAGACGAGTTCATCTTGTAACTCTTTCGAGGATGGATCGTCTCCTTTTGGACAGTCTCAATCTGCAAGGGCTCAAGTTCTTGATCGAAGACTTGACACAAGTCCATGACAACACTCTCATGAACTAAAAACAAACCCAATCAGGAGTGAATGGGATTCAATCCAAGGAGCGGAACTTACTCTTCTGCCATAAGTGAGCACGGAAGATTTGGATCAGACTGATCTTCAAGGTCGGAATTTTACCGTGCATAAAGATACCCGTTAGATCTAGCTGCACCTGGAAACCAACATAAACGTTGGCACGATTGATCGTAGGACTCCACCAGAGCGTGAATCGACGATTAGGAATTTGATTCAAACCGGAACGCTGGGCATTCGTCAATTTCTTGTACCTCATCGATTCCTCAAATCCGGATGCTTTCTCCCAAAACAGACCCTCCCAAGTAGGGAAATAAGTCCCTTTGAACAAGGTATGTTCTAGAATGCCCTCAACACCACCAAGGGCGGCAATGACATCAACTCGATAGTTGTTGAGTTGCCAGAGTTTACCATCATGCCGTTGAGAAGTCCACCAGAAGGGATTGCTTTAGGAAAGATAAATTAGAATGAGCATATGGTGAAATATTTAACGCACTGTTTGAGCAACTGGTATTGCTTCCAGTCAGTACGCACACGCCAACCACGATCATAGGCCAAACTGAAAAACGAATGAACATTAAGCCATGAAACGAACAGAACTCAAGCTTACGTGTGACGGTCCTTCTGGAATAGTGTGTTGATACGGGGGATACCACGATCCCAGCTATCCTCCAAATCTTCCAAAGTTAGGCGACGGTTCTGCGCATTAGCTTCTTTCCTCTTCATCGAGTACTCTGACCAGACACGGGCTGAATCAAGGAACTCGGCCTCCCATGGCTGGAGATAACGATACAAGTTGGGAATGAGCTGGTCCTCCTCATGAGACATGCCAGCACGGAAATGTGTGACGGCAACATCAGTTTGCTTTGACCACCGGAGGTCACTCTGGGGAATCAAGACATGACCCATTGACAACATTCCAAGACCACCCAATTCCTGCACAAAATCAGTCAGTCAAAAATCAAGATCCAAGGGACCCAAATGGCAAACCTTTGGAGTATAAAATACAACAGGAGGAAAACGTGAAGGCATTTTACTGTTGAGACCAATCTTGACACGAGTTTGAATTTTGTTCTCAGCTTTGACCAAAGCATCCAAGAGCTCATTGGTGTGAATAACGGCTTCACGATAGTAGGTCATCAAACCGATGAGAGCTGTATTCCACTTGTTGACAATCTTGGAGAAAGTTGTCGACCCAGAGCTCATGAGAACCTGACGGATGCGATTATTGAATTGTTGCACACCCTCATCCGAGACGCGCAAAAACGCCTGGGCTGTCCGCTCTTTTGTCTGTTCATTTGTCAAATTCCAAACTGCATCCTTCAGAGAAAACTGTTCTCCGGAAATGGTTCTGAGCTTGGGCAATATTCGAACCTCAAATCCGCACATGGAGAAAAGGAGCTGAGGGTTATTCTGGGAGTAGACACTGACAAATGTATCTTCCCACTCGATTGTCGTAAGAGAACGAGGCAATCGTTGCTTAATATTCCAGTAAACGGCTCTTCCAAGATTAACATCATGCTTGATGAGTCTCATGCGGCAATCCCGCGGCCAGCAGCGCTTATTGTTGTAGCCAATGACATTGTTATTAGTAGGATCGGGATTGGCAGAGAGGTAGCGCTGGATGAGGTCACGGGCTTCATCAGCACTGAACCTAAACAGGATGTGGAGTCTGTCGACATAGCGAGAGTAGAGACGGATGGGATGACGTGTTTCAGTAGCCGAATCGCGATATTGAAGGAAGTTATTAGGCATCTGGGGAGGCCCTGCCATCTCACTTGCTCGTTGAAGGCCAAGAATAAGAAGATCGAGGACCAAGCCGTAATATTGGAAGACGAAGGCCGAGAACTGAAGACCACGAATGAGACCATAAGCATTGGTATGCGCCATGTCCTTGTAGGTCAAAACTGGAATATTCGATCATGAGTAATCGCCTCCGATGAAAAAAATTGAAACTTACCCGTGTTGTTCTTGGCTGTAATATAATCAGCGAGATTGTGGTCAAGGATAAGGCGCAGTAGACGATTCAGAAGCGTAAGGTCAATCTTTTCGTAGACCTTCGAAAGGACAGTCTCCATCATGACAACACATTCACCCTCATTTGTCTCCCATACATCATTTAAATTGTTGATACCCTGACACCACTTGTAAACAAGCAATGGAGGAGGCTCAGTATCCTGATTTAAAAGTCAGTTCATACGATAAAGATAATGTGCAAATGTTGACCCACAGCAGGCTTAACCCAGGCAGGGAAAAGGCCACGTTTATCGGCCTCAAAGAAGAGGAACTGGTCAAGATACTAAAAAAAATAATCACATAAGACGATGACAAGAGGGAGAAAACAAGCAACCAACAGCATCGGTAATCTTCTCTACAGGTTCGATGTCGTAGCAGGGAATCAACTTGTCATAGGTGTCAAAGAATTCGATACCAGACTCCTTGAAGGCACGCTGAGTTAGAAGCAAACGCTTGATACGAGAAAGACCTGGAAAACAATGAGATCATAATTGAGGTACTGACGAAATCCATTAAAAACTTACATTCGTGAGGGTTGTCGTAAGCCTGCTCAATCAAAGCAAGCTCTTCACGTTGAGATTGATTCAGCCGACCCTTGACCGAGTACGCCTCCTTCAACTTTTCCAATGCGAGGACGAGCAACTTAGTATCGTGCTTGTACGAAAGAGGACTATCCACAAATCAATAACTTGAGTCACGAGTTATCGCATATGAATACACCTACGGGAAGGGTATAGGCGAAAACTTGCGAGATTCCAGCCAGTGGACGGTAGCAGTATAAATAGCAACAGCCTCTTCAGCACTGATATACGGACCATCCTTGAGATAAGCGTTCTGACGCTCTTGTTCAGCTTTGAGGTAGAGTCGAGTCAGACGTCCAAGGTTCTTCTTGACGACAGCTTTGTCGACGGTGGCACCACGACGGATACGTTCACGATTGTAGTGGGCTACGGAACACCACCAGTCGGCTTTGCTCTTGATGTAACGAAGAATGATATTCTCAATTGCAGTTGGCATACCAGGAACCTTCCAAGGAATGTTTGCCTTCCAACATCTCCATGCTTCAGACAGATGCTGCAAAATAGTCTTGGACTTGTTCTGCTTAATTGATTCAGGCATCATGTCAAGAATGTCGTGCATGACGGCAGCGCGCAACTCAAGGTCATAGTGAGACTCTACACGTTGCTTGGTGACAGTCTTTGCAATACCCTTGCTGTTTCGCCCTTCGAACTGACGAGCAAGCAAGTTACCCAACCTAATGAAGGATTAACAAAATTTCCCAATCCAAGGTGTATGAACAGCTGACCATCGCTCTAATAGGGGCACAATCCCACGCATGAAGAAGAGCCAGACACGCCATCCAGGAGCCCAGAAACCACAACCAGGACCTTTGCCCACAGGGCCTGTATTGAAGCGATAGTAGATCAGATGCTTCAAGTCCTTCGTCATACGCACTTGTCTCATAAGCTGTTAATTTACGATCAGCCCATGTCCGATGAAAAAAGGTGACTTGAACCAACTTTGTACTTGTAACGGTACATACCCGTGAGGGCACCAATGTGGGCAAAAATGTATTGCAGAGCATCGGCCAATTGGAAGGCATCGACATTGCCGAGCCGAAATTGTACGTGGGCATCAACGACGAGTTTAGTAAGACGAAGAATTTCACGACACAGATGGAATGCATTTCCGAAACGAGACTTCTTACGCTCCTTGGTTGTGAGTGTCCTGGACAAGAGATGAGCAGAAAGGCCAAACTGCAAATGGAAAAGATTTACTTGACTGGTTTCAAGTTCATGTTGTAATCAAGGTGAAGATAATTCAAGTTCTGCAAGCAAAAAAAGTCAGCAATTGAGCGGAAAGCCCGAAATAAGACTGAATACCGACCTTACGATGGATCAAGAGGTTCAACATGTTGTAACCTTGCCTACAGACTTGCAAACCAGCTTCAACCCAATCCAATCTCGTCGTTTGGAAAAACTTGGTCGCCTTGAGTTGGCGAAACAAATTTTTCTTTGACATTGCCTTCTCAGGTCGCGTATGTAGTTCGTTGAGGACATAGCATTTGAGCAACTTCTGGTAAGATACGCGGACCTTGACAGGTTGGTTAGGAGGACAATGCTCCAGATACCAGTTCTTGACAAGAGGAACATCTTGAGCTCGACGCATACGACCCGATCGTCGGTTGTAGGGTTCTGGTGCCCACCACAAAGCGATACCGTCAGCAGTAAGATCAGTCTCAACTTGTTCATCCTGAAGGAAGGGTTCTAGATCCTCAGGTAACACAAAATCATCATCGTCGGTATCATTAGGACCAAAGATGCCATCCTCATGCGAGACAATAGGCGCGTTTTTTGGAGTGAAGCCTCGAAGAGAAATCGGGTTGATAAGGGGGTCAAACCCGAAAGCTGGGAGGTCGGGATCATCCGTGCGGATATAAACATTTTTAGGGAAATGATAGGGTGAGATTCGTACGGAACGCGGGAGGGAGTTATAGAGGTGAGGGAAGGCAACTTTGTACTCTGTACGGATTTGCTGACGAATGATGACTTTGTTTATATCGTTAAACTCGTTCCAATCTTCATCAAATGAATCCATGTCCCGATACAAAGGCTCGAACTTGGGACCTCCAGGTATGGCCATGTTCAAGGCTTTGGCACTGAAAAAGGCCTGCTTGTCGAATAAATAACTCGAATTACTGTCGGCCTGGTCTGATAGAAGAGTGCGACCGAGACGGTAGAGGTTGGCCATGACTGGGAGTGACAGTGACCAAAACTTGTAGGAAGGTCCATTGACAGCCTTGGTGTCGACAAGAGGCTTGGCGTCATAGAACCAATCAATAATTGCAGAGTCTTCCTCTTCATCCAAATCCAACTGAATAGCCTCTAGAGGATCAACGTCGAGCACATTGTCTCCATAATCCAAAGGGGGTTCTTCGTCATCAAACGGCGGAAAACGCATGCGTTTGAAATGTCGACGATCTCTTTTTTCGCGGCGCATAGCCAACCACATGGTACTCCACTGCGCGTGATACACCGGCTCAATGACACGAGGAATCTCGTTCACAAATGTGATTGCACCGGTGATGTGGTAGAGTACAGGTACTTCACGAACTTGCTCCCAGGGATACGGGATATTTTCTAGTAACTTCATGACGGCATGCGGGACATATTTGAGGGCGCCTAGATGAACACGTTTGTCATTTCTGAACTTACGGTTGCTCATGTCACCGTGGTCCTTGATGATTTTGCGGACATGCTCAGGCGGGAGATCCTAGTATAATCTATAAGAAACACGGGTAAGAACTAGCAAAAGTCCTCACCTGCTTTCCCATGTCCACATAACCGCCTTTTCTCTTCTCTCCGTATCGCTTTCTTTGCATCTGCACCCATTTTTGTGCCTTTTGCGCGATGACTAAACACTAAAATCAAGAAACGAATCGACATACAAGTCAAAGACATACCCTCGGGTGGCAAGCGCAATAATGAAGGGCTACTATTATGCGGCATTCCCGGAGGGGGCGGTGGCATGAATCCTGGAGGAGGAGGAGGAAAACTCATCCTTAGTTGTTAGAGGTGTCCAGGCAAGAGCTTATGGCTGATGTAAGCAAATTCGCTCTCTGATGCACGGACCCTGACTCACGGACTCACGACTCATGGACTTATGGGTTTATGGGCTCACGACTCATGATATTATTATACAACGTCAATGGCGTTACGACGCAGATTGCCCCTCTTTGCTGCCAGACAATTCCGCACCAAGTTTATATCCCAATATCTAATCAAATTTTAGTTCGTGATATTACTACTAGGTCTATGGACCAAGGACAAACCTTATCCCAATCTAGTTTCGAACGGGTCATCGGCAGTGCTCTTCTCAAGCTTTTAAAAGTCTTTTCTAACATCTCTTGATATGCCTCATTGAGGGACACCTGATATTTACTTTCTTCATCTTCAATCAACGCGAGGATCTTTGAGGCTGACGAGTTGTCGCCAGAAGTGATTCCTGGCGGCAAATTGAAGTTGACATCATGCGTTGTCATGAGTTGCACCTGATTACAGATTCATAAATGCTTCTCCAGAGCAACGAATTGGATAGATAGCTCACGTTTCCCTGTTCGTAATAGTGCACATGGACCGAAATATTCCCTGTTACAATGCCCTGGTCAAATTTAATCACATACTGTGACCGCCAGCGACCAGACCTGATTTAAAAATTGTCAGGCATGGCACAATGTACAAAGTTCCACTACACACCAGTAATTTGCAGGATTGTACTTGTTCCCAACGGCCTGAATAATGTATTCCTGTCCACTATTGCCAGTTGAAAATACAGATGCCACGCCGTCATAGAAATGCGCCTTGAGGTAAACCTGAACAGCAGTTTCCAGTGCCGAACTAGTCTTTAGCTAGGACCCAGAATCATTAGTCGTAACTATCGACAACTCACCGGAATGGCTCAGTCACCAGGTCAGGCTCATAAAATTGGGGTTTTGATGCCTCCTAGATCCGGAATAATAATTTTTTTCATCAATACCCAGCAAGCCTTGACAATGAGGGAAAGAGAGCACATACTAGACTCAAATGATCAAACACGAAACTCGTCTTCGACCTGGGATCCAAGAATCTCTCCTCTCCATCTTCATCACCACTCCGACTCGAAATCTTGGATGCTTGACTGATGATACACTAGCATCGCCCGTTAACTCTCCGACATTCATCAGTGACCATGACATTTTACCGGATGTTTTGTTCCAGGAATATCCACCGTGATGAACTGTCCCAAATTATATTCTCGGAGTGCAGACTTGACTCCAGCCTGTAGAGCATCATCGTCGGAAATTATGTTACGAACATCTACGATCCATTAGTCATTCCAGAAGGGATTTATTCAAAACGCATCGTACCGTTGAGGACATCGTTGATTTCTCCAGGCGGCGCTTGCAGAAGAAAATTTGAAGCTATGTCAACTCTTTCTGATATGTTCATCAGTATAAGTGCAGTAGTCACCAAGTTACTGGATGACGTCCTCGCATGAACCGGCGTCTGCCGTATTCAGACATCAAACCTAGAGATGAATCCTCAGTGCTCAACCGCCAGTCACCGTCTTGAATGCTCAAACGGTATGCGTGCATTCCTAGCCAATGTACATGCTTAAAAATAATTCTACACTCTAATCAAGTATTCAACTCTCAAAGCTTGGTAGTAAACTGAGTCTCCGTTACACCAGCACCCATGGCAGCTGTTGAAGAAACACCACCGGTGACAGTTTTGATCAAGCTGTCAGCGTAATCGGCACCAGACCACTGGTTACAGCACCTATCAAGGCTGGCTCGCAGAGAAATAACCTCGAAAAATGCATACCTTCTGATGTGTGAGAACATCACAACCAATTTCCCGTTCCTTACGCTGAACGATTTCGACGTATGCTTTCATGCCAGTCTTTGCATAATTTTTGGCGAAAAGATCGGAAATATAAGCATTGGAGTGGAGACCACCAAGCTAAAGCTACCGGTAAGTAAAATTCCACCAGGAAGAACTAATGGCGAATGACTCACAGTGATAAACTGCCAGACAAAGCCAAGTTTTCCAAGCTCCCAGATGTATGCCTCCATGTCCCTGTCAGTGAGGCCAGCAGCCTCCCAGTTGAACGATGGCGACAAATTGTAGGCCAGCCATTTGTCTGGGAACACGGTATGCACCCCATGAGCGAACTCCTGGGCCTGAACAAGAATTGGTTTCTTGGTCTCCATCCAAATCAAATCACAATAAGGGGCGAAGGCTATAGCACGAGCGACAGCACATTGCGTACCGCCCTGGTAACGATAATAGCCTTCACGAGTCCTTGGACTATCCCAATTCCAATAGGGAACCTTACTGAGACCGAACTCTTTTTTGGCAATGAGAATAGCTTGAGAGTAGGAGGCATGGGCAACACGAGCAACGAATCTGTCAACTATGATATGTTGGGCACCCTCTTGCAACAAAGCATTGGCCAGGGTAGTGGAAAAAAGCTGAAGGTTGGCTTCTGCTAACCACTTGTCTTCAACAGTTTGCAGCTGATCGCCGAACTTGCCCGCAGCCTCAGCATCAACCATGACGGTATTCAGAGGAGGAAGAGATGGGTTGATGGAGCCAAGAATGAAGGGGTGGTCTCGGTCATCAATATTGGAGGTAATAAGGGTGGCAGCCTCAGAATCGGTACGGGCAATTGAGAGATTTTCAACACCCATGATGTCAAACTGGAGGCGAATCGCGATGAGTCGGTTAATGTGATCCTGAATAGGGACCAACACCTTGCCAGCCATATGACCACATTTCTTCGTTCCTGGAGCCTGGTCTTCTATGTGGATACCAGCGGCCCCTTTCTCGACGAACATCTTTGTGAGCTTCATGACAGCAGTCAAACCACCGTGACCAGTATCGGCATCGGCAACAATGGGACGGAGGTAATCGATCGCGGGTATTTGAGAAAGCTCGGCATCCGTCATGCGGGAACGAGCCTCCCGCTGCTTGCGGTCATGGAAAAGTTGTGCCTGAAACAAGTGCTCAACCTTGTTAGGCACGGTGTTGGAGGGATAGTCTGGTACTTGATCGATATCTTGGACAAATGTTGGAACTCATTGACGTACCGGCAAGATCTGGACCGGGCTCATTAGTAGACGAAGCAGTACTCGATGACTGCCACCCAGAAACGTAAACAGTCTCGAGGTACTTGGCCATTTGAGTCACCTGAATAGGATCAAGGCTAGCAGTAGATTGTGTCATCCCTCAGCAAAACGCTCATCTAGAATATGACTCACGCCCCGTAGGTATGCGAGGGTGTCCCTCTCTTTGCATGCTCGCTGAGTATTGTCCATAATTTCTTGCCCTGGAGGTCAGAAGGATAGTCCATTTTCATGGTGCCACGCTTGGCGACAACATCAGCAGCGGTATAAGGGCGCTTGGTTTGAGCAAAGCGCAAACTCTAGGCACATTGAATATAATCCGTGATAACAGATCAGCTGAGAACGTACCTTCCACCATTGTTCAACCTCCGCAACTTCCTGAGCAAAACGGGCCTTTTCAGTTGACATGATAGTACGAAGTAAGTACTGAATGGAATAAGGTCTATATAGGATAATTTGCTCCGCACCTGCAAACACCTGCTTTCTAGACCGGGTCAATACAACAATACCATGTGATTCTCTGCTGAGCAGCTCTATTCCAGCCCAGTCATCGCTGTTTTCCCGTTCATGATGTTGTACTCAACAGCA
>Ga0153969_1000182_pt1 | contig 12651 bp, 17 predicted proteins | sample TSGA053MetaG_FD_104702 | JGI IMG/M metagenome (GOLD analysis project Ga0153969, IMG submission 104702) | Attine ant fungus gardens microbial communities from Georgia, USA - TSGA053 MetaG | ecosystem: Host-associated > Fungi > Mycelium > Unclassified | place: USA: Georgia, George L Smith State...
CAAGGTCAGGTGACCATAAGAACATTCTGGAAGAAACACGTGACCATGGGACTCTAGGGTACAGCCACTGTAGTAATAGTATAAGTAGGGCTGCAATCCAATGAAGAACTCCATTGAGTTCTTTCTGAACATCCACCTAGGGTGACCACTAAGAACATTCACTGTTCCTCGGTAACACATTGGTACTGCTCATCACAGAGCCCTACCATTTCTTATTCTCTTATCTTCCTTGGTACCTGAGTGATACAACTTAGGACTACTATGACATAGCTGGGCCCCAGGCTTAAGGGAACTTGATAGTCAGTTAGGGACTATTGGTAGAAGTACAGTACCAAGCTCAGATATTGTATCTGAGACCTAACTTTACAATTGAGTGGTGTTGTATAGTATACTTATGCCATTCTTAGTAGAAACCTTATACTGAAGTCCCATTTTGGGCTGTATATGCAGAGAAGTAATACTACATTCTTAAGAAGGCATTTAGGTTAGGGATCCTCTTCTTGGGGTGATAGTATAACCATATTACTAGGGCAGTAGTAAGTAAGGTAGTAGGTATCTAGCTGGATGAAGATCTTGCACCCCAGTAGATGTAACAGTAGTAAGATCATTCCTTATTCAACTTCTCTGGAGATATAGTATCATGTCTCTGGAGCAATATAACTTCCTCATGGATAGAATGCTCAACCAATGGCATGTCCTTGCTAAACTAAGGGCAGAAATAGAAGATAGAGAAGGAAGGGTGTGTTGGGGGTATAAAAGGTTTGGGCACCTAGCCTATAACTGCAGGAATAAAAAAGAGGAAGAGAAGGGGAGGTTGACTCCCTAGAATAAATTTGAAGTGATAGTGAGTAGGGTGATACAATGTGGAGTAAGAGAAGAGGTAAAAGTGGGGAGACAAGAGATAATGGAGGAAGTGAAATATTTCAGATATTGGGGGGTTGGCCATCTCAAATGGGAATGTCCAAATATTGAGGTTGAAAAGAAGAAAAAAAGAGAGGAAGAGACAGCACATGTGGCCAGACCATAAAAGGCATAGCAAGAAAGAAGGCCAGTGCATCCTATATGGGGAAAGATACAGGAATATTGTAGAGAGGAGAGTATACCTCCCAAAGATACACTCCTGCTAGAGAGAGGATAGATAATGAGGGAGATGGTGGCAACATATGTAGACTGTAGAGGATGTGAAGGCAAGGGGGTATAGACCCATGAAAATCAGGGACAAGAATTTCTCCTTGAGAGACAAGTAAGAAATGTGTGGTACGGCCTATACCAAGAAGTATGGAACTGGAGAGAAGAAGAAGCAAAGAGAGGAGAGATGACAAGAGTGGAGTGTATAAAGTATGGAAGGAGAGATGCAATTGTGAGAAAGGTATCAGAACAAGAAAGGAGAAGGATCTTATGTCCAGAATATAGAGTAGGAAGAAAAAAAGAGTGGTGGGACTGGGAAGAAGCAGTGCACCCTACAGAGGGAAAAGCGCAGCAAGGTAGCATATGGACAGAAACTCCAAAAGGCACAGCAAGAGAGAGGGGTGAACAGAGAGAAGTGAGGAGGATGTTTAAAATATTGAGAGAAGTATAGCTGGACATTGGGGTAGAAAAGGTAGATATGTATGAAGGCATAACAGTAAAAGTGCTCTTGGACAGTGGTGTAACAGAGATGTTTATAGATCAAAAGATGGCAGCAAGACATGGATTTAGGCTACAGAAATTGGAAAGACCAATAGTGGTTAGGAATGTCAATGGGACAAACAACAGTGCAGGAGCTATTACCTATCAAGTAGAGGTGAACATGTGCTATAAGAGTCATATAGAAAGAATAAGGATGGATGTGTGCAATCTAGGAAAAACAGATATCATATTGGGGATGCTGTAGTTGCAAGTACACAACCCAGAAATCAATTGGGAAACAGGAGAAGTCAAGATGACAAGATGCTCACTATTGTGTAGAAGGAATACAAAGCTAAAAGAAGAAAAGAGGATAAAGAAAGGGAAGAGAGTAGCAACTCTAGAAGAGGAAAATATTGTGAGATGGGCAGTAGACAACAAAGAAGATTGGGGAAAAGAGGAGAAAGTTACAGTAGACCATAGAAAAATTGAAAAGATAGTACTGCAGAAATTCTTGAAGTGGAAAAAGGTATTTGGGAAGGTAGAATCAGAGAGGATGCCAACAAGGAAGGTTTGTAATCATGCCATAGATCTCAAAGAAACATTCAAACCCAAGAAGGGAAGAATCTACCCTTTGTCCAAGAATGAGAGAGAAGAGGTTCAGAATTTCATAGAAGACCAGCTAAGGAAGGGATACATTAGACCATCAAAATCCCCTCAGACATCACCAGTATTCTTTGTGAGCAAGAAGGATAGAGGAAAGAGAATGGTAATAGACTATTGCAACCTGAATGACCAAACAGTGAAGAACAACTATCCACTTCCACTAATTATGGACTTAATAGACAACATGGGGAGTAAACAAGTGTTCACTCAAATGGATCTTTGTTATGAGAGCCCCAAAAAGGAAATAAGTTCCCACACAGTTGAGCACTTAATTATACAAAGGGGTTAAGATATAAATAGCATGGGAACTTAGGTAATCAGATCACATGACAAGATCAAGTGATCATGGAACATTCTGGAAGAATATGTAACTGTAGACTAATAGTAGTACAGCCACTGTAAGAATAGTATAAGTAGTAGACCAATCCAATGAAGAACCCATCAAGTTCTTCTTGAACATCCACCTAGGGTGATCACTAAGGACATTCCCTGTCTATCAATAACAATCTTCAGTGGGGGTTCAACAATGTGAGAATTAAAGAAGGGGACAAGTGGAAGGGAGCATTCACGACCCATGTAGGGTCCTTTGAGCCAATAGTCATGTTCTTTGGAATAACAAATTTACCAGCTACATTCCAGGAAATGATAAATGAAATCTTGAGGGATATGATTAATGAAGGAAAAGTTATGGCTTTTGTAGATAATATGTTAGTGAAGACAGAGACAGAAGAGGGACATGATGAAATCATGGAAGAAGTACTGAGGAGGCTAGAGGAAAATAACTTATATGTCAAGCTGGAGAAGTGTATATGGAAAGTGTAGAAGGTTGGGTTCCTAGGAGTTGTCATAGGACCCAATAGAATTGAAATGGAAAAAGAAAAGATAGATAGAGTACTAAGTTGGCCAGAGCCAAAAAACATAAAAGATGTTAGAGAATTTCTGGGCCTTGCAAACTATTATAGGAGGTTTATCAAAGATTTTGCTTGGGTAGCAAGGCTGATGAATGTACCAACCAGGAAGGATGTGAAGTGGTAATGGGGAAGAGAGCAATAGCAGGCATTTGACAAACTCAAAAGGACCTTTACAACTAGACCAGTACTAGCAGCTCCAGACTTAGAAAAGGAGTTCAGAGTAGAAGCAGATGCTTCAAACTATGCTACTGGAGGAGTATTATCAGTAAAAAGCTCCAATGGGATATGGAGACCAGTTGCCTTCATTTCAAAATCTCTAAGTGATACAGACAGAAACTATAAGATATATGACAAAGAAATGTTGGCAGTAGTTAGATGCTTGGAAGCATGGAGGCACTTTCTGGAAGGAATAACTACAAAATTTGAGATTTGGACAGACCATAAAAATCTTGAGTATTTTATAAAAGTACAAAAGTTAAACAGGAGGCAAGCAAGATGGGCTCTATACCTGTCTAGATTTGACTTTGCACTCAAACATGTTCTGGGGAGCAAGATGGAAAAGACAGATAGCCTGAGTAGAAGACCAGATTGGGAGGTTGGAGTGAAGAGAGACAATGGAAATGAAACCTTGGTTAAGCCAGAATGGCTAGAAGTGTGAAGGACTGAAGGAGTAGAGGTAATCATAGAAGGAGTAGACCTACTAGATAAGGTAAAGCAGTCAAGAGTAAAAGACAATGAAGTAATAAAGGCAGTCAAAGAAATGAAGTGAGCAGGGGTAAAGATATTGAGAGATGAAGAGTGGAGGGAAGTAGATGGCATAATGTATAAAGAGAGAAAAGTGTATGTGCCTAAAGATGATGTATTAAGGATGGAAATAATTAGGCTACACCACAATACACTGGTGGGAGGACATGGAGGGCAATAGAAGATAGTAGAACTAGTCACCAGGAACTTCTGGTGGCTAGGAATAGTAAAAAAGGTAAAAAGATATATAAAAGGGTGCAATTCCTGCCAAAGGAACAAAAACTACATAGAGCAGCCAGCTGGCAAATTAATGCCTGGTTCTATCCCAGAAAAACCCTAGACATATATATCAGCAGATTTTATTACTAAACTGCCTTTAGCTTAGGGATACAACTCTATTCTAGTAGTAGTGGACTGACTAACAAAAATGGTACACTTTATACTGACTACAGAAAGAATGTCAGCAGAAGGGTTAGTAAGGTTGTTCAGAGACAATATGTGGAAACTACATGGTCTACCTGAAAGCATTATATCAGACAGAGGACCCTAGTTCATGGCAGGGTTAATAAAGGAGTTAAACAGGATGTTGGGGATTAAAAGCAAGATGTCAACCACATTCTACCCTCAAATAGATGGGCAGACAGAGAGGGTCAACTAGGAGTTGGAACAGTACTTAAGAATGTTCATTGACCATAGGCAAGAACAATAGCTGAACTGGTTAGGAACAGCAGAGTTCATATACAACAATAAAGCACATTCTAGTATAAAGATGTTGTCCTTCAAAGCAAACTATGAGCAAGATCCTAGAATGGGGTTCAAAGTAAGAAAGAAGAAAAGATATAAAGGAGCAGAGAAATTTGTAATAAAGATAAAAGAAATTCAGGAGGAAGCTAAGGCAGCCCTAGAGAAGGCACAGGAGAAGATAAAGAAATACGCAGATAGGAAGAGAAAAGAAGTCAATGAGTATAAAGTAGGGGACTTGGTGATGCTTAGTACTAAAGATCTGAAATACCAAATAGTTGGTAAAAGGACAGAAAAGTTGATAGAAAGGTTTGTAGGCCCTTATAAAGTGAAGAAAATCATATCAGCAAATGCAGTTGAATTGGAGTTACCTAGCACAATCAGGATACACCTAGTAGTAAACATCAGTAGGATATGTAGATACATAGAGCAAGTAGAGGAGCAGAGGAAGGAGCAACTAGCCCCAGTCATAATTGAGGGAGAAGAGGAATGGGAGGTCAAGAGAATATTGAATAAGCAATAGATTAGAGAGAAGGATAGGTGTTATGAGATGTTTTCCAGAAAAGAAACTATTTTCTGCATATTCCTCAATCTAGTAGATAACATCCAAGAGTACAATGCCAGAGGGATATAAATAGCATGGAAAGACTTATGTAAGATATGTACAGTTATTAGTAAGGGTCATGTGATTGTGGGAGATAGGTGCATAGACCAACAGACATTTGTATAAGTAGTGGAACAATCCAACAAAGGACTCTATCAAGTTCTTTCTGAACAACTACCTCAGTTGAGCCTTAAGTCTTTACAACTCTGTGCTAACATAAGAACTCAATACCTATTATTGACCCTATACCTCGCAGCCTTGACATCTCTATTCCTACTTACTCTCTCATCATCCTTGCTAATGAGCACAGTGCTCAGAAGCTTTTTGGAAAGCAGGCCCTAGCTATAAAGGGGACTTCACTGTCAGTTAGGGACAGTAGGTAGATGACCTGGACAAAACTTGTGTCCCTACCTGAGACCTGACCTCCATATCAAGTGGACTTATATATAATTTTTCACTATCAGCTCTATACTACTGGTCCATTGTGATTAGTCTATACAGAGGAACAACAGTAACCTCCTAAAGGCCTGTCTAGCTTAGAGATTCCCTTCTTAGGGATAATATTGTTTTACCCTTCTAGTCAGTAACTAGTCATAAGTTCAGACAAAGAAGACTGCTCTTCCTTATACAAGGAAATATTATCATCACTATCACCACTACCATTATACATGTCCTAACAACAACAACAACAACCTGTAGAGCAACCCACTGCTTCTACACCTCCTCCTCTTGAGAGAAGCAACTCCTTACCTTGATTGCCAGCCTGCAGTAATAGGTGGCTATCCTATTACAACAGAATGGAAGAGCAAGAGTGGAGGTAGCAAAGCCTCTCCTATTTAGTGGACGAATGGAGGAAGTAAGTGCATTCATCAATGTAGCCTGTTTGTACCTGAGAATGAAAATGATAGGAGAATTGGAGTCAACAAAGATGGCCTGGGTGTTGTCTTATATACAGAGAGGAGTAGCAGAAGCCTGGAAAGATAATCTATTGGATGAATTTTCAAAAGGGGAATCAAAGGTGGAGATAGTAGAAGAATTGTTTAGTAAAATGAGAAATGAGTTTGGAGAGACAGCAGAGGAAAAAAGAAAAGTGGAACAGTTGAGGACAATAGAACAGAGAGGAAGAATGTGTGATAAGTATATCCAAGAGTTTAAAAAGATCGCAAGAGAAAGCAAATATAAGAGGCAACCCCTCATAGAAGAGTTTAAAAGAGGGTTAAGTGGAGGGATCAGGAGGAAGTTAGCAGAGGCAGAAAGCCCCCCCTGTACAATAGAGGAGTGGCAGGAAAGAGCAGTAAGGTTGGACAAAAATCAGAGGCAGAGTAGGGTAGAAGAGAGAATGTTGGAAAGGAATATGGTATGCCCATCAGGAAATGTGCAGCAGAGAGGAGGATTTGGTGGAGGGTCATATGGAGGAAGGGGAGGTCAGATCACATGAAGACCAGGGGGCTAGTATAGAGGAGGATATCAGAATAGAGGGGGATAGCTGGGGCCAGCAAGAGACCCCAATACAATGGAAGTAGACCACCATAGGCAAAGTTTGACAAAAATCTCCTCCAAATACCACTATGATTCCACCAAATGGATAATCATTCTAGATAATATGTCAATTCAACAGCTATCAAGTGCAAGTAATCACTTACTTCAAGCAAGTCTCTCAGGCATTGATCAACAGCATCAATGTCATACTTGTGCTATATAGGAACTTTATCCCAAATAATAACCTTGGTCTGTTGAATGACTGGAAACATATAACTATTCTGTTTCAGTCTAGCCACAGAGTCCTCATTAATGGAAAGAGAAATCTTGAAGCATGAATAAGATATTCTTCCTCTATCCAGCAAAAGAGCAGCAATTCCAGATGATGCTACACACAGTGTTACTTGTCCTCTCCTCCTAACCTCAGCAGCAATAGTGTTACAAAGAAATGTCTTTCCACAACCACCAGCAGCATAAATAAAGAAAAGGTGACCTTAGTTGTTGGTAACAGATTCCAGAACAGCATCAAAAGCAGCAGCTTGTTTAGGGTTAAATAATGCCCTCTGCTCACTTACCAAAGTTGCCATTTCATCTATATTATACTGCTCAGCCTGTAAGAGAGGATTGGGTATTCTATGACTCCACTGTTGCTGTAGAAGAGGCATGGGTAGAAACTCAGCAAGACTTTTTCCCATTCCTACCAACATTCTGTTTAGATCCCAAAGGCCATAATCATAAATATCATTCTCTGGTATCTTCTAGTCAGCTTGGTAGTGGCTCATATGATATAGTTTGTGCTTGACATCATCACACAGTCTAGCCATAAATTGGTCCCAGAAAACATGAGGCTCAGCCACTTCATTAGTCAGCAAGATCACTGCCAACAACTGACAATATGCCACTCTGGGCTATATTGCAATTGCTTTCTCCAAGTAAATCCTCTGCTCATGATCATCCTCTAGTAATCCTCTTGCCATATATGCCTCCTTGAATATAACAAATACTTGGCCATTCCAGGTCCTCAAATGCTCCCAACTCTTTCTACCTTTAAATATAGTCAAGAGAAGTTGTAAAAAAAACTGTTCTCCCTTTAATGGTGATACAAAGTATATTCTTCCCATTACCTGAGTATGTCATCTTGGATGCCATGACTTGGCTTTAGCATTCCAGGTATAGTATTGAGGGAACTGCCAGTAAGTAAGGCCCAAACCATTGTTATGTATAGAGTTGTAATCAAACCAAGCAGTAAGCTGAGTCTTTTCCACATTTTGCCTGGCCAATACTTTATTGACAGTCTGGTATGCATAAAGGTTAACATAGTGCTCATTGGGAAGATGAACAGAAAGATGTTGGATAGCTGGTGACTCTCTATGCATGTTGAACTCAAAGATCTTCCAGCAAGCTTTAGTTGGACCAATAAACTGACTATCCAAATATGCTTTGATCTTATCCTGTACCTCACCACTAATCTCTATAGTTGTTCTGTCAGAACCCTTATAGATATACTTGCTCAGATATTTGACAGTTCCTAATCAAGCAGAGACCTCTATATTGATATGACAATCAAAGAGAAAAAAAAGCTAAAAACAGTAAGGGACCACATACTGATTGGTAAACCTAGCCCCATTGTATTCAAATATCAAGCCATTGTCAGGCCTGACATGGAGTGGATAACTGTCTTCAGCCCAGTTTGTTCTCTCTCTATAATCTTTGGAAAAGTGTTTACTACATCGTCTATTGACCATATACTTTGCCTGGAGATTATTAGCACCACATGGACTATGCAACATATATTTGGTGACTTTTGCATAGAGAAGTGGCTGTAGCTGAGGATTAGGTAACTGTGCTGAGATCATGGAGTTTATATGATAAGGGTCTCAAGTGCAATCTTGAGGGTGTAGAAAAATAAGCAGGTGAATATGGGAAAGACCTCTCTTCTGGAACTCAATAGTATGAATATGAGCTACTGCAGTACCAAAGAAGCCATTATCAATCAGCCTGAGGAGTACTTTCTTCTTTTGCTCAAAGACCCATGATACAATATCAGGACAATCAGTGGCTGTCTGTCCAGGGAAAAGACTCTGAACAATTTCTGGCCACTTGGGATTAGCAGTCATAGTGAGAAAGAGGTCTGGTTTGTGAAAATGCCTGCAAATAGCCATAGCATCTTGGAACAACTGAGTTATCAACCTAGAAATCCCTATATGAGAAGAAGAAAGAATGAGTTTGCATCCCAAAGGCCTAACATCTTCTCTATCATGTCTATCATGCACAGCAGCATCCTGTAGTCCCTGGTAGAGTTCTGATCTGAGAGTATGTTGATGTACCCTAGCCCAGTTGAGTTTCCTCTGTTTACAGTTTGCCCATGCATCAACAACAAACTGCTGAAATAGCTTTCCACCATAAAAGAGGGGTGGCTAAGGACTATCTCTGACATGAAGACAATAGCAATAGGTATAGTAGTATATATCAGAGACCACCTGTGAGTGAGCCTGCTGCTTTCCATCTCTTTGTCTTCCATTCTTCCCTTGTTCTCTTAGTTGAGCACCATGGATTGGAATTCTTGGATACCATCCATTCTCTCCCTTTGGAAATATTAGAACATAATAGAGAGCATCATATAAAGGACTGTTCTGGCTTATTCACTCAAGTCGTCCTCCTCTTGCCTGTAACATCACATCTCTATTATGTATGATGGACTTCTTTCTCAGGAATAATAACTGCAATCTCTTCAGCAGTAGACAGACTGTAAGTCCATTGATCATGCTGTAGATCTACATACAATCTAATCCTGACCTCCTGCTGTTCATCTGCTGGTTTGTTCCTGATAAGCTTATATGTATAACAGTACCAGCCAATATATGGATGACTATCTAGAAGCATTGTTTGAATATTTTCTATTACTACAGGATCTAGATTATTGTTGTTGGCTCTTCTGACATTGAGCTACTCTGCTGTGTCAAGGATATAGATTTGCACATACATTGGAGTCTAATCTGCATAAGAAAGGAGAGCACCAGTGAAATGATAAAGTTCTCCCTGGATTTTGAAACAGTAGGGACTGGACTGTCTAGTAACTGAGTTGTCAATTTTGACTCCTACTGAAGTTATAGCAAAGGCTACATTATACTGTTATATATTATTGAAAAATTCTCTTGAGGAATAATCATCTCCAGTCAAGTAGTTGTGAAGGATTCCAGTGAGCAGTTGGAGAGGAGGCAGTTGGATCTGTTCTTATAAACAGCATATGCCAAACTTGGGATGATTAATCCATGAGGATCTAAGCTTTTCACAATCAAAGTGAAGTGTGTGATAGTAAGGACAGATAACAGTTAGTATGCCCAAGTTGTTATACTGTATATCAGTCTCCAAGAATGGCTGCCCAGTAGGTGGATAAGGTACAGGATGAGGAACAGATAGTAGAATATCATTAGCAACAACAGCTTCTTGATTCTAATAATTTATGAGTATACAGAATTTTATTATGCAAAAATCAACATACCTGAATCATATCATATTCTATATCAAACTCTTGAATATTTCCTTCTCTAACATCCTGTAATATCTAATTAGAATTCATTTATCAACAATCAATGAAATTTGTTACTTACAACTCTTAGAATATTTTCTTGCATATTCCTATCCACATTTAGGTCTCCATTATCACCTCTATTCTGGTGTCCTTCATAATCAAGAGCATCTGCATCCTCATTTCTCCATTCCTCCATTATTTGATTGATCTAAACTATATAAACAGGCTCAACTCTTCTTTCTGCCTGTAACACTTCCAACTGTTCTGCTACTCTCTGTTGTTGTAACTGCCTCTCTTCTACCTGTCTCTGTCTTTCTGCTTCCACCATTATCATTTCTGCTCTATAATCCTGAGTTGTCCTCTGTTGTTGCTCTCTTGGTAGCATCTGTTGAGCAAGTTGATGTCTATGCAAATCAAGTATGGCATTATCAAGATTCTGTGGAACATGTGCAGGAGTCATGTGAAATCTTCCTCTTCCTCTATCCCTTCTCCTATTCCAAATAGGAGCTGGAGGAACATTTTAGAGCAAAGCAGATAGTTGATAGTTCTCTGGAACAACTATATGTCATTGTGCTCACTCCTCAGCTCTCCTAGCTTAATGTTCTTCTTCAACAGAATCCATCTCTCACAGTTTGTCTTACTGTCTCACTTACAACTACCCTAAGAATAAAAGTATGCTATTACTCCTAAGAAGGAGATCTCTACTCTAAACAACTCTCTTAAAGAGCAGCTGTTGTTCTCTTGCATACAAGGATCACAATGGATCCCAAGCACCAGGTTACTAATAGAAAGGTATACAGGTATACTACTGCAGCACCACTCAAGGAAACAGTCTGTCTAGGAGGGTAGACCTGAGCTTAGTCAGACCAACCATGCTCTACACCACAGCTGTAGAGTACTGTCCCCTTTACACCTAGGGCCTAGTATCCAGTCAAGGTATAGAGAGAGTAGAGGGGTAAAAGAGCAAAGAGAGAGAACAGGGAATAGTAATTGAAGACAGAAAAGTCAATAAGCTAGCACCATCATTGTATATTTGTACATGTTTATTTTACTCCCACACATCCAATTTGGGCTGAACATCAAAAGAAAAGAGTATTCATGATTGAATTTTGTTGTTAAAATTCAGAGGAAAAAAGAGAAAGTACAATTTTTCCCAAATTTTTTTCAGATTTTTCAGAATTTATTTTGATTTATTTGAATTTTTGAATTATTTTAATTTTTTGAGTGAAGAGAGTGCCATTAGGTAAATCTTAGTCATGATTAGGTGAAGCTTTGTTATGCTTAGAAAACCCTATCATTTCCCATATCCTTCTTGTATACATAGTAGACAAGGTTTTCATCTGGGCCTCTGGCCCAACTTAAACTCTCTACTAATTCTGAGTAAAGTTGACATTGTGTTGTCTGGCAGGTTGCTATGCTCCCTGCCTCCAACAGTCTGTGTAATAGTGTGTAGTATTGTCTGTCAGGTTACTACACTCCTTTCCTCCAACATTTTTAGTATTGTCTACAGTATACTATACCTCCTTCCTCCAACAGTTTGTCTACAATGTACACAGTCAGTAGTATTGTATGCAGTCCATTATACTCCTTTCCTCTAATATTTTCCAGTTTTCTATACTTTCTTCCTCCAATAACTTCCAGTAGTCTTGTCTATAGTCTGCTATACTATTTTTTTTTAACATTTTCTAGTTTGCTATACTGCCTTCCTCCAATAACTTTCAGTAGTATTGTCTGCAGTGCACTATATTCCTTTTCTCTAATAGTCTGCAGTACACTATACTTCCTTCCTCTAATACTTCCCACATCCTTCTCACATACATAATAGACAAGGTTTTCATCTGGGCCTCTGGCCCAACTTAAACCCTCTGCTAATTCTGAGTGGAGTTAACACTATGTTGTCTGTTAGGTTACTGCACTCCCTTCCTCCAATAGTCTGTGTAAGCGTAATAGTGAGTAGTCTTGTGTGTGCACTGCAGTATGCTATACTCCCTTGCTCCAGTAGTGTTGTCTACAGTGTGCAAAGTAAGTAGTACTATATGCAGTCTGTTCCATTCCATTCCTCCAATAGTTTCCAGTTCACTATACTTCCTTTCTCTGGTTTTTTTCTGATTTTTCCTGAATTTATTCTAATTTTTAATCAATTTATTGGATTTTGTGAGTGAAAAGAGAGCCATTAGGTAAATCTCAGTCATGATTAGGTGAAGCTTTGTTATGCTTAGAAAGCCCCATCATTTCCCACATCCTTTTCACATACATAGTAGATAACAGCTTGACTCTAAGCAGAGAATAGTCAGGCCCAGTCCCAAAATCTGAAATCAGAATGCACTACTCATTGATCTCAACTTTCATTGTCTCTTTCAGTAAGTCAA
>Ga0153969_1000184_pt1 | contig 12605 bp, 9 predicted proteins | sample TSGA053MetaG_FD_104702 | JGI IMG/M metagenome (GOLD analysis project Ga0153969, IMG submission 104702) | Attine ant fungus gardens microbial communities from Georgia, USA - TSGA053 MetaG | ecosystem: Host-associated > Fungi > Mycelium > Unclassified | place: USA: Georgia, George L Smith State...
TGCATAGCGAGCTGCAGGACAATCTGATCCTGACCCATGCGGTGTGTGTCGGTGCGCCGTTTTCGCCCGATGTGGTGCGGGCGATGCTATGCATCCGGATCAACACCCTGCTCAAGGGTCATTCCGGTATCCGGGTGCAAACCCTGCAGGCGTTGACCGACATGCTCAACGCCGGGATCGTGCCGGTAGTACCGCAACTGGGTTCGGTAGGTGCTTCCGGTGATTTGGCTCCGCTATCGCATCTGGCAATCGTGCTGCTTGGCGGTGGCGAGGCGATCGTCGAAGGAGTGCGCATGCCGGGCGCGCAGGCGCTGCAACGCAAAGGCCTTGCTGCGATTTCTCTTTCGTACAAGGAAGGATTGGCGCTGAACAACGGTACCGCGCAGATGCTGGCCTGTGGCGTACTGGCGCTGCAGCGGCTGGAAGATCTGCTCGATACCGCTGATCTGTCGGCGGCGATGAGTCTGGATGCGTTTGCCGGCCGTCTGGGTGCGTTTGCAGAGGATGTGCATGCGTTGCGTCCGCATCCGGGTCAAGTGCAGGTCGCCGCGAACTTGCGCCGCTTGCTCGATGGCTCGACCCTTGCCGATATTCCTTACCATCTGGTGCCGAAGTTCCGGCCCTGGCAGCCAATGTCCTGGGCATCCCAGGACATGGAGCAAGCTCGGCAGCTTAGTTTCGATATCGGCTGGGATTGGGTGCCACCGGGTCAGCGGCACGGGCGTGAGAAGTTCTACCAGCGTTTTCGTCCGTTCCGCGGCGGCAAAAAACATCAGCCACAGGATAGTTATTCATTGCGCTGCGTCCCACAGGTGCACGGCGCGGTGCGCGACGCGCTGGCGCAGGCACAGCGGGTGCTGGATATTGAACTCAACGCGGTGACTGACAACCCGCTGGTGTTCCCTGACAAGCAGGCGATGCATGTTGAGCAGCAGGTGGTGTCAGCCGGTCATTTTCATGGCATGCCGTTGGCCTTGGCCTTTAGCTATGTCAAGGCGGCGATCCCGGTGCTAGCTGCGATCAGCGAGCGTCGACTCAACAAACTGGTGGATGCCGCGACCAATGATGGCCTGCCGGCGTTTTTGATCGGCAACGAAGACGGTACCGAGTCGGGGCATATGATCGTGCAGTACACCGCCGCGGCGATCGTTAACGACCTGGCCAGCCGGGCGCATCCTGCCAGCGTGTACTCGATACCCACCAGCGCCAATGCTGAAGATCATGTTTCGATGGGCGCAAACGAGACGCGACAGGTCTTGGCGATGGTGGATGATCTTGGCAACGTGTTGGGATTGGAGTTGTATGTCGCGGCCCAGGCGCTGGATCTGCGCCGCGACATGATCAACGCCGCCCGGGAACTGTCACGGGTCAGTGACGCGGCGGGGTTTGCTGCGAAAGTGCAAGGCTGGCCGCAGACTGGCACCGATGATTATGGGCAATTTCTTGCAGAAGTTGATGGCCTGCGGAGCGAATTGGCCGCAGCACCGCCGTTTCGACCAGGCCGAGCCGTCGCAGCGGCCCACGCCGCGATCCGCACGCATATTCCGTTTCTGGAGCGCGATCGCGCGATCGACCAGGACGTCTCCATCGCGGTGACCCTGGTTGCCAACAATGTGGTGCTAGAAGCAGCGCGAGCTGCCGCCGGGTGATGTTCGTTCAGGCCGTAATCCCTACGCAGCAAACCGTCATCCCCGCGAAAACGGGGATCGATGTCTAGCAGCACGCGTTTTAACAGCGCGCAGCGCTGGTCATCCAGTGACTTCGACTTTCCACAACTTGACGCCGGTGAATTTTCGCCTACGCGGAGATGATGATTTTGACTTTTGTCCATACCTTGGTCGCCGGAAAGTTCAAGTTGCCCGACTCCCGCCGGCAATCGCTTAGCTAAAAAAGTGAAAATTCCGCTGCCTCGCTTGTATCAGTGACTAGGGCTGGCGTCACCCATACGTCCAGGCACCGCGCGCCCTCAATACCACCATCACGAGAGGGCAAGACATGGAACACAGATTCCGGAATTTTTCCTGCGCGGAATACGCAACTAAGTTGCTATTGGCAGTGGCGATCGCGGCTGGCGCGGTAACGATACAGACGACTGCGCACGCACAAAGCGCGGTGCAAACATCGTTTTCGGTGCCAGCAGGCCCGCTGACGGGCGCATTGACCGCATTCGGCCGCCAGGCTGGTGTGCAAGTTAACTATCCGACCAGTGTGGCCGCCGGCAAGATCTCACCAGGAGTGTCGGGCACGATGACACCCGAGCAAGCGCTGTCACAGCTGCTCGCAGCAACTGGTCTGTCTTACCAATTCACCAGTGCCAGCACTGTTACCATCACCGATCCCGCGACCGGCGACGATGCGCCCGTCGCGGCGCGCGATGACTCGCTGGTGCTCGATACGATCACGATCGAAAGCCGCCGCGAAAGCGCAGGTTGGGACGGTCGCGCCGAGACTGTTTATTCAACCCCGTCCGGTGTGTCGTACATCTCCAAAGACACCATTGAGCGTTATCGTGGCCAGAACGCCGGCGATATCTTCCGCGCTACGCCGGGTGTGCTGTCAGCGCAAAATCGCACCAGTGGCGCGATCGATCCCAATATTCGCGGCATGCAGGGCATGAACCGGATTCCGGTCAGCGTCGATGGGGCGGTGAACCAGACTTCGGTCTACCGTGGCTATCAAGGTATGGCCGGACGCAGCTATATCGACCCGGATTTCATCGGTGGCGTCAGCATCGAAAAAGGACCGTCCACCGGACCGGGCATTGGCGGGATTGGCGGTAGCGTCAGTATGCGCACGATCGGCGTCGGAGATATCGTGCAGGATGGCCAGTCATTCGGCTTTCGATTGAAGGGCTCGCTGAGTGACAACAGCACCGCGCCCGAAATTGGCAAGAAGGGTGGATGGACCGGCGACCCCACCAACGGATATGAGGCGGTCGATCCTACCGTCGACAGCGCAAAGCTGGCCGATAGTCGCAGCGGCAGTGCGGTCATTGGCTACCGATCTGAGAACTTTGATCTGGTCGGCGGCATCGTCCGCCGCAGGAACGGTAATTACCACGCAGGCAAGCGCGGACCCGTTGCGCAAATAGTGGATATCGGCCCTTATAAGGATCCATGGACCGGTTATGTCTGGCCTGTTCTATACCAAAACATCGGGCTGACTCGGTCTCGCGCAGGGGAAGAGGTGATGAATACCTCACAGGATGTCACCTCGGTCTTGATCAAGGCAGGCTTTCGGTTTCTGGACGATCATGCGCTGGAACTGGGCGTTTCTTCATATAAGAACATCCATGGTGAAATCTATCCTTCAGAATGGACAGCATCCTATCCCGAACTACGTGAACAGGAAAAGCTGTCGAAGAGCAAGCTGCTTTCTTATACCGCTCGCTATCGCTGGAATCCGGCCGATAATGACCGGATCGATCTGAAATGGAACCTATGGGCAACCGAACTGCTCGATATACGCAATAATTGGGACTCGGGTGTTAGACAATCGGGATTGATGATGGGAACCGATACGTTCACCTGGGGGATGGACCTGTCCAATACATCGGCGATGGATACGCGGTTGGGTGATCTGACCTGGGAGTATGGCCTGGCCTATATCAACGAGGACTCGGGCCCTAACGTGAAAGATCGATACCTGGCGATTGAAAATACTGTCGGGTATCCTCCGCCTGACGGAACGCGCGATGAATCCACGGCGTATTCGCGAGTAAATCTTGATATGAACGACCAGTGGTCGTTGAACGCCGCATTACGTTACCAATATTTCACCACCACAGAGCGATTCCGTAGCCGCATATACTTCTGGGATGGAAGTAGTTGGCAGTACTATTACGATACTCCATCAGCGCCGCGCAACGGCGATGGGTTTAGTCCGTCGATCGGTCTGACCTATGCGCCGGTATCCGCTATCCAATTGTTCGCGAATTATCGCCAAGGCTTGCGATTCCCGTCCAGAGTAGAGTCGGGACGTGGGTTCCAATACGTGTTTAATCCAAATCTGGGCCCGGAACGCTCAAATTACTGGGAGGCTGGCATCAATGGCGAGCGCGAAGGTATTTTAAGTTCTGCTGATCAGATTCAATTCAAATGGTCCTATTTCAATAACCGTGTTGATGACTACATCGTACGTCAATGGAAGGATCTACAGATGAGATTAACTAATATTGATGCTGCAAAATTCTCCGGTACTGAGGTTTCGCTTAATTATCAGATTGACGACACGATCATCGGATTGACCGGAAATTATTATTTCAATATGGAATTCTGTAACCAGGATTATGGCTGCGTTGACAGTGCGCTGCCTGCGGATTTCGCCAATAATCAGATTCCGCCGAAATATATGGCTGGCTTGTCGATCAGTCAGAAACTATTGGCTGAGGCCCTGACCATCGGAGGGCGCGCCACTTATTATTCGGATAGGCTAATTGATGGCTCATTTAGTGCTGGCGGCGCGCAAACCTTTATCGCACCGAAAAATTGGGACCCCTACACATTGGTCGACATTTTCGCGCAGTACCAGATCGGCAAGAACATCACGATCGATTTTGGCGTCGACAATTTGACCGACCGCTATTACGTCGACCCACTTAACCTTGCCTTGATCCCCTCACCCGGCCGCACGATCCGGCTTGGCGTCACCGTGCAATAGGTGGAGGATCTTCAACCAGATGAGTGGGCGCTGGCACAGCGTTGCTTGGTTGCGATCCACTGTAAGCGCCAGCGCTGGTTACCAGGGTTGCACAAGACACTGGGCCCCGGTCTACGTCGGGGTGACATCGTTTGGCAGCGCTCAATCCAGCGTGCGTTAGGGCTTGCGTTATCATTGGCAGCCAGGTCCGTTGAGCTATGCGAATAGTCGTTTCCTTTGACTTGGGATATCCAGAACCTGTTCCAGCGGCATGCGTCGGAAATCGATCGCTTTTTGCGTCGCCGTGGCCATAACCCAGAGACCGCCGCCGACATCACCCAGGACACCTTTGTTCGTGTGTTGGCCTCGCCCCCTGCCGGGTTTGCGGACAATTTCAATCCTCGTGCCTATCTGTATCGGGTGTCGCGCAACCTCAGTATCAATCACCAGCGCCGCGAGCGCTTGATCCAGACTAGTGGCCTCGGCGATGAGGAGATCGCTCAGATGGCTGATCCGCGTGCCTGCGTGGAAACGACGGTCCATTCCCGCCAATGTCTCGCCCAGACCCAGTGCGCCCTGTCCGAGCTGCCGGAGCGGACGCGCAGAGCGTTCGAGTTGCACCGACTCGGGGAAAGGACCATCTCCGAGGTCGCACGGGAGCTGGGGCTGTCCGTTGGCCGAACCTGGGCGTTGATCCAGAACGGATATCGCCATCTGCTGGCGCGGGTCGATGCGTTTGACGCAGAGCGATCCTGAGCACCCGTCGTCATACTCACCCATGCAGAAATGAGCGACAAAAATGCTTCGATCGGCTCACTGGCTGTCAAGAACCTATCTCACTCCGGATAATACGTTGGGGTACCGAGTTTTCAACTCGTCATCTCCGCAAACGCGGGGAGTGCTTTTCAACAGCATGCTTTCCAATAGCGTGCTTTTCAACAGCGTGCTATCCAACAGCGTGCTATCCAACAGCGTGCTATCCAACAGCGTGCGCTTCAACAGCGCACAGCGCTGGTCATCCGGTGACTTTAAGCCGTTGAAAATCAACGGCGCTGGATTCCCGCTCGCGCGGGAATGACGTTCCTGATTTTTATCGACATCCGAGTTTGCACTAGGTTTTACTCAACCGGTCTGGAGTTTGGTACATCTCCAAAGACACCAGTGAGCGTTATCGTGGCCAGAACGCCGACGATATCTCCGCGGCGCGCCGGATCGATCTGAGTTAACTCGATCTCAATCAATATTCGCGGCATTTGCGCTGCCCGTGCGCGCATCGATCCGATACATTCGCATACAGGCGTCAACGAGTCCTCCGGAACGGTTTGGAGAGGCCAGCGGCGCCTTGACCGATGCAGTCATCTCATATAACGTACTAGCGTGCTAATACGATAGCCCAATGAAACAACGCCAGGAACCCCTGCCGAAACGCGATGCCGACGCCTCTTTGCGGGCGCTGGCGAAGGCGGTTGCGCAATTGCGCCAGCCTGACGAGGTGCGTGCCTTTCTTGAAGATCTCTGTACGCCGGCCGAGCTGGAGGCGATGGCTGATCGATGGCGGGTGGTGCCGCTGTTGATCCAGGGTGTGCCATATCGCGAAATTCATGAGCGAACCCTGGTCAGTGTGACCACGATTGGAAGGGTGGCGCGGACGCTGGAACGCGGCGCTGGCGGCTATGCAACTGCCGCGAAACGCCTATTTGCGTATTTGTTCGCAGCGCATTGACTGAGTCCCCAGATGAACCGAACTTCCAACAACGGGACACGCGAACGGTTACGCATCGCTATCCAAAAATCCGGGCGGCTGAGCGAGCCTGCACGAGCCTTGCTGTCAGCATGTGGATTGGCCTGGCGTGAGAGCCGTGATCGACTGTTTTGCTACGGCGAGTCGCTGCCGGTGGATTTGCTGTTGGTGCGCGATGACGATATTCCCGGTCTGATCGCCGACGCGGTGTGCGATCTGGGAATCGTGGGCCGCAATGTGCTGCAGGAGCAGGCAGGCGAGCGGATCGCGGCCGGTAAGGAGCAGGCGTTTCGCGAATGGCGCGCGCTGGGTTTTGGAGCGTGTCGCTTGATGTTGGCGGTGCCGGAAACCTGGCAGTGGCAGGGCGCAGCGGAACTCGCGGGCAAGCGCATCGCAACGAGTTATCCTGCGTTATTGGCCGATTGGCTGCGCGCCCAGGACATCGCTGCCGAGATCGTGCAGTTATCCGGTTCTGTGGAAATCGCACCGCGGTTGGGCCAGGCCGATCTGATCTGCGACCTGGTTTCCAGCGGCGCGACTTTGGCTGCGAACCAGCTCAAACCGGTGGAAATGGTGTTGCAAAGCGAGGCGGTGCTGGCCGGGCCGGTTGCCGTTTTCGATGACGTGCGTGCGGAACTCGCCGATCTTCTGCTCAGGCGCCTGGAAGGTGTGCTCAAGATTCGCGAAGGCAAATTGCTGCTGTTCCAGGCATCACGAGAGATCGTGCCTAGTTTGATTGACCTGTTACCGGATGCCGATCCTCCGATCATGACCAGCATCGATGGTAGCGATCGCCTCGCGCTGCAAGCACTTTGCCATAGCGCGGTGACCTGGCAACGGTTGGAAGATCTTAAGCGCGCCGGTGCAGCTGGATTGATGGTGGTTCCCGTTGAGCGCATGCTGGCATGAGCAAGACTGCGCTCGAAGTGGCAGGTAGTGTTCGCCGGGCGGAGTGGACGTTGACCCCAATCGACTGGGCTGCGCTGGATCCAGCAGCGCGAGCTGCGCTGTTGCGTCGTCCAGTGCATCGCGTGGCCGAGCAAGTGCGGCAGGACGTGCAACGCATCGTGGCTGAAGTGCAGCAACATGGCGACGGCGCATTGCAGGCACTATCGAAGCGTTTTGATGCCGCGCCGTTGTGCTCGTTCGCGGTCACCGAGGCGGAGTTTGAGCGCGCCCAATCCGAAGTTGCTGAACCGCTACGTGCAGCGATGCAGGCGGCGGCTGGCCGAATCGAGGCGTTTCATCGTGCCGGCAGGATGCAACCGTATGCGCTTGAAACCGCGGCTGGCGTGCGTTGTGAACGTATCGTGCGTCCGATCCAACGGGTGGGCCTGTATGTTCCTGCGGGAAGCGCGCCGTTGCCGTCGACCGCATTGATGCTGGGCGTGCCGGCGCGATTGGCGGGATGTCCGCAGGTGGTGCTATGCACGCCACCGCGCCGCGATGGCAGCGCGGATTCGGCGGTGCTGGTGGCTGCGCGCCTGTGCGGGATCGACCAGGTCTTCAAGCTTGGCGGCACACAGGCAATCGCGGCGATGGCCTATGGAACGCAAAGCGTGCCGCGCTGTGACAAGTTGTTCGGTCCAGGCAATGCCTATGTAACCGAGGCCAAACGTCAGGTGTCGATCCAAGTTGATGGTGCAGCCATCGATATGCCCGCCGGCCCTTCCGAATTACTGGTGATCGCCGATGCGGGAGCCGATCCGACATTCGTCGCGGCTGACCTGCTGTCGCAGGCGGAGCATGGTCCGGATTCCCAGGTCCTATTGGTCTCGGACGATGCTGCCTTGTTGAAGTCAGTTGACGGCCAAGTGCAGATACAGTTGGCAGATTTGCCCCGTGCCGAGATCGCGCTGCGTTCGCTATCGGCCTCGTACGCGGTACGGGTTAGTCATCTCGAAGAGGCGTTCGCACTGAGCAATGATTACGCGCCTGAACATCTGATCCTGGCCCTGCGCCAACCGCGGGATTGGCTGGATCAAGTCTGTGCAGCCGGCTCGGTGTTTCTAGGCGACTGGGCGCCTGAAGCGCTAGGCGATTATTGCAGCGGCACCAACCATGTGCTGCCGACCAATGGCGCGGCGCGCGCATGCAGCGGAGTGAGCGTATCTAGTTTTCAAAACGCGATTACGGTACAGCAAGTTGAGCGCGGCGGGATCGCCAGCATCGGCCAGGATGCGCTGGTATTAGCTGAGGCAGAAGGCTTGCACGCGCATGCGCAGGCGGTGCGTGTCCGCCTACTGCGGGAGCAGGATCGCGATGCATAAACATCGTCTTGTGGGTATCGTCCTATGAATCGCGTTTTGTATCCAACGCCCGGCAACGGTACTGATCCGCTGCTGCTGGCACGCGCGGAATTGCGCGCATTCGCTAGTTATCAGTCAGCGCGCAGCGAAAAATTACTGGGCGATGTCTGGCTTAATGCGAACGAGGCGGCATGGCCAAACGAAATCGATCGTGATGATGCATTGCGCCGCTATCCAGAGCCGCAACCAGCGATGCTGCGCGCGGCCCTGGCCGAATTGTACGGTGTGACAACCCAGCAGCTGCTGATCGGCCGCGGTAGCGATGAGGGCATCGACCTGCTCGTGCGAGGGTTTTGCTCGCCAAACCACGACGCGATCTTGATCACGCCACCGGTGTTCGGCATGTATGCGGTCGGTGCGCGCTTGCATGGCGCTGGTGTGGTGGAGGTAGCGCTGCAGGAAACCAAAGTCGGTTTTCAGCTGGACTTCGAGACGATCGCGCGATCTGCGATCGAACAACGAGTGCGTCTGGTGTTTTTATGTTCACCGCATAATCCAACAGGAGTCGGGATTGATCGTCATTCGATCTTGACGCTTGCCAAGCAGCTTGAAGACCATGCGCTGTTGGTGCTGGATGAGGCTTATGTCGAATTTTCTCAGATCCCGTCGCTGGTTAGCGATGTAGCAGGGCGGCGCAATCTGGTGGTATTGCGAACCTTGTCAAAAGCCCATGCCCTGGCCGCGGCACGCATCGGTTGCGTGATCGCCGATCCGGCGGTCATCGCGTTTCTAAGTCGTTGTCAGGCGCCTTATCCGGTGCCTACTCCATGTGCAGCGCTTGCCATGGCCGCGATTTCACCATCGGCATTGCAGCTTACGCAAATACGAATCGCGCAGTTGTGTCGCGAGCGCGAGCGAGTGGACGCGGCCCTGCGCGCCATGCCCTGCGTACGCCGGGTGTATGCGTCGCAGGCCAATTATCTGCTGGTGCGGTTTCACGACGCCCAAAGTGCATTCGACCGATTACTGGCCGCAGCGGTTGTTGTGCGCGATCAACGTGCCGCCCCGCAGCTGCGCGATGCGTTGCGGATCAGCATCGGCACAGCGGAGGAAAACGACCGGATGTTGGCGGCGTTGTGCGCGGCGCCGTCCTCCCGGTCAGATGAATGCCGATCTCCATCGCCACGGCATGCGCGGGTATCTGTCTGAGGCGTGCATGACTCCTATCCTCTTTGTCGACCGCGATGGCACCTTGATCGAAGAACCGGACGATTTCCAGATAGACCGGTATGAGAAGCTGCGCTTCGTGCGCGGTGTGCTCCCGGCGCTGCTGAAATTGCGCGATGCCGGTTACCAATTTGTGATGGTCAGTAATCAGGACGGCCTGGGCACCGACGCGTTTCCGCAGGCGGATTTCGCCGGCCCGCATGCGCTCATGTTGCAGGTGTTTGAAAGTCAGGGGATTGTTTTTCGCGACATTCTGATCGACCGCAGTGTTCCTGCCGACCATGCGCCCACCCGCAAGCCCGGTATCGCGTTGGCGTTGCCGTTATTGCAGGATCGCGCGATCGACTGGAAGCGTTCGGCCATGGTTGGCGATCGCGAGACCGACGACGCATTCGCAGCGAATCTCGGCATCCGCGCGTTTCGGCTCAAGTCTGCGCTATTTGGCGGGGAATGGGACTGGGCTAGCATCGCGCATACCCTGGTCGATGCACCGCGGATCGCGCGGGTGGAGCGTTGCACCAAGGAGACCCGCGTTTTGGTGCAGATCGATCTGGACCGAACGGCCGAGCCCGACATCAAGACCGGACTTGGCTTTTTCGACCATATGCTCGAGCAAATCGGCAAGCACGGTGGATTTGCGCTGAGCCTGCGTTGCGACGGTGATCTGCATATCGATGAGCACCACACGGTCGAAGACAGCGGGCTGGCTCTTGGCCAGGCGCTGCGCGAAGCATTGGGCGACAAGCGCGGCATTGCTCGATATGGATTCACGCTGCCGATGGATGAGACGCTGGCCAGTGCGGCATTGGATTTTTCCGGGCGTCCATACTTTGTGTTTGAAGGTGAATTCCAGCGCGAACGAGTCGGTGAATTGCCCACTGAGCTAGTCGCGCATTTCTTTCGCTCGCTCTGCGATGCATCCGGTCTCAATCTGAATTTGCGCGTACATGGCGACAACGATCACCATCAGGTCGAAGCCTGCTTCAAGGCAGTCGCGCGCGCGCTGCGTCAAGCGATCCGGCGCGATGGGAATGAACTGCCCACAACCAAGGGCAGGCTGTGAGCGCTGCTGACCATGCGGGCCTGGTAGTGGTCAATTCCGGCGGCGCCAACTTAGGTTCGATCATGATCGCGCTGCGCAGATTGGGTATCCAACCACCGTTGGTGGATGATGCCGCTTCGATCCAATCCGCCGGCCGCATTTTGCTGCCAGGTGTCGGCGCCGCAGGCCCGATCATGCATCGGCTGCGCGCTTTCGGTTTGATCGACGCATTGCGCAGTGTGCGTGTGCCGCTGCTGGGCATTTGCGTGGGAATGCAGGTGTTGTACGAACGTTCGGAGGAGAACGCGACTTTAGGTTTGGGTCTGCTGTCTGGCGCGGTGCGCCGGTTGCGTGGCCGCGATGGAATTCGAGTGCCGCATATGGGCTGGAATACCCTCGAACCGGCATCTGGCAATGCTTGGTCTTCGCCCATGCTGGATGGCATCAATCCGGGCGATTACGCCTATTTTGTCCATAGTTACGTGGCACCGGTCGGTCAGGATTGTCTGGCGACGGTTGAACATGGTGAACGGTTTGCTGCGCTGGTGCAGAGTGGCCATGTTGTCGGCGCCCAATTTCACCCAGAGCGTTCTGCGCAAACAGGGGCGCGGTTGTTGAGCAATTTTTTGGAATGGCAGCCATGAGCTTTATTGTGTATCCCGCGATTGACGTGCGTGCAGGGCGTGTGGTGCGTCTGCATCAGGGCGATTACGCGCGCGAAACCGACTACGACCAAGATCCATTCGTCCTGGCGATGGCCTATGCCGATGCCGGCGCAACTTGGCTGCATCTGGTGGATCTGGACGCGGCTAAGGCGGGTGGTTATGCCTTGCAGCCGCTGCTGCGGCGCATCGCTGCAGAAGGACGACTGCAGGTGCAGACCGGTGGCGGTGTTCGCACCGAAGCCGACGTGATCGCGCTGCGTGAAGCAGGCGCCTCACGGGTGGTGATCGGTTCGCTGGCAGTGTCGGAACCAGAACTCGTTAGCCGATGGCTGCAATCATTCGGCAGCCAAGCGTTGACCATAGCCTTCGACCTGCGCGTCGACTCAGATGGCCGCTGGTGGCCGGCCACGCACGGCTGGACTCACACTGCGCGTTCTACGCTCGATACCTTGGTCGGCGCCTATGTCGATATCGGTCTGCGCCATGTCCTATGCACCGATATCGCACGCGACGGCATGTTGACCGGGCCGAACTTCGGGTTGTACCGCTGGTTGCGCAAGCTTGCTCCCGGACTGCAACTGCAGGCATCCGGTGGCGCACGTGGTCTGGAGGATGTGCACACAGCACGCATGGCAGGATGTGCCGGCATCGTGCTCGGAAAAGCGCTACTGGAAGGCCGGCTTGATCTGCGTCAAGCGCTGGCGGAACAGGATTGCGAAAATCATGGAAGGCCTGGTCAGGACGTCCCATGCTGACTCGCAGAATCATTCCTTGTCTGGATGTAAAAGATGGCCGCGTGGTCAAGGGTGTGCGCTTCCGCGACCATGAGGACATGGGCGATATCGTGACCACGGCCAAGCGCTACCGTGATGCCGGCGCGGACGAATTGGTGTTCTACGATATCGCCGCGAGTCCACAGGGGCGTTCTGTGGATCCTGGCTGGGTGCGGCGCGTCGCTGAGACATTAGATATTCCATTTTGCGTCGCAGGCGGTATCCGCAGCTTGGACGATGCGCGTGCGGTGTTGCATGCTGGCGCTGACA
>Ga0153969_1000187_pt1 | contig 12533 bp, 9 predicted proteins | sample TSGA053MetaG_FD_104702 | JGI IMG/M metagenome (GOLD analysis project Ga0153969, IMG submission 104702) | Attine ant fungus gardens microbial communities from Georgia, USA - TSGA053 MetaG | ecosystem: Host-associated > Fungi > Mycelium > Unclassified | place: USA: Georgia, George L Smith State...
CTGGCCGGTGGCGATATGGATGCCATTCGCACAGCCGCTGGCGATGCTGCACGCATCGCCGCTGATCGCAAGACTTAGCGCCTATTCGAGCGCGTATTCGAGCGCGCATTCGCTAATTCCAAGTCCACCGAACCAGTCCCGCCCGCTCAACTGCATTTGCCAGGATCAGCCCTTCAGACTACCCAGCAGCAACCCCTGAATGTAATAACGCTGCAGTAGCACGAACATCAGCAAGACCGGCAGCACGGTCACTACTGCACCGGCCATCATCATTTCGATATCCATCGCGTACTCGCGCGCGAGCGAGGCCAAGGCGACAGGTAATGTGTAGTTCTCCTGATCGGTGAGTACGATCAATGGCCACATGAAATCATTCCAGACGGCCATGTAGGTAAACACCGCCAACGTCGCCAATATTGGCTTGAGCAGCGGCAGAATGATGGTAAAAAAGATACGCAGCTCGCCGGCGCCATCCAGGCGCGCGGCTTCGATCAACTCATCGGGGATGCTGCGCGCGTACTGGCGCACCAGAAAAATGCCAAATACCGAGGCCAGCGCGGGGATCACCACGGCGGCAAGGCTATTCACCAGGCCCAGCTCGCGCATCAACAAAAACAACGGCAGCATCGCGACCTGTGTCGGTACTACCAACGCCGCCAGCAGCAAGCGAAAGAGTCGCTCGCGGCCGGCAAAACGCAGCTTGGCAAATGCATAACCCGCCATTGCGTTGAGTAATAGCGATACCAGGGTGACCGAAGATGACACCAGCACGCTGTTGAGGAAGTACCGGCCCATGCCCATGCGCTGGAACAACTCACGATAGGCCTGCAATGTCGGTTCACCCGGCATTAGTGGTGGCGGAACTGTATTGGCCTGCCCTGCTGGCATTAACGAGACCGAGACCATCCAAGCCAGCGGCGCCAAGCTCAGCACTGCCATGATCACCAAGCCACCATTGACCAACCACATCAACCAGCGCGAATCGCCGACGTCAGCGCGCTCAGCAGCATTCATATCGCGTCTCGCTTGCGGCCCAGCCAGATCAATAAGCTGGTGGCCACCAGGATCACCAAGAACAGCACGAACGCCACCGCAGAGGCGCGCCCCAATGTCCACCATTTGAAACCTTCCTCAAACATGAAATACAACACGCTGACAGTGCTTTGCAGCGGATCACCGCGGGTCATGACATAAGGCTCCGCGAACAACTGAAAGTAGCTGGACACCGTGATCACGGCCACGACCAGCACGACCGGTCCAAGTTGCGGCAAGGTGATATAGCGGAACTGCTGCCATTGGCTCGCACCATCGATCCGCGCCGCCTCGTACAGATCGCGTGGGATCGCCTGCAAACCGGCTAGCAAGATGATCATGTTGTAGCCAAAATTTTTCCAAACCGCGAACATGATGATCGTCGGCATCGCCCAGTTCACATCGCCAAACCAATCCACAGGACCCAAACCGATACCACCCAACGCCCAGTTCACCAAACCGTAGTCGGTGTGGAACAGATAGCGCCAAATCACCGCCACCGCTACCAGGGTTGTGACCACCGGCGCGAACATCGCCGTGCGAAACAGCCAGCGCCAGCGTGCGACAGGAGCATTGAGCAACAATGCCGCACCCAGCGAAACCGCAATCGACAATGGCACGCCCACTAGCACGAAATAACTGGTGTTACCTAGGGCCTTCCAGAACATCGGCGTGCGCAGGAGATCCAGATAATTGCCCAGCGCGACGAAGCGCAGATTGCGGATATCGGCCAAGGCATACAAATCGAAATCGGTCAGACTCAGCGCCAATGCCGCCAGCACCGGCAGCAAGAAAAATATTCCAAGCACCATCAGTGCTGGCGCGACGAAAACCCAGCCGGTCATGCGCATCCGCATTAACCTTGTTGCCGCCATGAACAATCATGCCAGTCACTAACCGGTTGCCCATTACCTGCACCGCGCCAGCGCGCGCAGGGGGAAGTTGCTTGGCCATGGGCGATCATTCACGCGCCTGCCGTTGTTGGACCCAGCGCCGTTTCGCCAGGATCTGATCCACGCGCGCATCCAACTCGCGCACCGCCTGATCCTGCCCTTGCCCACCACGCACCACTCGCTCGCTGGCCAAGCGAATCTGCTGCGCGATCTGCTCCCACTCCAGCACCTTGGGTGTCGCCCTGACACGTTCGAGCTGGTCGCGAAACGGCTGCGCCAAAGGATCGTCACGCAGTGCAGCGCTTTGCCATGCGCTGCGCCGTGGTGGCAGATTACCGATCAGTGCATAAAAGCGCTGCTGCGTCTGCGGACGCGATAAAAACTCGATCAGCTTCCAAGCCGCCTGCTTGTGTTGTGAACGCTGAAACACCACCAGACTGGTACCGCCGGCGATCCCGGCGCCAGGCCCTTGCGGCCCCGGCAGCGCCATCGTGCCCCATTGGTCCTGCAACGCAGCTGGGGCGGCGGCGCGGAATTCACGGATATTCCAAGGTCCGGACAGATAAAAAGCAAAACGGCCGCGGAAAAATTCCTCCCACACATTAGCGATCTGGGTTTCCGACACCCGCGGCGCCCAGCCCTTGGCAAAGATATCCGCATACAAGGCCAAGGCTGCGCGAAAACTCGATGCGCTGAAGTTGCCGTAGCCATCCCCGTCGCGCAGTAGTGGATCATCGCCTTGTAGGACCAGTGATAACTGCGGTTCGAATTCATTGAGCAGCAACAAGATCGCGTACCGATCCTCACCGACCGCCTTTTGTACCTGAGCCAGGACTTCGCGCCATTCTTGCCAGGTGCGCGGCGCACGCGTTACTCCTGCCTGGCGCAGGATGTCCTTGCGATAAAACAACAGCCGCGTGTCCACATACCAGGGCACCCCATAGAGTTGTCCTTCAATCTGGTTGGTGTTCCAGATGCCCGGGAAATAGTCGCTCTGAGTGACCACTTGCGAACGATCGACATAGGACTGCAATGGGGTCAACGCACCCAGATAGGCGAACTCGGGAATCCAGGTGTTACCCAATTGGCACAAATCCGGTAGCGCATCAGCGGCAAATGCGGCCAGCAGCTTCTCGTGCGCTGCACTCCACGGTATTGCTTGCACCTGTACCCGAATCCCCGGATTCTCGCGCTCGAATTCGTGCAACAGTTCGGTCACTACCTCCGCCTCGCGGCCCATTGCCCAGAAGCGCAGTACGGTGGTATTGCCTTTATCGCGACAACCGGCCACCAGTACCAGTAATACTGCGATCAAAACCAAGCGCAGCGGTAATCCTTTCTGGCAAAACGGGCGGCGCATGGTGATCGGTTATTCCGGTGGATCGGAAGCATGCGGCTGGGCCGGTGGCGGCTTATCTTCTTTCGCACCGCGTGCCTGCACTGCGGCAGCCTCCTGCGCTGCAACCGCCTTTGGATCGGGTGGTCCCGACGTCTTCGGCTCGCCCGGCCCCGCCAACCAGCCACCGGTAAAACCCGCCCGTTCCAACCCTTTGCGAATATAGGGATTGCGCTTCATCACGTTCCAGACAAATTCATTGCGGTAATTGGCAATCATAGTCAAGATCGGCCCCTGATCGATACCGAGATAATCGCTGGCCACCCAACCGCCACCTGGCACCAGGCGCCCAGTTTTTAGCGGCACATCCTGGTAGCTGAAGCTCGGATTGAACGCATCCAAGAATCCATAGCTGGAGTACAGATACTCGCCGTAACGCTCGAACATTGCTTCTGTCGCCGGGATCACGATCTCCGGCGCGAACGGCAATGATGCGATCGCCGCGGTCGGCGCAATGGTCCCGTCGTCATAAGCGTCAAACAACCCAGCGCCACGCGCACTGTACTGACGAAACTGTCTCTGCTGGCCTTGGTAATCCTGGACAGTGCGCTGCGGTCCGTCGCTGGCGGTCAAGCCCCAGATGTCCTCACCATAATCTTTCCATTGCATCGGGTTTTCGATCGCATAGGCGCGCTGGGCATAGGTCGCGCGACGGCTGTTTTCGAAATAATCGATTCCGCGATTTTTAGTGTACTCGTCACGGATACCACGAAAGTCGATCCACACGTGGCTGTATTGATGGCCGAAATGCGGGGCAAAGCTTAGATATTCCTGACCATGAAACACACCCCAACTGGCACCATAGGTGCGCGTCCACGCCTGCCATGCATCAGGCTCCAGCGGATGGGTCGGTGAGCCCAAAGCCAGGACGTACAGCAACATCGCCTCGTTATAACCTTTCCAATCGTAGCGGATAAAACCGCTTTCCGGCAGCCAGCCCAAGGTCACCAGCGGCTTGTTCTGCTGCGCCCATGTCCAATCGACTTTGCGGTAGATCTGATCGGCAAGCTGACGAATTTCTTGCTCGCGCGGATCCTCGCCGGTGTAGTAACTCTGCGCAAACAATATCCCACCCATCAGCAGCGCGGTATCCACTGTCGATAGTTCGACCCACGGTGCCCAGCGCTCGCCGGTCTGCATATTGAGAAAATGATAAAAAAATCCTTTGTAGCCGCTGCGCCCCCGCCGTTGCGCCCCTTGTCTGGCTTTATCAAAAAAACGCAATGTCGCCAAAGTTCGGTCTACCGCTTGGGTGCGGCTGACCCAACCGTTTTCGATCCCAATCGGATAAGCAGTCAGCGCGAAGCCAACGGAAGCGATGCTGGCGAACGGACGCGAGGGATAACGATCGGGTGTAAGCCCATTGAGTTCGTTGGTGGTGTCCCAGAAAAACTGAAACGTACGCCGCTCGATGTCGCGGAATAACGGCGGCAGATTGGGCGGACCAGGCCGCGCCTCCGGCTCCGGCTCCTGAGGTTCCACCTGCGCGATCGGACCAGGTTTGGGCGGCGGTATCTGCGACTGGGACTGGATCTGAGTCTGGGGCGGTGGTGTGCGTTCGCAGGCAGGCGACAGCATCACCAACAGCACACTGACTAGCAAGCGAAGGGCATGCGCCCAAGGCTGCGATTGCATCGGGAAAACTACCTCTTAAAGCTTGGTCAATTGTCCAAATAAAGATAGCCGAGCGACATAAACCAGATGCCGGCGACTTTAGTCAGCGCCCTACACAGCTTGGGATGTAAGTCGGGATGTAAGTTGGGATGTAAACGATTGCAGCATATTTTAAGGAATTGTAACCGGGCGACATCACATCTAGTGGACGTCTACACGTGCAGATTAGAACCTATCTCACTACCAGAAATACACAGGGGCGCCGAATTTTCAACTCGTTATTCCTGCGAACGCGGGGACCCAGTACATTTTATTTTCAACGACTTAACATCTATGGAACCGCGCATGCATGGACGCGCATGCATGGAGATGACGATCTTGATTCTTATCGAACTTCGATTTTGAGTCAGTTTGAGTAAGTTCTAGTTGAGTAAGTTCTGGCTAGATGACGCCCCGCTAATAGCCTGCGAACATTCGCAGGCTAGCATCGGCGCGCTCATCCGCCCGCGGCTCGTCAAAACCTCACACCCACTTCGAACTTGAGCGTCCGTGGGACACCCACGATCGCACCAGTCGGGTTGTAGTGGAAATCAAGCCCTGGTCCGGTGTCATCCCGATCGATGACGGCGTCGAAGTTCTTCCAATTAAACGCATTCAGCAGATCCAACCGGCCGTATATGCTCAAACCACCGGCATCCCATTCCTTAGTGGCCTGTAAATCGAGACTCTTGTAGCCCAAAGTCGTTCCCGGGGTATCGCTTCCCGGATTGCATGTCGGCACACCAGGATCATTAGAAGGGGGATCCATACAGCTCGCACCGTAACGTGGCTCCGGCGTCGAAAGTACCAGCTTGCCGCCAAAGGTTATACCCCAGAAGCCATCGACCGAACCCGTTGCCACCAGGCGATGTCTTGGAACAGAGTTGGATACTAGGTACGGATAATCATTAATAGTTGGATAGTCGAACGAGTAATACTCGTTGATATCGCGATTTTGCTTGGCATTTGTATAGGTGTAGGCAATGCTAGCCCCCCAACCCGATGCCTTTGAGTACGGCTTCTGAGCGGAGAGCAGGAGCTGGGTTGAACGCGTCTCGATCCCGTTGTCACCGAGAATCAGACTTCCAAAGCCTGGAATCGCGCAACCCCAGGGCTGCTGGATCTCAAAAGAGACATTCGGATCGTTTGGCGCGCAGATTTGCCTGTTGTTGTAGAAGCTGCCGTCCGGATAGCGGTTACCGAGGATAAAGCCGAATCCGTCGCGGCTCAGAATACGTGTGAGCGTAGCGTCAGTCAGCCATTTCCCGATCTGGTTGCTCATGCCGAGGCTGATCTGATCCGAATATGGAGTCTTCAAATCGTTATTGATCAGATTCACCTCGACGCCTTGATTAGAGGCTGCCACCAGCGCCTGCAGATTCTCGATCCCGTCCAGATAGCGTGGATCCCAGTTGAAGCACGACGCTGCGCCGCGATAGCAGGCGCCGGTTCCCGGATCACGAAAATTGACTGTCAGCTGTGGCAGTGCGGATTTGGTCACCTCAAGCTGCAAATAGTCGTACAGATTTCGGTCGTATGATCGTCCAACGCCACCATGGATCACATGCTGCTGGTCGGCATTGATGTCATACGAGAAGCCAAAGCGCGGCTGCCACGCACTCTTGAACGCATCCCGGTCCTTTCCAGTGCTGATGTAATCGTTGATGTCGACACCGCCATTGAGCAGGCTCTGTGCGTAGGTCTGTCCTGCAGGTGCGCTGGGATCTTGACTGTTGAGCGCATCAATGACGTTCTGCGGCGTGACGAAGTCCAGGTAAGCCGGAACTTCCTCATAATCCCAGCGGATACCAAGATTGAGTATCAAGTGGTCATTTACCTGCCAGTCGTCCTGAATATAAATGCCATACTGCTTGGCAGCGGTTTGCACCATCGGCGACAGACCCCCAATACCGGTAACGGGCTTGGCAAATAGTGCTCTGTACGGCTGATCGTCCGGAAAGTCCGACCCAACGCTGTAGTAGAACTGGGGATTCGCATTGAGTGCGTCAGCCGCCTGCAGATCAATGTTCTTATAACGTGCACCCATCTTGATGGTATGGCCATCAAAACCGGTGAAGGTGAAGTTGTCCTCAATTGACCATCCTTTTTGGCCCTTGATCTGGCCGGAACGCGGATCGCCACCTGCAGTCGCGATCAGGGTTGGATCATTGGTCCCGTCTGGTGTGGTGTACAAGAACCCATTGCCGAATGTGATCGGCGTGGGACTGTTAAACGATTCCTCTGACGTTGCGAGAACTTCGTTGAACCAGAGATCTGCGCTGTGCTCCCAGCGTACGTTATAGCGGCGATCGTAGTTCTTGGTAACGATCCCATGGGAGTAAGCCGTTTGGTCTTTAACATTCCCAACTGTATCTTCATCGCGGCGCTGCGCCGAAAATGCCAGATGATCATTATTTGTAATATCCCAGTCGACCTTGAAAAAGTACAACTCCTCGTCAAATGGTTGGGTCGCCGGCCCATATTGCGCCAGTACCTCACCCGGCAATTGAGCAAGGATACCGGGGTTGGCTACCGATGGTGGAAAGACTGTAGTCGGCAGCACGAACTCTTTCTTCTCCACAGTGAAGAAGAAATGCAATTTGTCTTCGATGACCGGGCCACCGACGGCGAAACCGTATTCCTTTTCCTGCGACTGCGTCTTGTCACCGCCTGCCGCCTCTTCTGCGGGCGTGCTTTCACGCAGGTTTTCGTTGGTAACGCGGTAAAACACTTCTCCTTGCAGGTCATTGGTACCCGACCTGGTCACCGCAGTCACCGCCGCGCTCGAGATCTGGCCGTACTCGGCCTTGTAATTGGAGGTGATGACCTTGTACTCGCCGATTGCCAGCTGTGGAAATGGATTACCGGCGCTGTCGAACTGGCCGCTGACACCGCCTGCCTTGACATAGCTCTTCTGACCGACGCCGTCAATGTAGAGATTGGTGCCGTTGGCGTTCTGCGCCCCCCCCTTGAGCGACGTGCGTCCACTGGCATCGCGCTCAAACACCATACCTGGCACAGAATCAGCAAATTCCAGGAAGTTGCGCGAAGCCTGCGGCACGGTCTGGATCTGGCGCAGAGAGATGTTCTTCCCAACTTCCGAAGTATTGACCTCCTGCAGCGGCGGCGCGGTCACGGTGACCGCGGCTAGATTGGTCGCGTCATCGACCGGCGCGGTTTCGGATACGCCGGTGTTCGCGGTCAGGTTCAACGTCGAGGTGGTAGCGACGCTGACGGTAACGATTTGCTCGGTCCCGGCGCCCGCGTCAACGCGATAAGTGCCCGGCGCCAAACCGACCAGTGTGAAGTTACCGCCAACGGTAGTGTTGGTATGCCGGCTACTTCCATCGGCAACATTGGTCGCCGTGACCGTCGTGCCTGCGTCAACACCGACAACCTTGCCGCGCAGAGTCGAACTGGCGCTTTGGGCATGCACGGCCGCAGTGGTCAGCATGAGGCAGCCCGCTAGCGCAGTGACAAGTATTGAACGCGCTAATGTGGCGTATTGGCAATCATGTTGCATAGCCTTTCTCTCCCGAGAGTCGGTCGATTGAAATTGGAGGTTGTTCTAGAACACATCTCACTATGGAAATACATTGCTGCACCGAATTTCAAGTCATCACGCACACGCATGCATGGGGATGACAACTTTGATTGCTGTCGGCATTCGATTTTGCGAGAGGTTCTAGCCCGCCTGGGGGTTTGTTGATTATCTGATTCTAGGAAATTGCTCCGATCTGACTGGAAGCGATGATTATGGAAGGGATGATTCTGGAAGCGATGATTATGGAAGGGATGATTAGGGTTGTTCGCGAATCCGGTCACGGCCAGTAGTGGGGCTGAGACTCGATGGACTCCCTTTCGGATGCGTCGATGCGTGTTTCGTCGATCCACGCAAGACTAGGCGCGGAGTTATGGTCCGGGCGGACAAGTCCGTATCACCATCACCAGCCAATCGCCGCAGCAGCATCTGCATTGCCTGCGCGCCCATACCTGCGATATCCACTTGCATCGTGGTCAGGGTTGGGTTGGTGTAACGAGCCAATGGAATATCGTCAAAACCGGCCACTGCGATCTGACCGGGTATATCCACGTCGGCTTGCTGGCAGGCAAACATGAAACCCAGCGCCATCATGTCGTTGGCAGCAAAGACCGCATCTGGCCATTCCGGCGCAGCGAGCAACTGCTGCGCCACGTGGTGGCCGGAGGCTTCACTGAAGTCGCCTTGCAACACCCAGGGCTCAGCAGCGGGTAACGCTTCAGCCAGTGCATCGCGATAACCCTGGAGACGACCGCAGGCGTCGAAATTCCCTGGCGGGCCGGCGATAAAAGCGATTCGCCGACGCCGACCGGCGGCCAGATGACGGACCATAACGGCAGCCGCGTGGCGATTATCGATGGTCAATGACGGTAGCGCCGGATCGGTTGCTGCGCTGTTGATCAACACGGCGCGATGCGCGGACATCAACAGGCTGGCCAGTTCACCCGCGTCGTCTTGGTAGGGCGACACCCACAACACACCATCCACCCGGCCACGCATCGCGCGCAATGCTGCGGCCTGCTCACGCGGGGCGCTGTGGTAGCTGGATACCAGCAGATGCAGGCCTTGTTTGCGCGCGATCTGATCGATGCCGCGCATCAGTTCTGAAAAATACTCCCCTGACAAGTCTGGCAGCAGCACGCCGATGGTCTGGGTGCAGCGGCTGCTCAGGCTGCGGGCCGCATGGTGCGGGCTGTAGCGCAGATCATTGGCGGCCGCCAACACGCGCAAGCGGACCGGCTCGGTGACGTTCTGGTGCCCATTAAGCGCGCGCGAAACCGTAGCGACCGATACATTCGCCTGGCGCGCGACATCCTTGATGCTGGCGCTCACCTTCGCCTCCCGACCCGTCCAAACCTCGCCAATGTAATCGTTTTCAGCCGCCGCTGTCACGCGACGATCGGCCAGCCTTGTTGGGGCTAGCCTGGTACAGGCTTGATCATGAAACCTCGGGCCCCCTGTGCGCACTCCAGCATTCCACAGCCCGCCCCTGCTGCAACGTCCACGCCGACGCTGTGAATTTGCGCGCGCCGCGCGCAAGTCAGCGCGCGGTCTCGTCTGGCGTATGCGCATGAATCGACAACGCATGAATGTCGTTCTGCATCATCGCACCAAGTGCTTGGTACACCGCGCGATGGCGCGCCAACGGTGCCATCCCGGCGAAAGCCGGGCTGACCACGCGCACATGAAAATGTCCGCGCCCGTCGTTGGCACCGGGATGGCCAACATGCCGATGACTGTCGTCCCGTACGTCCAGCCGCTGCGGCGCGAACGCTGTCTGCAATCTGGCACGGATCTGTTCCACCCGATCGGCGGCCGTCATGGCAATACTGGCCGAAACGGGCGCACGTCCACCTGGGCGTAGACTCCGGCAGCAACATAAGGATCGGCATCCGCCCAGCTGCGCGCCGCCTCCAGCGATTCAAACTGCGCGATGACCACACTGCCGCTGTAACCAGCCGGCCCTGGATCTTCCGCATCAATCGCCGGGCATGGGCCAGCCAGCAACAGGCGACCGGCGTCACGCAACGCGATTAAACGAGCAAGATGCTCAGGGCGCGCTGCCATGCGTTGTGACACCACGCCATCAGCGTCCTGACCTGCTATGACATACCACATAACACCTCGTACGTTTCAGGCTTGCCAGATTACCGACGCGCCAGATTACCGACGCAGGATAGAGAAATTAATGCCAGTTTATTGCATGTACGGCGCGGCGCTGTCACGATCCAACGGTGCGGCGGTGCGGCGCGAGGTCTGACGATCTTCTTTGACCCTGCCGAGAAACCTGTGACCCGAGCACTGTCGATCTCAATGTTCAGCAGGGCGCGATAAGCTTTTCCAGCAAGATAGACAGCCTGAACAGCACGATTTCTGCGGCTGCCAGCTGTTGCCCGCGGTTAGACCGGTCTCCGGCATGCGCTGGACATCGCCCGATCCAATGCTTACCCTAGCGGCGGCGTTTGAACCAGCGCAGCGCCCCCTCCGCTCACATCCCCTGGTTCAAGTGTCGCGCCGATAACGACGTGATTGATCAGGGCGTGGAACGTTTCATGGCGCAGGATAGCGTCGCATCGTCTTCAATTCTTGGTAGTCGAAGCCGCATTCGCGCCGCTCGTACCGGCCTGTGACCGGTGCCATTCGCCCCTGCCATGCCGTCTGTTCTTGAACATGTCGTTTTAACGTGCCGTGCTTTCAACTGACGTGCTTTGAATCGATGTGCTCTGAACCGACGTGCTCGTAATTGACGTGCTTTAACCGCCGTGCTGACTGTCGTGTTCAATCGTCGCGTCCTAACGCGCCGTCCCCCGAGCCGTACCGAGCTGCTGTGTCGCCCTGATGACCAATTACACCGCGCCTGAGGCGCAATGTGGACCTCATCCCCGCAGTATCCCGCAGCAGCAGGAAATCCCGCTGGCGATGGTGCTTGGGCAGCCGGTGCTGCAACTGCCGCAGGATCTGTACATCCCGCCAGACGCGCTGGAAATCATTCTGGAAGCGTTCGAAGGACCGCTGGATCTGCTGCTCTACCTGATCCGGCGCCAGAACCTGGACATCCTCGATATTCCGGTGGCGGAAATCACCCGCCAGTACGTGGACTACATCCAGGCCATGCACGAAATGCGCTTCGAGCTGGCAGCCGAATATCTGGTGATGGCGGCGATTCTGGCCGAGATCAAATCGCGGATGCTGCTGCCCAGGCCGGTTGACGAAGCCGGTACGGAGGATGATCCGCGCGCCGATCTGGTGCGCCGCCTGCAAGACTATGAGCGCTTCAAGCAGGCAGCCGAGGACATCGACACCCTGCCCCGCCTGGAACGCGATACCAGCGCGGCGGGCGCGTTCCTTCCTGACCGGGCAGTGGTGACCCCACCGCCAGCAGTGAACCTGCGCGAAATGCTGTTGGCCTTGCATGATGTGCTCAAACGCGCTGAACTATTCACCGGGCATGCGATTCGGCGTGATCCGCTGAGCGTACGCCAGCGCATGTCCGAGGTGCTTTCGCGACTAGGGGATCAAGCCTTTCACCGTTTCGAGTCGTTGTTCGAACTGCGTGAGGGCAAGCTCGGCATCGTGGTGACCTTTCTCGCGATCCTGGAGTTGGCTAAGGAACAGTTACTGGATATCGTGCAGGAGGCGCCAACCGCGCCGATTTACATCAAGCCGATTTACATCAAGGGGTTGTCCTCCAGCGGTGCGGCGGACGGGGAAGCGGCCAGCCTGCACAGCGAGTTCGATACCGACGTCGAGGCTGCAAACGACGCCGGCTGAGGCTCCCGTTTCAACGGTATATCCGATGACGTGCCACAGCAGCCGCACTTCCTGATGCCAGGACATCTGGTGTCAGATCATCGACATAACGGCGTCAATCCGCGCCAACGCGCACCCGCGATCGCGATCATCTGAAGCATTCATCGAATCTTTTTTCAGTGCAACGCATGGACCAACAGCTCATTACTCGTATTGTAGAAGCCGCCTTGTTGGCGGCCAGCCAACCGCTATCGCTAGCCAAATTGAC
>Ga0153969_1000207_pt1 | contig 12281 bp, 8 predicted proteins | sample TSGA053MetaG_FD_104702 | JGI IMG/M metagenome (GOLD analysis project Ga0153969, IMG submission 104702) | Attine ant fungus gardens microbial communities from Georgia, USA - TSGA053 MetaG | ecosystem: Host-associated > Fungi > Mycelium > Unclassified | place: USA: Georgia, George L Smith State...
CCAAAGAATATGAAAAATGTTAGGAAGTTTTTAGGCCTTGCCAACTACTATAGGAGGTTTATCAAAAACTTTACTCAAATAGTAAGACCAATAAATGTGTTGACAAGGAAGGATATAAAATGGTAATAGAGAAAAAAACAACAGTGAGTATTTGATGAGCTAAAAGGGATATTCACAACTAGACTAGTATTGGCAGTTCCAGATCTAAATAAGGAATTTAGAGTAGAAGCAGATACTTTGAACTACGCTACTAGAGGAATACTAGCAATAAAGTACTTTGATGAGTTGTGGAGGCCAGTTGCTTTTATTTTTAAGTTCTTAAGTGATACAGAAAGGAATTACAAGATACATAACAAAAAAATATTAGCAGTAGTCAGATGTTTAGAAGCATAGAGACATTTCCTAGAAGAAACAACTATAAAATTTGAAATATGGACAGACTACAGAAATTGAATAAGAGACAAGCAAGATAGACATTGTACCTATCAAGATTCAATTTTATGCTGAAGCATGTTCCGGAAAACAAGATAGGGAAAGCAGACAGTTTGAGTAAGAGACTGGACTAGAAAGCAGAAGTAGAAAAGGATAACAAGGATGAAACATTGATAAAACCAGAGTGGCTAGAAGTCAGAAAAACAAAAAAGGTAGAAGTAATAGTAGAAGGAGTGAATTTACTAGAAAAAGTGAGACAGTCAAAGGTGAAAGACAATAAAGTGATAAAAGTGATCAAAGAAATGAAGCGAGTAGGAGTGAAAATGTTGAGAGATAAGGAGTGGAGGGAAATAGATGGTGTAATATACAAAGAGAAAAAGGTATATGTGCCTAAAGATAATATATTGAGAGTAGAAATAATTAGATTACATCACAATATGCTGGCAGGAGAACATAAAGGACAATAGAAAACAGTGGAACTAGTCACTAGAAACTTCTGGCAGCCAGGAGTAATAAAAGAGATAAAAAGATATGTAGAAGGGTATGACTCCTATCAAAAGAACAAAAACCACACAGAATAGCTAGCTGGCAAATTAATATCTAACTCTATTCCAGAAAAACCCTGGACACATATATCAGCAGACTTTACTACCAAACTGCCTTTAGCTCAAGGATATGACATGATCTTAGTAGTAGTAAACTGACTGACAAAAATGGAGCACTTTATACCAACAACAGAAAGAACATCAGCAGAAGGGTTAGCAAGGTTGTTCAGGAACAACATGTGGAAACTACATAGTCTACCCAAAAGTATCATATTGGACAAAGGGCCACAGTTTGCAACAGGACTAATAAGAGAATTGAACAAAATACTGGGAATTGAAAGCAAGATGTCTACAGTGTTCTACTCTCAAACAGATGGACAAATAGAGAGGGTTAACCAAGAGCTCAAGCAATATTTAAGGATGTTCATAGATCATAGGCAAGAGCAATGGCCAGATTGGCTGGAAACAGCAGAATTTGCATATAACAACAAAGTACACTCAAGCACAAAAACATTGCTCTTTAAAGTAAACTATGGACAAGATCCTAGGATGGGGTTCAAAGTGAGAAAGAAGAGGAAATATAGGGGAGCAGAGAAATTTGTAACAAGGATGAAAGAGATACAGAAGAAAGCTAAGGCAGTACAAGAAAAAGCACAGGAGGAGATGAAAAAATATGTGGAAAGAAGAAGTCAATGAGTATAAAGTAAAGGACTTGGTGGTGCTCAGCATTAAAGATCTGAAATATCAAATAGTTAGTAGAAGAACAAAAAAGCTGATGGAGAGGTTCATAGGCCTTTATAGAGTAAAGAAGATTATATTGACAAACGCAGTTGAATTGGAGTTACCTAGTACAATTAGAATACATCCAGTAGTAAATGTTAGTAGGATACATAAATACATAGGGCAAGTAGAAGGGTAGAGAAAAAAGCAACCAGCTCCAGTTATAATCAAAGGAGAAGAGAAATAGAAGGTTGAGAAAATACTGAACAAGCAATGGATTAAAGAGAAGAATAAGTATTTGGTACAATAGAAAGGGTTTACAGCCAAATCCAGTACTTGGAAAGGGATAGAAAACTTGGAGAACACAAAAGGAGTAGTCAAAGAGTTTGAAAAGAAATACCAACAGGATATAGAAGATATAAGACAACAAGAAAGAAAAGAAAGAACATTCAAGAGAAAAGAACTGCTAGGATAATTTATGGTAAAGAAACTATTTGGATGGTTGGATAAGCAGTATGATGAGAAATATTGGGGAAGATTAGAAAGGAATTGGAGACAATAAAAAGAGAGATAGACAAGAGAAAGAAAAACTTTAGAAACAATTTGGAAAGAAAAAGAAAAAATTGAGCAGAAAAAATCAGGAATTTGGAAATGGACTAAAGAGGATGAAGACAAAATAGGCAACATAGTCAATCCTAACTATGAATTATAAAAATCCTTGAGACAAGGAATCTTGAGAGGGAAGTAGTATCATGACTTGGCAAAATGACTAAGTTATTATTTCTTTTCTTTTTATTTTAATTAGGAAATCAATGGACATATGAGAAGAAATGACTCAAAGGAGAGATATAGGACTTTATAAATAGAAGTAAATACAGAAGATGTATAAGTAGTATACAACAATTGAATAAGGACTCTATTGAGTTCTCTTTGTTAATTTAAACTAAAAGAGTGATTAAGTCATCTCAGGCTAAGTCATTACAAATGTCAGACTGAGGTTTAGACAGAAATGACTGGTCTTAGAGCTTATAGAGAAGTCCTTTATATACAAAGTAAATATATATAAAAATATCTAAAGAATAAAATTGCTTTGGAATTTCTATATATGTTGCCAAGGTGATAATGACAAGTGAATAACAAATAAGCATTGTTAGATACCAGAAATTTGGTATAAACTAATATTAATATTTATTTTCTTTTTATTTTCTTTATAATCTCCACTCCTGACTTCCTAAATTGTCTACTCCTATAGAATTATGATATAGACCAAAATACTTGTACTACTACTTCTATTCTGGAATTGGTATAAGTACTTTATCAGTACATTATAGTTCTTTAGTTTGTAGATTAAAGTTATAAAGTTACTTTTTCTATAATATTGTAGTACCCTTCTTCTTTACTATATATCTCTTAACTCCATTACTCCTGAGTTATCTTTTTTTTGGATAACATTTTACTACTCCAAAATATATGACTACAACAAGTGACAAAAGATTGAGGTATAGTGTACAAGCTGAGGCCAAGATTGTTCTACTCCTATATTATTACTATGTTTTCTCTAGACTGTTATAAGCTATCTTGGCCATAATAACTTTTTATTTCTTTAATCCTTTATTTTTTACTTTACTTTACTTTGTTTTTAATTAGATAATAGAGGAGTCACATGATCAGGATCAGGATCACATGACCTATTACATTTCATATGACAAACAGGTAACAAGATCAGTTACATCACACAGGTCATATGTCAAGGAACATTCTAGTAGATTCTATTAGATCACTAGTAGGTTAGAGTTAGTAATACAGACTATGAATAAAAGATATAAGTAGTAGTCCAGATCTGAGAGGAGCTCTGTCAAGTTCTTTTTGTTTACCCCAAATAAAAGACAATTCAGTCCTAGGATTAGCTCAATCCAACAGTTATACTATACAGACTAGCTGTAAAACTACAGGACCAGAGAGTAATGTTTCTCATTTTACTCAGTAGTATATTCTACTCTCCAATTCTATCCTTTGTATCACTTTTCAGAACCTAGAATATATATTCATAGTATATTTATAGTAATTTCTAGTATATTCTTAGTCTTCCCATGCTATTTCTCTCCTATCTAACAAGTATATAAGTTAGAAGATTAAGTGGAGTAGAGAACAATAAGCAAAATAATAATAAGATAAATAATTAAATGATATTATACTTTGTTAGGATAGACTAGCTCTTGAAATTGAGCTATAGAAGACTATCAGTCTCTACTAGCTACTAGTTACTTTGATGTATAACTTGTTACTTAATATTTATGAGTAATATAAGAGCAACCGAAGTGGAGCTTCTAAGAAAATCCTCAGAGAATAGAATGAAGCTTCTGAAAAAGTACTCTACACTATATATACAAGTTTCTTTAGCTACAGAATGTCCTAAGGGTCAGGGTCAAGAATGCAGAAGTAGACAACTAATTAAATGTTATGTAATTATTATTTAATTAGTGCAAGGTTACTCTAGTGGACTACCACCAGTATGTCAGGAGTGCAATCTAGTATAGTTTCCTTACAAGTAATGTGATTTTTACACAAAATTTACTATGCTAATAGAAGAGCATATAACCACTAACCATGTTTTTGGAATACTCTTCATCAATATCCTTAGACTATATGCTTGATATTTATTTGGTCAACAATGTTTTTGAATACAATGTTTTAATTATTATCAAAAATTAAAGTCCTACAAATATTATTGATTGAGTTATTTAAAGATCATTAGGTACCAGGATTATTGATGAACTAGTATAGTGTATATGAGTGTGTAGCTTTGAAAGTTATATCTTTGAACATATTACCCTTAGTTATACCTCTATATAAGATATATCCATGTAACCAAATGTTTTCTTTAGTAATTTCACATTTTATAAAATGATTGTACAACATTAGTAAAGTAGCATCAATTACAGTGTATATGCAGGAATGTTCTTGAATGCTAGAAATGCTGGACTGAAATTCAGATAGAAAAACTGAGATAAATTATTATAACTAGTGAAATAGTAAGTACATGTACCTGAGATCTGGACAGAAAAACTAGATCTCAGATTTACATCCAAGTGGTTTAAGTACTATAGATGATATGTCTGTATTTATCAAATAGTATGAGAGAAACTTGGGATAACAAAATAGTTACTAGGTAACAGTAATAAATAATGGAAAAAAGCAGAATATAAGCAGAGTAATAGGTATTGATGAAAAAATAATGAAGCAAAAAATTCACTCTGTGTAGTTACTTCAGCACTTCCACTTGTTGAGTTATTATTCTAATAATATCACTTCTAGCTCATTTCAGAATTTTTCAAAGAAGTCTTTGGGTAAAGTCTTGGTAAATATACCTATAATCATTTTCTTAGTAAAAATATAGCATAGTCCAACCTCTTGATATTCAATGTGCTCTTAGATAAAATGATGTTATATATTAATATGTTTGGTCTGGAAGTAAGAAACAGAATTGTTTACAAGAGCAATGCAACCTTAGTTGTTAGCAAAAATAATTGTTGTAGTAGTTGAAGAAAAATTAAGTTTTGTAAGGAAGGTATGCAGCTATATAGCCTTTTTAGTTGTATTCACAAATACCATATACTTTGCCTCCACAGATGAAGTTGTTATAGTTTGCTACTTCTTGGAGAACTATAAAATTAACTACTAGCAACATCAAAGATAAATCCAGAGGTAAAATAATAGTTATCCAGGTTTTGTACCCAATTGGAATTACTCTATTTTATTAAGTTAAAACTTCTCTTTCTGTGTCTTCCTAAGACCAATTTATAAGCAGTACCTTTCAAGTATTGAAGAATGCACTTAGCAGCTTCAAGGTGACCAATTTCTGGATTATTACTAAACTGAACAACTAATCCAATAGTAAATTGGATGTCAGGTCTAGTCTAGGTAACAAACAAAAGTGAGTCTACTAGAGACAAATAGTGGGTGTCTTTTATATAATCTTTATATATATATTTTTTGGCTTTAGTTTTGGGCAACTGGGCAAGAGAAAGATTATGTTTGATGGTAAGAGGAATAAAAACTAGTATAGAAATCTCTATACCAAACTGGAACACTGTTCAGCAAATATATGCTATTTGATCAAGATAAATAAGTTAATTTGGACAGTTTCAGGTTACTAGGACATCTAGCATATGGCTGAGCTTACCTAAGTCAGAGATTTTAAAGTCTTTCTTGAGAAAGAATTTGAGAGACACAATTTAAAGTTTTTCAGGACTAACTGTCATATATTGGAAATTTTGGTATAAATTAATATTTTTATTATTATTATTATTATTTATCTCCTATAGGAGTATCGTGTTTCAGACTAGAAGCATTATATTTCAGACTGGCTCTCTCCTACTCCAGTTATGGTATATATATGGGATAGATATATAGTAGCAATCTAGTTTGTAGATTAAAGTCTTAAAGTCCTAAATCTACTTTCTTCTATATTCTTGTAGTGCTCTCTGCTATATAACTTCTTGCTCCTGAATTTACCTCTCTCTTGGATGACATTCCACTACTCCAAAATAAGCAATCATATATATGACAGAAGATTGAGGCATAGTACATAAGCTGAGGCCAAGGTTATTCTACACCTGTGTTATTGTTGCATTCCCTTTGGATCAGTTGTAAAACCACAGGACCAGAGAGCAACATCTTTTCTTTCACTTAGTAGTATGTTCTACTCTTTGACTTTACTCATTGCATTACTTTCCAGAACTTGGAGTATACACTCATAGTATATTCATAGTAATTCACAGTATATTCTAGCCTTTTTATGCTACTATTCTCTTTTCTCTTGACACTGGCAATAGCTATGTTATTAACATAGACAAGTACTAGTAGGATGATACTTTCTTGGCATTGTTTTATGTATAAACAGTCATCAGAGAGAGTTTGAGAGAATCTGAATTTGGTTAGTACTTTATAGTAATGCTTTTTTCACTATCTCCTAGCTTGCTTTGAACTATAAAGTACTTTCTTGAGCTTTTAGTAATGTCTGGAACCAGAGCCTTCAACACCTTCAGAGATAGTCATATATATATCTTTATCTAGGGGGCTATATAAGTAGATAGCAACAATATTGATATGATATAATTTCCAATCAAGATAGACTATATAGAAGAAAAAAGTCTAGAGGGTAGAGAACTCTACAACAAAAAAAAAGATATTAGTGAAATCTTTACCAAAGACTTGTGAGAAGCCTTTGACTACAATTTGAGCTTTGAACTTGAGTAAGTTGCCATGTTCGTCATATTTTTCATAAAATACAATTTTGCTATCTATAGTCTTTCTTTTTTTAGGTAAGCCATCAATGACCTCAAAAACATCAAGTTTATATAATTGCATGTACTTAGATTATACCACTATCTTCCACTGCTTTGAGTATAGGAAGTGGATTGCTACCTGATAAGTTCCTAGTTTGTTTGCTATGGTCACAAAAGTAATATTGACAAAACCCTTTGTAATGGTATCATTGAATGTGAATAGTGCAAAATGGCTTGGCAACTTTCAATTGTGACCAGAATATTGTAAAGAGAGAATAGATGAGTTTTTAGTAGGCATAATGATCTTAGAGAGTATAGAATCTTTGAGAATGTCTAGAAAAGAAGTTGTGGACAAGAAAGGAGAATCTTCAGTAGTGGTAAGAACATTATTTTCAACTTGGGGTTTGGTAGTGTCATTTTCTATTACATTGTCAATAAACTCATTGATGTTAAGTAGGAAGAAAATAGCAGCATGGAAAGGCTATAATATACTGTAAATTGCTATGAATATACTATAAGTATACACTTCGGGTTCTAGAAAATGATGCAATAAGTAAAGTCAAAGAGTAGAACATGCTACTAGGTAAAATAATATATGTTGCTCTCCAGTCCTGTAGTTTTACAGCTAGTCTAGAGAGAATACAATGACAACACAGGAGTAGAACAACCTTGGTCTCAGCTTGTGCACTATGTCTCAATCTCCTATTGCATATGTAGTTGCTTATTTTGGAGTAGTAGAACATTGTCCAAGAGAAAGGTAAATTCAGGAATAAGAAGTTATATAGTAGAGAGTACTACAGGAATATAGAAAAAAGTGGGTTTAGGATGTTAAGACTTTAGGACTTTAATTTACAAACTAGATTGCTACTATATATCTACCCCATATATATACCAACTGGAATAAGAGGGAGCTAGTCTAAAATATAATACTCCTAGTCTGAAACATGATACTCCTATAAGAGATAAATAATAATAAAGAATATTAATATTAATATTAATTTATACCAAATTTTCTGGTATATGACAGTTGATATCTTTGTTACTAGTAGGGTTTCCAACCTTAATGACTGCCAACTCACTTAGCAGATTATCTTCAAAGAAACAAACATTCTAGAAGGCAATAAGCTTGCCATTTTCAAGATCTTCAAGTCAGTAATCTTTAGCTTCATTTATCTACTATTCAAGCATTCTAACTTTTATAGCTTGTGATTCTAACTTTCTCTTATAACAAACTCTAAGTCTAGACTATCTTTTGAGTATGGCTAGTATATTGCAGACAGCAATACCAGTGTTGTAGTGATTTAGCCTAAGATAACTTAATCACACTCCAAGTCCAAGTTGACAAAAAGAACTTGATAGAGTTTCCATTAGATTCTGTATACTACTTATACAACTACTATATAGTCTGCATACAGAAATCTATTTCAAGTAGGGACAGATATAGAGCTAGTAAGGTCCATGACAACTAGCTCTATCTTAGAGTATTGGTTATTACTGGATTCAGGAAAGAGAGAGCAATACAGTTTTTCATTTGTACATCCACTGCATAGATGGTTAAAATCTTGAGATGTATTTATATTTAGACCCTTAATAAGGTTTTGATAGCACATAGAGCTAATAGTATAGAAACTCAAGTATTCTATACAATGGTACCAGAGATACATGCTGCCTGGGGTTTTGGTAAGGTAAGCTGTACCACTAGCTAGAGATATATATTGAATATGATAAAGAGTGCCAGTTGATCTTGTTAAGGAAGCTCTAAAAAGCTCTTCATCATTTTTCAAAAGTATTAAGTTGTTATCAAGGCTTTTTACAGATACTCTCTGACAATATGGAGTACTAAGACTAACAAGGCTTATACCTAGGTGAGGAATGTGGAGAATGTCATGAAGAGTTATGTTGAGATAATCTTTTGGAAGTAGTGCTAAAAAACAGACAAAACCTTAACCTACCACAGAGATACAATTATGACCTCCAACAGTTACAAATTCTTTTGAAGACTCTATGTACTTTATAAAGTAGTTGTAGCTTGTGAACATATAAAAGGTAGTACTACAGTTAAGAAGAATACCAACACTCAAAATGGAATCAGATAATACTATAAGTATTTGACTAACTTCATGTTCTCCCAAAGACTAAAAGTATTTAATAGCTAGGTTTGCAGAACCTTTAGGATAGTAAGAGTCATTTCTTTCATTGGTTTTAGAGCAGTACTCAGGGGTCCAATGGCCTCTCTTGCCACAGATATAATATCTGGTACTTGTAGGATGAGGGCTTGGCTTTTTAGGTTTGTTATTTAACTTTTCTTTCCTGGGTTTCCTTCTAGAGAGATTAAAAGACAATCCTGACTTTGCAAGTAGGACTATTTGTTCTGATTTCACCCTTTTATTATTTTTGTTAGCAAGACAATCATATTCAGAATACTTATGTACAGAGATAAGTTCAGCAGTAAGAATATCAAGGATAAGGCTTTTTCTCTTGTTAAGAAGGTTATATTTGACAATATCCCAGATATTGGAGTGAGGAAGAGAATAAAGGATGGTATGTATAACAAGTATATCTTCTAGCTTATGTCTAGCCTCAACAATATGGTGTTTCAAGTTCAGGAATGATCTGATATGGTTAGACATTAAAGTGTGCTCATTCTATTTTTTGAGATAAAGCTTCTGAAAGTAATAATGAATATTGGTGTTCTGTCTTTGGGTAACATAGAGTTGACAAAGATGGTCCTATATTTTCTTAGATAAAGTACAAGACTAAATATGCTTGCGCTGTTCAAATTTGATAGCCCCATATATTAGGTCCATAGTGGTTAAGTCAGATTTGAGCCACTAAATGTGCTCATTCCATAAGCAGATCTACTCCTTATGGTCATCAAAGCTAAAAGGCAATGGTTTATTTGTTGTAGTATTAACAGGAGGGTTAGCAGAGGGTTTAGAAAAAGAAGATTACTGACCATCAATGATGAGCCAGAGGAGCTGAGCCTGAAGAGCTGACATCATGTTGTTAGTCTAGGCATAGTAATTATTCCTATTTAATTTGGGAAAATTGAACATTAAAGATGTTTCACTAACAGGTACCATAACCTCATAGCATATGTATAGGAATGTTCTTAGATACTAGAAATGCTGGACTGAGATCTAGACAGAAAGACTGGGTCTCAGGTTTACATTCAATGGTTTAAGTACTGTAGACAATATGTCTGTATTTGCTGAATAGTGAGAGAGAGACTTGGGGTAACAAGATAGTTACTAAATAACAGTAATAAATAATGAAAAAAGAGCAGAATATCAGTGGAGTAGGTATCAAATAGGAAGGGGATAGCAGCATGGAAAGACTAGAATATACTGTGAATTACTATAAATATACTATGAGTGTATACTCTAAGTTCTGGGAAGTGATGCAATGAGTGGAGTCAGAGAGTAGAATATGCTTGTCACAAACTTTATTTAGACCATAACTCTGGGAATACTTGACTGATTTCAACAATATAAATGGCCACCAAAAGCCCTTAAGAAGACCTTTTGAACAGTACCAAAAATGTCTCAAAGCGATCAGTATTCACCAAGTTATTAGCAGATCAGTCAGTAATCACTAAGTCACCAGACACTAAATTGCTGATATCTCGGGAACTGCTTAACATAATTATTTGCTTCAACAACCATCATAAAGCTCTCTTCAATGCGCTTCTTTTGGCTATAAATAGAACTAGAGGAAATAAGATCCCATAGAGATACAAGGTCCTCAATGTTTGTATATAATACTGATTTTTACCCATAAATTATCATCTATCCTTGAATAGAACAAAGGACTGCTCTAAGATGGTTAGGTTATCTCTATTTCAAGAACAATAGCACTTCTATATGTAGAACAATAGATAGTGATCATGTGGTAGGCTGTCCTGGTGCACAGACTACCACAATTATATATTTAAAGACTGTATGTCTAAGAATAAACCTTAGACTTAACAACATCTTTTGCTACTTGTCTAACTTTGCTTTTTTGAGCACTTTAATTATCAAATCAACCAATCACAAATTAGTAAGTGGCCATTTGTAATAATGCTACTAGATAGAATAAGATATGTTGCTCTCCAGTTCTGTGGTTTTATAGCTAGTCTGGAGGGAACACAATAATAATGCAGGAGTGGAACAACCTTGGCCTTAGCTTATGTACTGTATCTTAATCTCCTGTTGTATATATGGTCACTTATTTTGGAGTAGTGGAATGTTGTCTGAGTAAGAGGTAAATTCAGGAGTAAAGAGTTATATAGTAGAGAGTGCTACAAGAGGAAGTGGCTTTATAACTTTAGGACTTTAATCTATAAACTAGGTTGCTCTTATATATCTACTCCGTATATATACTATAACTAGTAGAAAGGAGCCAGTCTGAAATACAATACTCCTTTCAGTCTGAAACATGATACTCCTATAGGAGATAAATAATAATAATAAAGAAAATGAATATAAATATTAATTTATACCAAATTTTCTGGTATATGACAGTAGGAGGTATTAGTGAAAAGATAACAAAGCAAAGAATTCACTCTATATAGTCACTTTGGCAATCAAGGTCATTATGAGAATCAAAGTTACATATTAAACTTTCTGTTAATGCTGATTTTATCTAACTCTGCTCATATTGCATTTGGTCTGCTTTGCTCACTTCCATTGCAGAATTATGTCATGTCATGGAGTGACATCAGGTTGTCTTGGAAACTCCATTTGCTAGAGCACTGCTTTGGATAATTACATATATAAATGGAAATGTAGTTACAGTTTTATCAAGTCTTTCTTGCTTCCCCTCATCTTCTCTTGCATGCAATTCATTTTGCTGCATCAACTTCCTGCTCTGTTCTATTACCTGGTTATTTTTCATTGAGCTCACTCAACTCTTGCTCCAACACCTGTTTCAGCTGAAGAGAGCCTGATGTAAGGGGACCCTACCAATGCTGCCCCTGAAACACTAGACTCACAGCCTGGAGTGATCCTGTACTTAATTAAATATTACTATGTAATATTTAATTCTCTTTAGCTTGACTCGGAGATTCCTGACTCTGACTAACAGGACTACAGGATCAGGGATGTCTCAGCAGTAGGAGTATATATATTGTAAAAGTATGCCCCAGGAGCCTTATCCTAATCTCTAAGAATTCTCCTGGAGTCTATTCCACTCTGGTCGCCCTTACACCTGATAGTTACTATATCAACACAGGTCCTGAATTCATCCTCAATGATGTTGTGTGTCTTATAGGATTAACTCTGACAACCAGGACAAATAATTTTATATTGGGGCC
>Ga0153969_1000208_pt1 | contig 12267 bp, 6 predicted proteins | sample TSGA053MetaG_FD_104702 | JGI IMG/M metagenome (GOLD analysis project Ga0153969, IMG submission 104702) | Attine ant fungus gardens microbial communities from Georgia, USA - TSGA053 MetaG | ecosystem: Host-associated > Fungi > Mycelium > Unclassified | place: USA: Georgia, George L Smith State...
ACAAAAGAGCAGAAGTATAGAAGTTCCTAGTATTAGCAAACTATTACAGGCAATTTGTAAAAGATTTTGCAGGAATAGCTAAGCCATTGCACAAGTTGGTCAGGAAGGATAAAAAATGAAATTGAAGAGGAGAGCAAGAGAAGGCATTTGAGAAGTTGAAAAGGGTGTTTACAATGTGGCCAGTGTTGGTGGCACCTAATTTGGACAAGAAAATATGGGTGGAAGTGGACACATCAGGGTATGCAACAGGAGAAGTGTTGTTGATGAAGTGTAAGAGTGATAAATGGAGACCAGTAGCTTTTATTTTAAAATTGTTGAACAAAGCAGAATGAAATTATGAGATTTATGATAGAGAAATGTTGGCAATAATTCAGTGTCTTGAGGAATGGAGACATTTGTTAAAAGGTATACAAAATAAATTTGAGATTTGGAGCAATCATAAGAACCTTGAATACTTCATGAGCAATTAATTAAATGTTGGATAATTGCTATTTAATTAGTGCAAGGTCACTCTGGTGGGCTACCACTAGTGCATCAGGTGTCATGATATGGCCAAAATGGCTAAGTTATTATTTATATTTTTTTTCTTTTATTTTTCATTTAATTAAGTAATCAGTGGACACACAAGAAGGAATGACTCAAAAGAGATGTATAGAACTTCATAAACAGAAGTAAATACAGAATGTGTATAAGTAGTGTACAAGAATCAAATGGAAACTCTATTGAGTTCTTCTTGTCAACTAGGAGTGTGATTAAGTCATCTCAGGCTAAGTTGCTACAGTTGGCCATTTCAGCTAAAAATGTTGATGTTTGAAGAAGTAGATCTGTTCAAGAAAATAAAGAAGTTGAAAGCAAAAGACAACAAGATAGTAAAAGCAGTAGAAGAAATGAAATGAGCAGGAATGAGAATGCTGAGGAATGAGAAATAGCAGCAAGAAAATGGATTAATACTAAGAGACAAGAGGGTGTATGTGCCAAGGAATGAGAAGTTAAGGGCAGAGGTGATCTGGTGTCACAAACTTCATTCAGACCATAACTCCAGGAATACTTGACTGATTTTGATAATATAAATGGCTACTGAAAGCTCTTAAGAAGATCTTTCTGATGATACCAAAAATGTCTCAAAGCAATCATTATTCACTGAGTTATTAACAGATCAGTTGGTGACTGTTAAAGCACTGATACTGAATACTAAATTGCTGATATCTTGGGAACTGCTAGGCATAATTGTTTTGTAGTGTGATTGTTGGGTTGAGCTAACCCTAGGACTAAGTTGTCTTTTATTTGGGGTAAACAAAGAGAACTTGACAGAGTTCCTCTTAGATTTGGGCTACTACTTATACCTTTTACACATGGTCTGTACTACTGACCCTAACCTACTAATGATCTAATAGAATCTACTAGAATGTTCCTAGACATATAACTATGTGATGTGACTGATATTGTGACTGATCTGTCACATCTTTTTGTAATGGATTGTGACATAACATGTGATTCTGATCATATGACTCCCCTATCATCTAATTATAAAAAAAGAAAAGTAAAAGATAAAAGAAATAAAGAAATAAAAGTTATTATAACCATAACATATTTGCTTTAATATTTATCATAAAGCTCTCTTCAATGCACTTCTTTCAGCTATAAATAGACCCAGAGGCAATAAGATCCCATGGAGATACAAAGTCCTCAATGTTTGTACATAACACTGATCTATTATCTATAGATTATCATCTGTTCTTGAATAGAACAAAAGACTGCCCTAAAACAGTTAGGTTACCTCTATTTCAAGAACAATAGCACTCCTATATGTAGAAAAATAGGTAGTGATCATGTAGTAGTCTGTCCTAGTACATAGACCATCACAATCATGTATTTATGTCTAGGGATAAACTTCAGACTTAACAATATCTTTTGCTGCTTGTCTAACTTTACTTTTTTGAGCTCTTTGATAATCAAATCAATCAATCACAAATCAGTAAGTGGCCATTTGTGATAGACAGCATGTAAACAGAAAGACAAGAGAGTAGATAGATATATGTTATAAAATAAGATCCACTAGATAGATTATGAATCAGACACTTAGCTAAGCCCTATCCTAGAGTGGCTGCTATTCCCTTACAGTCTGTATACAATAACAAAGTGCAGACAAGTACAAAGGTATTACCATTCAGAGCACATAATGGATGGAATCCATGTATGGGATTCAAAATAAGAAAGAAAAGAAAGTTTGAAAGAGCAGAGGAATTTGCAAAGAGAATAAAAGAAATGCATAACAAAGCAAAAGTGGCACTAAGAAAGAGTCAGGAAGAAATGAGGAAGTATGCAAATAGGAAGACAAGCAAGCCAGAAAAGTACAGAGTAAGTGACTAGGTGCTGTTAAGCATAAAGGATCTTAAGTTCCAAATGCAGGGACAATAATCAAAAAAGCTAACTAAACACTTTGTTGGGCCTTATAAAGTCAAAAGAGTTATTTTGACAAACACAATTGAATTGGAGCTGCTAGAGACCATCAAGATATATCTAGTAGTTAACATTAGCAGAGTACAAAAGTATAGAGATCAGATAAAGTGACAAAAAGAGAACAGTCTCTCTCAGCAGTAATTTAAGAGAAAGAAGCATATAAAGTTGAGAAAATATATGGGAACCAAGGGAGAATTCAGGGAATGTAATATACTTAGTGGAAAGGTTTGAAGAAGAATATAGAGAAAGGCTAAGACAAGCAAGGAAGGAATATTGTGAAGAGTTTTGCAGAGGACAATTGCTAGGAAGATATACAGCAAAGATATTGTATGGATGGGACAACAAGAAGTTTGATCAGAAATATTGGGGATGGTTGGAAAGGAATTGGAGATGTTGAAAAGGTAAATAACAGAGGGAGGGAAGAACATTAGAAACAATTCAGGAGAAAAAAGAAAAAGAGCAGGAGATTGAAGAATCAAGGGTAGAAGAATAGAATGAAGAAAATGAAATAGGTAACCTGCAGGACCTATATGACAAACTATAAAGTCCTTGGAATAAGAATCTTTAAAAAGGAAGTACTATCATAAGTTATCTTGACCATGACCAGAAATGGATATTTATAGAATAACAAACAAGGAAATTGAACCAAAAGTCTCTTGGCTGGTTTTTGTGAGGGAACAGTGGTCACCCTAGGGTAGGGCTTAGCTAAGTACCTGATTTATAATTTATCTAGTAGATCTTCTTTTATAATATATATCTATCTACTCTCTTGCCTCTCTGTCTATATGCTATCTTGACCATTCTATTTATACTAATTAGAAAGTGCTATTATTGGACTGTAGCTCACATAACTGTGCACAGACCATCTCTTATAGTATGTATAGGAGCTTTTATCAGTAGATTTACCCTTACTCAAATATTGCTCTAGCTTCTAGGACCCTTATCTAGCTTTCTAGTATGACCTCCAGCCTTCAGTCTAATGTTATCCTTACAGTTGTAGAATAGCATTAGTACAAATGAGGGAAAATAGCATACTTATATAAGTAGCTAACATAACTGATTGAGAACTCTATCAAGTTCTCTTTGTAACCCTCAAGCACTTAGCTTCTGAGTCAACTCAACTTGAGTCCCACAGCAGGTATTGTATGTAGAGATCCATACTGTGTACTTGTTAGCACTAAGTCATGAAGACTCAAGGTTCACTCAAGGTAGATAATCAGGAAGAACTCAATAAAGTTTTCCATTGGATTTCAGCACCTACTTATACAAATGTCTGTTGGTCTGTGTACCTATCTCCTATGATCACATGACCTTACTAAGAGCTATATATATATCTTACATAATCCTTCCCACACTATTTATATCTTTCCCACATTATATTCTTGGAGATTTTCTATCAGATTAATGAATGCATAGGAAGTAGTTTTCTTCTTAGAAGCTATCTCATAACAGTACTATTGTTATGAGCCTTGGCTATAACTTTTATTTCTTTATCTTTTACTTTTTTTTCTTATAATTAGATAATAGGAGAGTTACATGATCAAGATCACATATCATATCACAATTGTCACAATCCATCACAAGATCAATTATATTATACAGTCATATGTCTAGGAACATTCTAGTAGATTCTATTAGACTATTAGTAGGTTAGGGTCAGTAGCACAGACCATGTGTAAAAGGTATAAGTAGTAGCCCAAATCTAAGAGGAACCCTATCAAGTTCTCTCTGTTCACCCCAAATAAAAGACAACTCAGTCCTAGGGTTAGCTCAACCCAACAGTCATACTATAACTATGCTCAAAATCAAACATTATTATTAGTAGACTTAATACATATGTATATTGGAATGTCAAGTGTTATACTAAAAATAGGTGATAAATGATATTGGTAGCTACATTACATAATGAAGAATAGGTATATATATAGTGTAGTTAGCTCATACTCACTATCCATTTGTTAACTAACCTACCCTTGGTACCTCCCCTGTTCATATTTCAACAATGTGTACCTTTGCTGGGGACCTAAGTGCATTTGTGCATTAGCCAACTGTTGTTGTAGCTTCTCAACCTGATCCTCAACCTGATCCTCAAGTGCTGCTTCTCAGTGGCTTTCTCCATCTCTAACATCCAGACTTGAAGCAAATTTTCCAGCATTGCTAGTTGGTTTGGATCAATAGGTGTATGACCAGGTCAATATATATGTACATTGTTGTTGTCCATAATATAGTCAAGGCTCAAGTGTTTGTAGCAATAAGAAAGCTTCAAATCATTCATCTGATGTCATAAATGCTGTGATATAAGATATAGTACAGAAACCTGGTCTTAACCATTCAGCCATGTGTCCAAAAAATCTATGTATATTAAACATGGAATACAATCATAGCTAAGTCTAACGCAGTGAATCAGTGGTGAGATAGGTCCTTTTTGATGTCTAGTGGCATAGCTGGAAGGGTGCGACTGTGTGACAAGTCCAGGTGAGGTGACATGATAGTGACAGGTCACTTGACATCAAAATGTGTGCCGTGTTACCATCATGCACTTGTTTTAACAAGACCTCCTTTCAACAACTCAGCAACAACTTAGTTTACTCATAGCTTCAAATATTGGGTATACGAGCTCAAAATATTCATATAATTGGTGATACACAATGGCAAGATCTGGATTGGCTCGGAAGAAGTAATTATAGCCAACATATCAACTCTGTAGGAACTTCAGATATTGGTGGTATTTGCTGAAGTGCCTCGCCCGCCCCCAAACTCCAGTGTGCTCAGCTGCATTGTCTCGTCCCAAGATGTCTCCTGGTGTGTCTTGGCTCCAGCTTCCCGTAAGTTTATGATCAGACGGCTTGCCTGTCATAGAGCATCAGTTAAGCTCAGATAGGACTTTTCCAGGTGATCGAATAACATACTGAGAATGAGTATACCGCCTCCAACCACCTGGGGGGTAATTAGTAGCGTGGTCTTCTCATTATTGTAGATTACTGGCCCACACTTACACTACCGACAACTCGCTTATCGGTCCATTCAAAGTAGTGAAAATCGTACCTATGAGTAAAGCAACTACAGCATGTCAGTCTTAGGTGAATGATCTTGTTTTAGGGAGAAATAAGACCTGCAATTCTTTGAAGCACTGAGAAGTGAGTATCGCTATTAGTAATCAAAACATACAGGAGAAAAAATATTGTGCCATCTCGTACGAAGGCTATCAAGAGTGGCGTCAAGTTTTTGTGAAGCTTGTATGGGAAAATCGGCCCCCCACTACTCCTCGCAGAGTCCACGAACTTCGAAATAGTCATTCCAAAGAAAACAACTAGTTGTGTAGTAAATATTGTTGTACAGGGTACAGGGGCCTTTCATACCTGAAATGCACAGCGTAGGGATCCTTCAGAGGTAAAAAAGAGCTTCACATATGTGGTGTATCAATTCGTTGAACAGCCACTCACCATGATGTTAAGTCCGAGACTCGGTGAGAACCAGCTTGAAGTATGCAACCTGGATACGGAAACAATGGGACCGCTGGTATATATACTTCTTTTATGAGCGTATCAATCGTTACAAGGAGCTCCAGCTGCCAGAAATGACGTATGAATAGCTCGATGCCGCCGAAAAACCGAAGTGGCTCACCACAAATTCGACTAAGGATAGCCATTAGTAACTAAGCGGATTCGTTACATGTCGAGCATACCAAAGATGAGAGTAATAAGGAACCACAACACTGAGGAAATTGAGTATTTCGAGTTGTATACTTTTCCAGAACAAGACGTACCACGAGTGCTAGCATGATACAAGGCATGAAGACGAAGTAACAGAATAATGTTGATACACGTCGTGAAGATGACCAACCCGGCACTAGGAAATCTGTTGAGCGCGATCAAATTGAGCTAAAGGAAAGAACCTACACACTTATCAGATACAGATAGGCTTTACACCTGTACGGCCTTTCCAGAAATTGACATTCAAGATCTGGATTGAAGCTTACAACTGGTCTCTTGTTAAAAATGCACGGATCAGTTGGCTGTCCACTCACTTTGACAGACGGGCCGACTTGCGTTGCCACTGCAGTTTTCACATATTTTGAATGAGATGCGGTGGTATCCAACTTTGGCAGCCAAAAACACACCTATAGCCATCACGCTGAAAATGAATAAATCATGGTCAGTCCAAGTATTGGGTCAGATCAAAGCGAACACTACAAACCCGACATTCAAAAGGCCATAATAGCGAGCAATTAGGTACAGTGCTTTTGGTAGTGACCATTTAGCGCTGTCCAAACTCAGTACTGCATGGCATGCTCATAAGGGCGGTGTTACCTCCAGATATACGTATACTTCCAAAATCCAATTAGATGGGAACACCAACTGGGGAATGAGTTTCTCCTACTTCACGGGACAAGTCCAAGAGTACATCGTATGCAAGGATTGCGAAGGCAGCGACTGCAGAGAATGTTAGCGCCTTGAGATCAACCATGGAATGGAATAAACTCAATGCTGGCGTAATTCGCAGTGCGCTTTTGAGATATAGCGACACTCATAGCAGCTAGCTGAGCTTCTAACGCAGGATCAGACATGACTGTTCTGAATTGAAACTTGACCTACCCACTCCCCTTATACTAGGTCCCTCTGACGAAAATCACATGTGAGGGCTGTGCTTCTGACCATAAATGAATTCTCAGAGGTGATGAAATCTTGATCATGATGAGATTATCTTTCTGATCTTTGTTGACATTAGGATCAATGGACCAGATGTCCTGATAACGATGATCACTAAGTCCCTCTGAGGCGAACCACATGTGAGGGCTGTGCTTCTGACCATCAATGCACCAACGGATGTCCTGATAATGATGATCACTGTACTGATAATGATGACCACTGTACTAATATGACGATCAAGCGGTATTATGAATTCTTACAGTGCCAAGGGTTGGAGGAAGGTCTGCTACCAGGGACAGCATCAGATAAGGCACTTGCCTCTAGATAGTTGTAAAATATACACAGTCAGGAAAGGCACTTAGAGACTTAGAAGCAATGGGGACTTTGTGGTGTCCACAGAGTCTTGTGCCCTGTCACAGTGAGTATGACATTTAGTGGAGATGCCTAAGCCATTCCACAATATATGTAATATACTTTCAGACTTGCTGTGCTGTACTTTGTATTAATTCTTGCATTGTAGACACTTTATCTAATAGGAACAACTTTTACAGCCATCTGGAACACATCTGAGTGTCATCCAGCATCATATTGGATGTCATAGTCATACTCCCAAGTACTCTGGCAGACTCTTGCACATATTCCTAAGCCCAACTCCCAGCTGCCACTGTTATGACTTAGACTCCAATATTTGCTGCCTAAGGATAGCTGATAGCTCTTGTTCTATGACTTCTGAAGTGATGTTCTGCTAGGGTATTTCAACAAGAGTATAATAAGTTGTCTTCTAGTCAATGTTCACTGAAAGATTATTGTAGTGCAGCTGTTGGGTTGAGCTAACCCTAGGACTGAGTTGTCTTTTATTCAGAATAAACAAAGAGAACTTGACAGAGTTCCTCTTAGATTTGGGCTACTACTTATACCTTTTACACATGGTCTGTGCTACTGACCCTAACCTACTAATGATCTAATAGAATCTACTAGAATGTTCCTAGATATGTGACTATGTGATGTGACAGATTGTGACATAATATGTGATTCTGATCATGTGACTCCCCTATTATCTAATTATAAAAAAAGAAAAGTAAAAGATAAAAGAAATAAAGAAATAAAAATCATTATGGCCAAGATGGCTCATAACAATTATTGTTAGATATAACAATTCTCATAAGTGTCCCTCCAAGCCAATTATTTAGGAAAGAAAAGGAAGAAAGGAAGTACTTAGAGTTCTTTACTCTTTCCAAGTGTATTTATGAACATAACTACTGATTTTGTCAAGCCTTGGTCCTTTGGATCCTGGGCTTGACCTCAACCAATCAGGTTGTGTCATCTCTTTGCTAGCCCACTGGAGTAAGAGAGGAGTGTATTAAGGGGGATAACAACAATGAGAGAGAAGGCTTAATTGATAACAAAGCTAAGGTTTTACTAGTACTCTGTTTAGGTATTCTAGGGGTAATGAGTTCTAACAATATAGTTCTTAGTAAACTGGTGATGGTATACCAAAGTTGGTTATAGTAATAAACTGAGGGTATAGCACATCACAGCATATCATAGGTATAACAGATTTATCCTATTTAAGTAGTAGATAGTAACTGTCTATAACTATTAGTAATTATGTTACAACTAATGTATTTTTAGGAATCAATTGTCTATAAGTCTGTCAGACTGTTCATCTCTCATATTTCCTTTTTAAGTTACTTCTCTTTTAAGTTAAAGTTGTTGTATTCTGGATGTTATGCAAGCCTTCACAATGCATGTCAATAAGATTATCCTATTTGACATACTGATGTTGGTAGCTATATTACATGATGAAGAATAGGTATATATATAGTATAGTTAGTTTGTATTCACTATCTGTTTGTAACTAATCTATCCTTGGTATCTCCCCCATTCATATTTCAATAAAAGTACCATATTGCTTGAGTGTCTAATTAACCCTCTCAGTTTGACTATCCACCTGTGAATGGTAACCTGATATAAAATGGAGTCTCATGTTAAGTGTACTAGTTGGGGATCTGGTGAATCTCAAGATGAATTCTGATCCCCAATTGGATATTATGTGCAAAGGTAGTCTATGTTTTGAGAACACATAATGTAGAAATAGCTCTGTCAGTTTTGGGAAATTGATTGTCTTGTGAGTTGGTATGAAGATGGTTTGTTTGGATAACTGGTCTACCACAACTAATATTTCCATATGGCCCCCTGACTCTGGTAAATGCTCCACAAAATCTATTAATATCAAGTCCCATGGTATGAGAGGATACCCTAGGGCTGTACTTAGTGAATGTTGATGGGTCTATTTTTATCTAGAATTTAGATCTCTTAATACATATCTACTCTTTTTTGTTTCTTTTTTTTTTTTGGGTTAGCAATTTATTACACAGTATGTGGTCATAGTCTGTGGTAGATAACTCTACTTAAATATGTACCTACTTAACTACCTAATAGAGAGAATAGAGAGAGAGGGAAATATCTAACATAGTGAGTACTAAGGTTTTTTAATTAATACTGTCCATGAAACAAAAAGCTTGTGATTGCTTTGTAGGAAGTCAATGGTTTTGCTGAGGATGTATTCCATATAATTATATCCTTTGTAGAGGGAGCATTGGTACAGGATATAGTGGCACATCTTGAGTTGAGTGCCACTGTACAGACAAGAGGTGTTCTTGTTGGGGTAAAACCTAGCTTTGTATTTGTCTATGGAGGTATAATTTGTGATAAAACAGATTGCATAAGCATATATAGAGTTGGAAATGCCAATGATTGTTAACCAGCTTTCTTCCTTAGTATATGTTGGGGTTACAAGATTGTCATTGTTATCATAGATATCAAGAAATTGACTTCCCCTATATAGGGCATTTTCAAAGAACATTTGCCACTCCTTGATGGTGTCTTTACACTCATTTCACCAGTATAGCTTCCATGATTCCTTGTTGGGGTATTGGATGGGGATCTAGTGGGATTTGGCCTGTTGGTCCACTTTGTGGTATAGAGACCGTCTATCATCACTGGAGCAGTCCCAGAATTAGATCAAGTTGAAGGGATCTCTGCTAAAGAATACTCTAAGGCATTTTGAGATGGCAATAGTATAACCTTGTCTTGAATGGTTGGATGTGTTGAGCAGCTTTTATACACACTGGATAGAGCCAGTAACAACAATGATATGACTGATTCCTTCCATGGATGTAGCTCTACTGATGCCATTCCTGAGAGTGAAAGTTTCTGCCTTAGCAGGTGTGACATTGACAGTAGCATGTTCTGAATTGAAGATAAGAGTTTTGCTTTGCTAAAGGGGGAAAAAGGGATTATTAGCCTGGTATGAGCTAAATATGTAGTACTAGGTCCCAATCATATGCTAAAGAGTTTGTGGGGATGAATCAAGAATAAAGGTATTAAAAAATGAATATAGAAACTTGGCACAGTTGAGTAAAATAAAAGTGTTCAAAAGGAGTATAAGCTCAATCTAGATTCTTTTTACATGATGCCCCTAAGGTGCCAACCCCCATGTACCATAACAAGCTCACTATCAAGGCAGTCAGTAAACTACTCCTGGGCCTTACCATACTCAACCAAGCCCTCATTTACACCCCCAATACCAGACCTTACAGGTGTGATACAATCTGAGTGGATGGCCAGCCAGGCTTTCCAAGCCTACTACCTTGTAGAAGGTTGTCCAAGTTATTGCTATATCTTGTCTCCAAAAAGAGTAGAGGTATAGAGAAAAGTTACCTCAACCACCCAACCATTTCACTTAGAACTCATACAAGTGCCAAAAGACAACTCTAGAGCCCTTGAGATAGTGGCATATGTCAAGATTGCATGCCCTCTCTTGCTGGCTCCCTAAGTATTATATTAAAATTACAAACTGATGAAACTCAATAAAAAATGAATAAAAAAGAAAAGTCTTTCCTTTTCCAGTCTTCCTCACTTCTCTCCTTCACAACCACACCATATGGATATGTCCAACATTACCTCCTATCCTACTATGCCATCCTGTCACCACCATGAACTTCTGCTCAACATCTATACTACTACTTTCTATTAACATCTTCTGACCTCCCAACTGGCTACTTTCTATCTGAGTATGATCTAGAAACTGGCTTTAACATATGCAAGTGTCCCAACTCATGATGTTGTCATGTACCATGTCTGCTTCTTGGTTGAGTTTAGTAGTGATGAGATCACAAGTCATTGATAGACTTTTGATCTGTTGTTTTGGTATTATATTTGTCTGAGTCTGTTCTAGATTGAAAGTCTATAGCACTCCAAAGGTGTTCCAGAGTTTCTGAGTTCTAGAGTATCAACATTGATAGTCTGTCTCTAAGAAACCTGATGCTAGCTCATCAGTCTTGCCTCCTGAGGTATATGCTATTAAGTAAGTGACAACTTGGTGACCATCTGGTAAAGGTGCCCATTCTTGGGTCTAGATTACATCTGGGGCTTGTAGGAGAATTCTAGACTGGACCCAGCTACTGAATCCAGGGGTATAAATTGTATCTCATGTTACATTTCTATAGAAAATTTGCTAGCAGTGTAACATCACCATCCATGGGCAATAGAGATGGTATGGTACCCTGTCTTGGCTTTTGTATCTGTGACAACAATGATTGTCTGGGGCTGACTATCTGATGCTTTGAGAGTGTTGTTAAGCTTTCTGATATGGTTTCTTCTAGCTACATTATTACTATATTTAATAGGGTAGAAGGAAAAGCAGTTGGGAAACAAATCTACTATACAGTACCTTGGTTGGAGCTCAGGGTTTATAGAGTCAAATGCTAGATGTACCTGGTTAATATCATGACTTGGCAAAATGGCCAAGTCATTATTTATGATTCTTTTCTTTTCTTTTTCTTTTCTCTTCTTATTTGGACTTACTATACAAGGAAGGAGTGTGGGAAAGTGTCACATGACAATGCCACACATCACAGTGTCACATCACATGATGAGTGTGGGAAAGTAGTGCACAGACCATGTAATAGTTGTATAAGTAGTGCACAGAATACAATGGAAACTCTATTGAGTTTTTCTTGTCAACTCAGACTTGGACTGTGATTAAGTTATCTCAGGCTAAGTTGCTACAATGAGAAAGCAGCATATGTGGCTAGCCCACAAAAGGTGCAGTAAGGGGAGAGGCTAGTACACTCCTTATGGAAAAAGACATAGG
>Ga0153969_1000213_pt1 | contig 12225 bp, 19 predicted proteins | sample TSGA053MetaG_FD_104702 | JGI IMG/M metagenome (GOLD analysis project Ga0153969, IMG submission 104702) | Attine ant fungus gardens microbial communities from Georgia, USA - TSGA053 MetaG | ecosystem: Host-associated > Fungi > Mycelium > Unclassified | place: USA: Georgia, George L Smith State...
CCTCTACTTGCCCTATATATCTTTGTATTCTACTAATGTTAACTACCAAGTGTATTTTTACTGTACTAGGTAGTTCTAATTCTACTGCATTCAATGATATAATTTTCTTTATCCTGTAAGGGCTTACAAACCTCTCCATTAACTTCTCTGTCCTCCTTCCGACCATCTGGTATTTCAGATCCTTTGTGCTCAACATCACTAAGTCTCCTACTTTATAATCATTGATCTCTTCTCTCTTTTTATCTGCATATTTCTTCATCTCCTCTTGTGCTTTTCCTAGTGCTGCTTTTGCTTCCTCCTGGATCTCTTTTATTTTTGTTACAAATTTCTCTGCTCCTTCATATTTCCTCTTCCTTTTCATCTCAAACCCCATTCTAGGATCTTGTCTGTAATTTGCCTTGAAGAACGACACTTTAGTACTTGAGTGTATTTTGTTATTGTAGGTAAACTCTGCTGTTCCTAACCAGTCAGGCCACTGCTCCTACCTGTGGTCAATAAATATCCTTAAGTACTGTTCTAGTTCCTGATTAACCCTCTCCATCTGTCCGTCAGTTTAAAGGTAGAACACTATTGACAACTTACTCTCAATCCCCAACATCCTATTCAACTCCTGCATTATTCCTGCTGTGAACTGTAGTCCTCTGTCTGAGACAATGCTCTCAGGTAACCTATGCAGCTTCTACACATTGTCTCTAAACAACCTAGCTAGCCCTTCTGCCAATGTTTTCTCTGTAGTAGGGATGAAGTGGACTATTTTTATTAATCTGTCTACTTAATATGAGAGCCCCAAACAGGAAAAGGTTTCCCATGCATTTGAACACTTAATTCAAAATCTCAAAGCATACAATGGAGTAAGGGTATAAATAGGGTGGGGACTTAGTAAGTCAAATCACATGACAAGGTCAGGTGATTATAAGAACATTCTGGAAAGAACATGTGATTGTGGGACTCTAGGGTACAGCCACTGTAGTAGTAGTATAAGTAAGGCTGCAATCCAATGAAGAACTCCATTGAGTTCTTCTTGAATATCCACCTAGGGTGATCACTAAGGGCATTCACTGTCCATTGATAATATAAGAACTTGATACCACATCCGAGCACTGTTCACCTCAAACCCTGCTCAAAATCACTTAAAGGCGTAGTTGGCTTCATACCAGCCCCACGAGTGATTTTCCCCACTACACTTACTCCACATCCTTCCTCGCTAGGGAGCACAGTGCTCTCAAGCCTCTTGGATAGTGGGCCCTAGCTGTAAAGGGGACTTTACTGTCAGTTAGAGACAGTGGGTAGACGGCCTAGACAAAGCTCGTGTTCCTACCTGAGACCTAACCTCTATATCGAGTGGGCTCATAATTAGTTCTTTGCTATCAGCTCTGTGCTACCAATCCATTGTGATTGGTCTATGCAGGAGAACGATGGAAAACCTCTTAAAGGCCTGCCTAGCTTAGAGATTCTCTTCTTAGAGATAGTATTATTTCACCCTTCTTAGTCGGTAGTTAGCTATAAGTACAGACAAAGAAGACTGCTCATCCTCCTATGAGGAAACATCAACATCAACATCACTATCACCATCACCATCACCAATGTCTTGCCAACAACAGCAGCAACAGGGAGAACACCCTTCAGTACCCGTCCCTCCCCCCAAACCAGAGAGGAGCAACTCCTTGCTATGATCACAACTCTGTAGCAGCAGGTCAATACCATGCTCCTCCAACAGCAAGGGAGCAGAGTGGAGGTTGCAAGACCTCAAGTTTTCAGTGGAAGAATGGAAGAGGTGAGCACATTCGTTAATGCAGCTTGCCTATACATTAGGATGAAGATGACGGAGGAAGCAGCAGCAACCCAGGTGGCCTGGGTATTGTCATATGTGCAGGGGGGAATAGCAGAGACATGGAAGGATAACCTGTTGGATGAGTTGGCCAAGGGAGAGTCAGAGGTGGAATTAGTAGAGCAACTATTTGCAAAAATAAGAGACGACTTTGGGGAGACATTGGAGGAGGAGAGAAAGATAGAGCAACTAAGGACAATTGAGCAAGGAAGGAGAACCTGTGATGAATACATACAGGAATTTAAAAAGGTTGCTAGAGGAAACGGCTATAAGGGAAGGCCTCTCATCAAAGAATTTAAAAGAGGACTAAATGGGGCCATTAGGAGGAAGCTAGCAGAAGCAGAGGAACCACCAACCACCATTGGAGAGTAGCAAGAAAGGGCAGTGAGACTGGATAGAAACCAGAGACAGAGCAGGGCAGAAAAGAGAGTATTGGGGAGGAACATGGCGTGTCCAGAGGGAAATGTGCAGCCTAGAGAGGGAGGATCATATGGGGGAAGAGGGGGGCAAATAACATGGAGAACAGAAGGAGGGTATAGAGAAGGAGGAGGAGGAAATATGTCTAATAGAGGAGGAGCTCAAACAGGTCCAAGGAGAGACCCCAATACAATGGATGTAGATAGAGGAAGGGGAGGAGACAGAACATGCTATGTGTGTGGAAAATGGGGCCATATAACCAAAAACTGCTGGGAAAGACATAGGGGAAGAGTAGTGGAAACACCACAGGAGTCGGCAAAAGAAAATGGAGGACAGTGAGCTCTCGGCTAGCCTCCAATAATGTATACAGTGTATTGCACCCAGAAAAACTGGGCAATAAATTGAACTCCATCAATACAACTAAGAGAGTAAGAGACATACGATGCACACTATGATCATTAAGAGAAGTCTGGTTAAAAGTAGGGTTAGAGAAGCTGGAAAGTCATAAAGGAGTAGCAGTGAAGGTGCTATTGGATAGCAGGGTGACAGATCTGTTCATGGACACGACCTTTGCAAAGGAAAAGGGGTTTAAAATGGAAAAATTGAAAAAACCCCTTTTAGTTAGGAATGTGGATAGAACAGCAAATGTGGGAGGGGCTATAACACACCAGGTCGAGTGCAATATGTTCTTTAAGGGATATATGGAAAGAGCCAGAATGGATATGTACAACTTAGGGAAGACAGAGTTAATACTGGGAATGCCATGGCTAGCAGCCCACAATCCAGAAATAGATTGGGAGAAAGGAGAAGTGAAGATGACGCGTTGCCCACCTATATGTGGAAGAAGAAAGCAAGAAGTGAAGGAGAAGAAAGTAAGAAAGACAAAAAAGGATAAGGACAAGGAAGTATTAAAAAAGCTGGTACCCAGGAGATTTTGGAAGTAGAAGAAAGTATTTGGAAAAAGGGAGTTAGAAAGGATGCCGGTACGAAAGATCTGGGACCATACCATAGAATTAAAGAAGGGATTTACACCAAGAAAGGGGAAAGTATACTCATTATCAAGAGAGGAAAGAGAGGAAGTACAGACATTTGTAGAAGACCAGTTGAGAAAGGAATATATCCAACCCTCCAAGTCACCCCAGACATCACTAGTACACTTTGTGGCGAAAAAGGATGGCATACAGAGAATGGTACAAGACTATTAACATATAAATCAGTGGACAATAAAAAATGGGTACCCTTTACCCCTCATTGCAGATATATTGGATGGAGTAGGAAAGAGAAAGGTGTTTACGAAGTTGGATTTAAGATGGGAATACAATAATGTCAGAATCAAGGAAGGAAACGAATGGAAAACAGTGTTCACAACACATATTGGAGCATATGAACCTACAGTCATGTATTTTGGGTTGACAAACTCCCCTACCACCTTCCAAGCAATGATGAATAACCTGTTCAGGGATCTCATAAACCAAAGGGACACAGCAACCTTCATTGACGACATTTTAGTAGCCATAGATATGGAAGAGGGACATGATGAGTTGGTGGAGGAAGTACTAAGAAGATTGGAAGAGAACAATCTGTTTGTGAAACCAGAGAAATGCAAATGGAAAGTAAGAGAAGTAGAGTTCCTAGGAGTAGTAATCGGTCCAAAAGGAGTGGAGATGCAAAAGGAGAAGGTAGAAGGAGTTCTGAACTGGCCGGCATCTAGGAATGTCAAAGAAGTACAAAAATTCCTAGGCCTCACCAATTACTACAGGAGGTTCATAAAGGACTTTGCTAGGATAGCAGTACCACTATACGTGCTAGTCAGAAAGGAGCAAAAGTGGAAGTAGAGGCCGGTGGCCTTCATCTCTAAATCGCTGAATACCACAGAGCGAAATTACAAAATTCACGATAAAGAGATGCTGGCAGTTATAAGGTACCTAGAAGTATGGAGGCACTACTTAGAGAGAGCAAAACTCGAATTTGAAATCTGGACAGACCATAAGAATCTCCAGTACTTTATGACAAGTCAAAAATTAAACCACAGACAAGCAAGATGGGCCCTATACCTATCGCGATTTAATTTTATATTAAAACACGTTCCAGGGAAGAGCATGGGGAAGGTGGATGGATTAAGCAGAAGACCAGACTGGCAGGAGGGGGTGGAAAGAGATAATGAAGACCAGAAGCTGATAAAACCAGAGTGGATTAGGGGGGTAGAAACATTGATGGAGGAAGAAAACCTAAGAGAAATAATCAGAAAAGCACAGGAAGGGGATGAGAAGATAGTGAAAGCAGTAGAGGAGTTAAAAAGGACAGAAATAAAAGCTCTGAAAGATGAAGAGTAGGAAATTGAGGATGGGATAGTATTAAAGGAAGGAAGAATATACATGCTAGAAGGAGACCTCAGGAGAGAAATAATACAACTACACTATGACACTCCAGTAGGAGGGCATGGGGGGAGGTGGAAGATGGCAGAGTTAATTGTCAGGAACTATTGGTGGCCAGGAGTAACAAAGGAGGTAGGAAGATATGTGGATAGATATAATGCATGTCAAAGATACAAGAAGCAAAGCAAAGCACCAGCAGGAAAACTAATGCCCAATGCAATCCCAGAAAAGCTATAGAGCTACATATCGGCAGATTTTATCACCAAACTGCTACTAGCCCAGGGATACGACACAATCTTAGTAGTATGCAACTGTTTTAGCAAAATGGCACATTTTATAGCAACAATGGAAAAGACGTTGGCGGAAGGACTCGCAAAGCTGTTTTAGGACCATGTATGGAAATTGCATGAACTTCCAGAGAGCATCATATCAGACAGAGGAGTGCAGTTTGTAGCGGAAATGATGAAGGAGCTGAATAACTTGCTGGAAATCCAGACAAAGCTCTCAACAGCCTATCACCCTCAAACGGATGGGCAGACAGAGAGGATAAACTAGGAGTTAGAGCAATATCTAAGGGTCTTCATTGATCATAGACAAGAGCAGTGGCCAGATTGGTTAAGGACAGCAGAGTTCGTATATAACAACAAAATCTATGCAGCTACAAAAACATTGCCATTCAAAGCAAACTACGGTCAAGACCTGAGAATAGGATTTGAGGGAAGAAGAAAGAGGAAGTATGAGGCAGCAGGAAAATTCATAGAAAAAATGAAGAAAATCCAGGAGGAAGCCAAAGCAGCATTAGGAAAAGCACAGGAGGAAATAAAAAAGTTTGAAGACAGGAAATGAGGAAAGGGAGAGGAGTACAAAGTGGAGGACTTAGTGCTGCTAAGTATAAAGGACCTAAAATGGTAGATGAAAGGAAGAAGGTCGGAAAAGCTGACCGAATGCTCTGTGGGCCCCTACAAAGTAAAAGGAATCATCTCAAGTAATATAATAGAATTAGAGCTGCCTAATTCTATCAAAATACATCCTGTAGTTAATGTAAGTAGAGTACGACTCTACAAATCACAGGTAAAGGGACAGAAGAAGATACCACCAAAACCGGTCATCATTAAAGGAGAAGAGGAATTCAAGGTGGAGAAAATCTTAAATAAAAGGACGGTTAGAGAGAAGGAGAAGTTCCTGGTGAGGTGGAAAGGCTACACGGCAGAAGAGGATACCTGGGAAAATAGGGAAAACTTGGAAAATGCAAAGGAGCTGGTAGAAGAGTTTGAGAGAGAGCACGGGGAAGAGGTCGAAGAACTAAGGTGACAGGAGCAAGAAGAAGAAGAAAAGGAGTTCAGTCAGGAATTACCTAGAGAATTCATAGCAAAACTACTATATGGTTGGGGGAGAAGAAGATACAAAAGAGAGAGGGAAAAGAGATGGGACAAAAATTGGTATCAATGGAAAAATTCCTTGAGATGAGGAAACTTGAAGGGGGGGCCATGTTATGAGAGCCCCAAACAGGAAAAGGTTTCCCATGTATTTGAATACTTAATCCAAAATCTCAAAGTATACAATGGAGTAAGGGTATAAATAGGGTAGGGACTTAGTAAGTCAAATCACATGACAAGGTCAGGTGATTATAAGAACATTCTGGAAAGAACATGTGATTGTGGGACTCTAGGGTACAGCCACTGTAGTAGTAGTATAAGTAGGGCTACAATCCAACAAAGAACTCCATCGAGTTTTTCTTGAACATCTACCTAGGGTGATTATTAAGGGCATTCACTGTCTATTGATAACACTACTACTACTAAGATTGAGTCATATCCCTGTGCTATTGGTAGTTTGGTGATAAAGTCTGCTGATATATGTGTCCAAGATTTTTCAGGTATCAAACTGGGCATTAATTTGCCTGCTAGCTGTTCTGTATGGTTTTTGTTCCTCTGACAAGAATCGCATCCTTCCACATATTGTTTCACCTCCTTAGTTACTCCTGGCCACCAGAAGTTTTGGGTGACCAACTCCACCATCTTCTATTGTCCTCCATGTCCTCCCACTGGTGTATTGTGGTGTAGCCTAATTATTTCTGCTCTCAGTATGTTATCTTTGGGTACATACACCTTTCCTTCCTTATATATTATACTGTTCTCTTCCCTCCACTCTTCATCTCTCAGCATCTTTACTCCTGCTTGTTTCATTTCTTCCACTGCTTTGACTACTTTATTATCTTTTACTTTTGACTTCCTTACTTTCTCCAATAGATCCACTCCTTCCACAATTATTTCTACCCTTTCTGTTCTTCTAACTTCTAGCCACTTGGGTTTTACCAGTGTTCCGTCCTCATTGTCCCTTTCTACTTCTACCTTCCAATCTGGCCTCCTGCTCAAGCTATCTGCCTTTCCCATCTTACTCTCTGGAATGTGCTTTAGTGTAAAATTGAACCTCAATAGGTATAATGTCCATCTTGCTTGTCTTCTATTCAATTTTTGTGCCTTCATGAAGTATTCGAGGTTTTTATAATCTGTCCATATCTCAAATCTTATTATTGTTCCTTCCAGGAAATGCCTCTATGCTTCCAGGCATCTGACTACTGCTAATATTTCTTTGTCATGAATCTCGTAGTTTCTTTCTGTGTCACTTAGAGATTTAGAAATAAAGGCAACCGGTCTCCATAGCTCATCAGGACCCTTCATTGATAATACTTCCCCAGTAGCATAGTTTGAAGTGTTTGCTTCTACCCTGAATTCTTTGTCTAGATCTGGTGCTGCTAGTACTGGCTTAGTTGTAAAGATCCTTTTGAGCTCATCAAATGCTTTCTGCTGCTCCTCCCCCTACTACCACTTCACATCCTTCCTCATTAGCATGTTCATTGGCCTGGCTACTCAAGCAAAGTCCTTAATAAATCTCCTGTAATAGTTTGCAAGACCTAAAAATTTCCTGACATTTTTCACGTTCTTTGGTTTTGGCCAATTCAGCACTCCATCTACCTTCTCTTTCTCTATCTCTATTCTGCCAGGTCCTATGACTACACCCAGGAATCCAATCTTCCTTACTTTCTATGCATACTTCTCTGGCTTGACATACAAGTCATTCTCTTCTAACCTTCTCAGGACCTCCTCTACTATCTCATCATGTCCCTCCTCTGTTTCTGTCCCAACTAGCACATTGTCCACAGATGCTGCTACCTTTCCCTCATTAATCATGTCTCTTAGAATTTCATTCATTATTGCTTGAAATGTGGCTGGTGAATTTGTCATTCCAAAGAACATGACTATCAGTTCAAAGGACCCCATATGAGTTGTGAATGCTCCCTTCCACTTATCTCCTTCCTTGATTCTTATATTGTTGAACCCCTACCAAAGATCCATTTTTGTGAATACTTGCTTACTCTCTATGTTGTCAATTAAATCTGTGATTAATGGAAGTGGGTAGTTATTCTTCACTATTTGGTCATTTAGGTTGCAGTAGTCCATCACCATCCTTTTACTCCCATCCTTCTTGTCTACAAAGAATACTGGTGACGTCTGAGAGGATTTAGATAGTCTGATATACCCCTTTCTCAGTTGATCATTTACAAAGTTCTGAACTTCTTCCCTTTCGTTTTTGGATAAAGGATAAATTTTTCCCTTTTGTGGTTTAAACATTTCTTTGAGATCTATGGCATAATCCCAGATTTTCCTTGTTGGTATCCTTTCTGACTCCATCTTCCCAAACACCTTCCTCTATTTTAGAAACCTCTTTGGAACCATTTTCTCAATTTTCTTATGATCCACTTCAACCTCCTCATCCCTTCTCCAGTCCTCTTTATCCTCCATTGCCCACCTTACCATCTTTTCTTCTTCTAGTGTGACTATCCTTTTTCCCTTCTTTGCTTTCTGCCCCTTTTCCAATTTTGTGTTCCTTCTACATAATGAAGGGCATCTTGTTATCTTGACCTCCTCTGTTTCCCAATTGATTTCTGGGTTGTGGGCTTATAACCATGGCATCTCCAATATCATGTCTGTTTTTCCCAAATCACATATATCCATTCTTATTCTTTCTACATAGCTCTTGTAGTACATGTTTACTTCCACTTGGTGTGTAATAGCCCCTTTACTATTGTTTGTTCCATCTATATTTCTGACTGCCACTGGTCTTTCTAGCTTCTGCAGTCTAAACCCATGTTTTGCTGCCATTTTCTTGTCCATAAACATTCCTGTTATACCACTATCCAAGAGTGCTTTCACTATTATGCCTTCATGTGTATCTACTTTCTCTACCCCTATGTTTAACTATACCTCCCTTAACATTTTGAATGTTCTCCTGACGTCTTTTTGTCTATCCTCTTTTTTTGCTGCGCTATTCAGAACTACTGTCTGCATGCTGCCCTGCTGCACCTTTTCCTCTCTAGGATGCACCACTACTTCTTTCCTTTTCTTTTGCTTTGAGCACCCACATCACTCGGCTTCCTCTAACTTTCTTCCTCTGAGAACTCCTTGTCCTCTGTTGTTTTCCCTATACATTCCTTTCTTTCCGCACCACCTACATTTTATATAGGTTGCTATGTGTTATGAGAGCCCCAAGCAGGAAAAAGTCTCCTATACATTCAAACACTTAGTCCAAAACCTCAAAGCATACAATGGGGTTAAGATATAAATAGCAGGGGAACTTAAGAAGCCAAGTCACGTGATAAGGTCACAAGGTTGTAGAACATTCTGGAGGAACATATGATTGTGGACTAGTAGTGGTACAGCCACTGTAAAAGTAGTATAAGTAGTAGTCTAATCCAATGAAGAACTCCATTGAGTTCTTCTTGAACATCCACCTAGGGTAATCACTAAGGACACTCACTGTCTCTTGATAACACTATGACTTCTTCTGTCATCCATCCTAACTCCAACAGCTGTGCATCTTCTGGTACATTCTTCCCTCCATAGTATTTTTGTACCTTTTCCCACTTGGAATGTGCTGACCTCTCTCCCTGCTGTGCCTTTTGCAGACTGACTACACATGCTGCTTCTTTACTTCTCCTTTCCTTCTCCTCCTTAGTAACTGGGCACTCCCACTTGTAGTGTCCTATCCTCCAACATCTGAAACATTGCACCCCTTTCTCTACTGTCTCTTGTTTCCTTATTTCCACTCTCTCCTTCACCCCACACTGCATTACCCTACTCGCTATTACCTCAAATCTATTCTGGAGAATTGATTTCCCCTTTTCTTTTTTGTTCTTGTTTCTACAGTTACAGGCCAGGTGCCTGAACTTCCTACAATACCAACATATTCTTTTCCTCCTTTCTTCTAATTCTGCCTTTAGCTTGGCAAGGGTGCGCTTTTGGTTGAGCAAATTGCTCATAAGAGAGTTATATTGTGTTTGAGACATCATATTGATGTTTCAAGAGTATGGAATAAATGGTTGATCTTACTAATTATACTACCTCTGCTAGAGCACAAGATCTTCACCCAGCTAGAGTCCTACTGCCCTACTAACTACTGCCTTAATACTAGAGTTAGACTATCACCCAACAGATGGGATCCCTAATCTAAATGCCTTTTTAAGGGTACAGCATTACTCCTCTGTGTATACTGATTACAATGGACCACCAGCATGAGGTTTATAAGGCAAATACTACTACTTCTGTCTATCAATGCTCAGTTGCAAGTTCTGGCCTTGATCATGGTACCTGAGCTTGGTACCACGTCTCCACCTTCAGTCCCTAACTGACTGATAAGTCCCCTTAAGCTAAGGGCCCGGCTATGTATGGAGGTGGCTAGTGATTGTGATGACCACCAGCCGAGGGTTGATTTATATATGAGAGTAAGAGTAAGCAAGGTCCAAGATGGACAGTGCTCAAGAAGTAGATAATTGAGTTCTGGTATAGTAACTTAGTCTGAGACAACTTAATCACTCTCCTAGTCTGAGTTGACAAGGAGAACTCGATAGAGTTTCCATTCAATTGTGGTATACTACTTATACACCTCTTGTGTTTACTTCTATTTATAAACTCCTGCACATCTCCTTTTAGTTGTTTTACATGTCTGCAGATTTAAAAAGAAAAGAAAAAGAAAAAGAAAATAAATAATGACTTAGCCGTTTTGGCCATGTCATGACATAGAGGCTACTTATAAGATGCCAATAAATGATAAGATAATCCTAAAGGAGGTCAAAGCAGCACTTTTATCAGATAAAGTCACCAAAGACTATAAGACATTACTCAAGTCTAGTCCAAGAGAATTTGGAAAATCCTTGCAAGACTAGAACTATAAGAATAGACTACTCCTATATAGAAGGAAGATTTATATTCCCCACAGTGTGAAAAACACCTTGTAACAACAGATTATTAAGATACACCATGATTTGCTATCCACTAGACACTCAGATTAGTGGAAGACCTATGAGTTGGTCTCCAGAAATTACTGGTGGCCTAGGATGACAACATTTGTCAAGAAATACGTTACAGGTTGTAATATGTGTTAGCGGATAAAAAATTGCATATAGCAACCTTTTAGACTACTTGTGTCTAACAAAGTACCTAATAGATCTTAGGAAATAATCTCAATGGACTTAATCACGCAATTACCAGAGTCAAATGGTTATGATGTTATCTGTGTTATTGTTGACAGGCTTACCAAAAGGGCCCATTTTATTTCTATCAACAACCAGTTCTCATCCAAAGATATAGCACAGTTACTATATGATAAGGTCTATCCATTGCACAGACTACTGCTACAAATTATTTCAGATAAAGAAGTACAATACTCAGCCAAGCTATTCCAAGAATAGTGTAAGATTTTAGGAATAAAATCTACAATATCAATAGCATATCATCTACAAACAGATGGACAAATAGAACAAGTAAACCAGGCATTAGAGCAATATCTTTGGTGCTATGTGGATTATAATCTCAGTAATTGATTGGATCTACTTCTTAGTGCAGAGTTTGTATATAACAATTAAGTACATAAAGGCATCAAAAAAAGTCTATTCTTTCTTGAATATGGTAGACATCCAAAAGCAGGCCTAATTTTAGTTAAAGAGTCACTACAAAGGGACTTAAATAACCTGATATATAAATAACAAGAAGCCTTGGAGCAGGCAAAAGCAGCTTTTACTTTTGTAGTGAAAAGAATAAAGTAGTACTATGACCAAAAAGTCCAAAGTGTCCCATTCAAAGTTGGCGACAAGGTACTACTCAATCTGAAGGATTACCAGACTATGGAGCAAGCATTATGACCCCAGTACAAAGGACCATTCAAAATAATAAAAAAGTTGTCCTTGGTTATGTTCCAGCTTAGGATATCATCTCGCTACTGAGCACTACACCTAGTTTTTCATACTAGCAAGTTAGCACAGTACTCTAAATCCACCATCTGTAGACAGAAATTCACACCCCCACTACTGACCTTGATACAGGACCAGGAAGAATGGGAGGTAGAAAAGATTCTAGATTTGTGCCAAAGACATCGAAAAAACAAATTCCTTGTTAGATGAAAAGAATACAGTCAAGGAGATGACACATGGGAACCTGAGGAAAATCTACATAATGTAGGCAAAAAGCTGCAGGAATATTTTCAGAGTTTACCAAAAACAAGATAACTTCTTAATGGAGCTCAAACCAAGAGGAGAAGTAATGTTACAAA
>Ga0153969_1000214_pt1 | contig 12216 bp, 12 predicted proteins | sample TSGA053MetaG_FD_104702 | JGI IMG/M metagenome (GOLD analysis project Ga0153969, IMG submission 104702) | Attine ant fungus gardens microbial communities from Georgia, USA - TSGA053 MetaG | ecosystem: Host-associated > Fungi > Mycelium > Unclassified | place: USA: Georgia, George L Smith State...
CCAGCATATGGTCGGATTGATGTTGAATCTGAAAGGCGCCCTGCAGGCCGATGCCGCCGATGCGCTGGCGGTCGCGATCACCCACGCGCATGTACGCGCCAGCGCCGGCCGGCTGGGGGTCGACGTGCGCCAGGCTTGGAGTCGGAAGTGATCGCGACTCTCGCGGGCATACTCACCCATAAGCAGCCGCCTTGGCTGGTGATGGATGTGCATGGAGTGGGTTATGAGCTCGAAGCGCCGATGAGTACGTTCTACGACCTGCCGGAAGTAGGTCGCGACGTGCGCCTGTACACCCACTATGCACAGCGCGAAGGCGGCGTGGCGCTGTACGGGTTTATGACCTTGCCAGAACGTCGCGTGTTTCGCGATGTGCAGAAGGTTTCCGGGATCGGTGCCAAGATCGCGTTGGCGGTGTTGTCGGGGGTCAGCGTCGATGACTTCGCCCGGCTGGTTCAGGCTGGTGACGTGAGCGCGCTCACCCGTATCCCGGGCATCGGCAAGAAAATCGCCGAGCGCATGGTGGTGGAACTGCGCGACCGGGCAGTCGAGTTTGCTGGCAGTGATTCAGTCACAGGCACTGGCCTGGTCGTGGCCGATCCACTATCCGAGGCCACCACCGCCTTGCAACAGCTCGGATACAAGCCGGTCGACGCCCAGCGTATGGCCAAGGCGGCGTGTAGCCAGGGCGACACCCCAGAAACCATTATTCGCAAGGCATTACAGTCCGCGCTGCGCTGACGCCGGCGCGTACCAGCTCATGACAACACAGACCTCCCGCCCGACTCATGCTGAGCATGGGCATGGCAAAGCTGCTTTGATCATCGGTGCCATCGGTGTCGTCTTCGGCGATATCGGTACCAGCCCGTTGTACACCTTGCGCGAAGCCTTCAGCCCGCATTACGGACTGATCGCGAATCACGACACGGTGCTCGGCATCTTGTCGCTGATCTTCTGGTCGCTGATGCTGGTGGTGACGCTGAAGTACGTCACCATCATCATGCGTGCCGACAACGACGGCGAGGGCGGGATCATGGCATTGATGGCACTGGCCCAGCGCTGCTTCGCCAAGGGCAGCAAGTCCGCTTACGTGGTTGGCCTGCTCGGGGTGTTTGGGGCCTCGCTGTTCTTTGGTGACGGCGTGATCACACCGGCGATCTCGGTGCTGTCCGCTGTCGAAGGTTTAGAAGTGGTGGCCCCGCAGCTGGACGATTGGATCGTGCCGATCACGGTCGTGGTGTTGGTCGGGCTATTCGCAACTCAGCGTTTTGGCACTGAAAAAGTAGGTCGGGTGTTTGGTCCGATCACCATCGTCTGGTTCGTTGCGCTAGCGTTGTTGGGTGTGGTCAACATCGCGCACGATCCGGAGGTGCTGCTGGCGATTAATCCGGTCTGGGCAGTGCGATTTTTCCTCGACCATAGCCTCGGTGGAGTATTCATTCTGGGCGCGGTGGTGTTGGCGGTGACAGGAGGAGAGGCGATCTATACCGACATGGGTCATTTTGGCGCTCGGCCGATCCGGATGTCGTGGTACTTCTTCGTATTGCCGGCGCTGATGTTGAATTACCTCGGGCAAGGCGCGTTGATATTGGAGGACCCGGCCGCAATCAGAAGCCCTTTCTATATTGGCGTTCCGGAATGGGCGCGTTGGCCGATGATCGTGCTCGCGACTTGTGCCACGGTTATCGCGTCGCAAGCGGTCATTACCGGCGCCTATTCGATTGCGCGTCAGGCGATGCAATTGGGCTACGTCCCGCGCATGCGGATCAAGCACACCTCGAAATCCACCATCGGTCAAATCTATATTCCCGGAATCAACTGGATGCTTATGGTTCTGGTGATCGGCTTGGTACTGGGTTTTCGCAGTTCCAGCGCGCTGGCCACTGCTTACGGCATTTCGGTGTCGTTGACGATGCTGATCGATACCTTGCTATTGGTGATCGTAGCCAGAGCGCTATGGCCGAACTGGCGCACCTGGGTCTTGCCGCTGTGTGCGCTGTTTTTGCTGGTGGATATCGGCTTCGCCATTGCCAATGGCGCGAAAATCCTGGCTGGGGGCTGGTTTCCCGTGATTCTGGGAGTGACCTTGTTTACCTTGCTGCGAACCTGGCGACGTGGGCGCGAATTGCTGCGTGAAGAAGTGCGCAAAGAAGGCATCCAACTCGATAGTTTTCTTCCCGGACTGATGCTGGCTCCACCAGCGCGCGTGCCCGGTACTGCGATCTTTCTGACCGCGGACAAAGGCGTGGTGCCGCATGCGCTGATGCACAACCTCAAACACAACAAGGTTCTGCACGAGCGCAATGTCTTCTTGACGGTGGAAACATTGAACGTGCCTTATGCGTCGCCCGATTCGCATTTGCGGATGGATAGCATAGGCGATGATTTTCATCGTGTAGTCGTGCGCTACGGCTTCATGGAGACACCGGATGTGCCGCTGGCGTTGATGCGCAGTTGTGATCGTGACGGAATCTATTTTGACCCGATGGACACTACTTATTTCGCAAGCCGCGAGACCATCGTTGCCAGCGCCCATCGCGGTATGCCGGTATGGCGCGACAAGCTGTTCGCCCTGATGCATCGCAATGCAGCGCCGGCAACCGGCTTCTTTCGCATCCCCGGCAATCGCCTGGTAGAACTCGGCGCGCAGGTGGAGATTTAGTGCGCCAGCGCTCGGATGGGAGTGTGGCCGACCGCGTAGTGGCCGGGCAGAAGAGCACTGGCCGATTCCTGCACGCTTTCACGCTCGCGACCTGAAGCGGCGATAATCCCAGCATGACTGAAGATCGCATGATCGCCTCAACGGCCACCAGTGAGGACGAGGCTGTCGAAGCCAGTATCCGGCCGTCTCGGTTGGATGACTACCTCGGCCAGCAAGCGGTGCGCGAGCAATTGGCGATCTACATTCAGGCGGCCAAGCAGCGTGGCGATGCGCTTGATCATGTGTTGATCTTCGGACCGCCGGGGCTAGGGAAAACCACCCTGAGCCATGTGATCGCCAACGAGCTCGGCGTCAACCTGCGCGTTACTTCCGGTCCGGTGATCGAAAAAGCCGGTGATCTGGCCGCATTGCTAACCAATCTGCAGCCGCACGACGTCTTGTTCGTGGACGAGATCCATCGTCTTTCGCCGGTGGTTGAAGAAGTGCTGTACCCGGCGATGGAAGATTTTCAAATCGATATCATGATCGGCGAAGGCCCGGCCGCGCGTTCGATCAAGCTCGATCTGCCGCCGTTCACCTTGATCGGTGCGACCACGCGCGCGGGTCTGCTGACCGCGCCGCTGCGCGATCGTTTTGGCATCGTGCAGCGGCTGGAATTCTATTCGCCAGAAGAATTGACCCGCATCGTGCGCAGGTCTGCGCGCATCCTCGCGATCGACTGCGACGGTGACGGTGCCGATGAAATCGCCAAACGCTCGCGCGGCACTCCGCGTATTGCCAATCGCCTGCTGCGGCGCGTGCGCGATTATGCCCAGATCAAAGCGGGCGGGCGTATCGATCGCGCGGTCGCTGCGGCAGCGATGCAGATGTTGAAGGTCGATCCGGCCGGCTTCGACGATCTCGATCGGCGCCTGCTGCGCTTGATCATCGACAATTTCGATGGCGGTCCGGTGGGGGTGGAATCGCTCGCGGCAGCATTGAGCGAGGAGCGCGGTACGCTCGAGGATGTGATCGAGCCGTATCTGATCCAGCAAGGCTTTTTGATCCGCACCGCCCGCGGTCGGATGGCGTCGGGCATGGCCTATCGCCATCTCGGACTAACACCGAAGCAAGCTGCGCCGCCTGAGGCGACGGGAACCCTGTTGTGACCGCGCACGTCTGGCGGATGGATGGCGGTGCGCGCGTGTGATGACCGTGTCCGGCGTCGCAAATCCGCGTTCTCGAACGACCGCCGCCGGGAGCGGTGCTGAATCTGCGTTCAGTCACTCGGTACGCGTTTACTGGGAGGATACCGACGCTGGCGGTGTGGTCTATCACGCGCAATACTTGGCGTTTCTGGAGCGTGCACGGACCGAATGGTTGCGCATGCGCGGGTATGGACAGGATCACTTGCGCGCGACGCATGGGCTGGTGTTTGTGGTGCGGGCGATGCGGATTGATTTTCGCGCGCCGGCGCGTTTGGATGACGCTCTGACGGTATCGGTCGCGCTGCTCGAATGCCGTAGGGCCAGCCTAGTGATTGCGCAGGAGATTAGTCGCGACCAGGTTTTGTTATTGGATGCCCAGGTGCGAGTCGCGGCATTGGATGCGGATCGTTTCAAGCCGTGCGCGATTCCCGACGCGTTGTATCAGGAACTCCAAGGGAGCATCCAAGACCAATCTTGCACAGGGATTTTCAGATAGGAACTTCCAACAAATGCCGCGGCATGCCGTCAGTCGTCGGCGAATCAATCGAATCACAAGCGGAGTCAGTTCGGATGTCACCATTACCGATATTGCTGCAGGCCACCGTTGAACCCTTGCCTGAGGCCCCGGCAGCCGCGGATTCCGCCGCGCGCACAGCCGATGCCGCAGCCACGGCGATGACCCAGGGCGGGATCAATTATTTCGACTTGTTGATTGCCGCTAGTTGGCCGGTGAAGATCATCGTACTGCTGTTGTTGATCGGTTCGATCGTGAGCTGGGTGATCATCTTCCGCAAGGCGCGCATTTACCAGCACGCCGATCGCCGCACGGATGAGTTTGAAGACCGGTTCTGGTCCGGCGCCGATTTGTCAAAACTCTATGCAGGCGCTACCGACCGCAATCGTGTGGTCAGCGGGCTAGAGGCCATCTTTGAAGCCGGATTTCGTGAATTCAATCGGCTGCGCGAACGCCGCCGGCTCGATGGGCGCGCCCAACTCGAGGGCGCGCAGCGCGCGATGCGCGCTACCTATGTGCGCGAGATCGGGTTGCTGGAACGCAACCTTGAATTGCTGGCCAATATCGGCTCCACCGCGCCGTACGTGGGCTTGGTCGGCACCGTTTTCGGGATCATGGTGACGATGCATGACATGGTCAACAGCGGTGAGCAAGCCGGCATTGCTGCGGTCGCACCTGGCATTTCCGAGGCGCTGTTCGCCACAGCGATCGGGTTGTTCGTGGCGATCCCTGCGGTCTGGGCGTTTAACCGCTTCACCACCAGGGTCGAGCGTCTTGCGGCGCGCTATGAGTCTTTTGCCGAGGAATTCAGCTCGATACTGCAGCGCCAGGCGCATGTCGATGAGTAGCACCGGGTCTGGGAACGGGAGACCGGCGATCGGGACTCGTCTTGGTCGTTACACCCGCCTGGGTCGTTACACGACGCAGTGGGAGGTCCTGCGCGTCCGTCCATGCATACCATGGTCGCATCACGGTGATGGCGGTCTCCCGGTCCCTGGCCCGGTCCTCGTCCCCCGGTTTCCCGGAGTCACGCCATGACCGCAGTCTTTTCCAACCACCGCAAACACCGCAAGCTCAAGTCTGAGATCAATGTGGTGCCTTATATCGATGTGATGTTGGTGCTGTTGGTGATCTTCATGGTGACTGCGCCGCTGCTGACGTTGAGCGTGGATGTGCGCCTGCCATCGGCCAATGCCCTGGCCACCGAAACCAACACCAAACCCTTCGTCGTGGTGGCGTATGCAGAAGACGGTCGCTATGGCCTGATGCTGCCAGAGGAAACGCAGCCCACGCCGATGCTGGAGGCTGAACTCACCAGTCGGATCGGTGCGATCGCGGCACAGCAAGGCGGCGAGTTCCGGGTCATGGTCGCGGCCGATCGCGATGTGCCGTATCGCCGGGTCATCGATGCCATGAATGCGCTCAAGGCGGCCAAGGTCAAAAATGTCGGTCTTCTGACCAATGCCGGCGGCGATGGCGGCTGAAGTGGTTTTGCGCTCGCGTGCGCAAGCAGGAGACGAAGGTCTCGCGCGCGCGATCGTCCTGGCGATTGGCCTGCACCTGCTGCTGCTGGTGCTGTTCTGGCTGCTAGGATGGCTCGACTTATCGCGTCCGACGCCTGCCGCCGCAGGTGAGCCGATCACCGCGGACTTGAACCTGACCGATGCAGAAGCCGAAGCGGCACGCCAGGCATTGGCCCATGAAACTCCCGAGCCGTTGACCCCGCCACTGCCAGAACCCGAGCCGGAATCTCCCGAGGAAACCGCGCCGTCGCCGCAGCCGATTCCCGAGCCACTGCCACAAGAGGCGCCGGTCGAGCGTCAGGTCGATGCTCAGGAGTTCCTGCCGATACCCGATATCGAAGAACAGGACGAAGTTCGCGAGGATGCAATCTCTGAACAAACCCGTGCGCGCGAGCAGGAAGAAAAACGTCGTCAGGAACAGATCGATCTGTCAGAACGTGAACGTCAGAAGCAGGCGGAGGAGCGTCAACGTCTGGCGGCGCAGGCCGAGGCAGAGAAGAAAAAGCAGGAACGCGAGAAGAAGCTCGCTCAAATCCGTGCAGAGCGGGAAAAATTGCAGCGCCAGACGCGGTTGTCCGAGCAGCGTCTGCGCCAGATCGCCGACCGCCAGGCCCAAGCGGCCTCACAGTCGGCATCGGAGGCCGCCGCGCAAGCGGATGCCGCAGCTAGCGGCAGCCCGCCTGCGGGCAGCGGTGGCGTCGATCAAGGACTGCTGAATCAGTACATTGCCGCCATCCAGGCAGCGGTCACCAGCAGATGGACCCGGCCGGACAATATTCCGAATCTACCCTGCAAAATGCGCATCACCCAATTGCCAGGCGGTGAGGTGATGAGTGTGGACTTTGACTCCAGTTGTCCTTATGACGAGGCCGGCAAGCGTTCGGTGGAGGCGGCAGTGCTCAAGGCGCAGCCGTTGCCGTATGCGGGGTTCGAACCGGTGTTCAGCCGGCGGCTGAACTTTACGTTTCGCCCTTCCAATTAATGTTCACGCCTTGCGGACCGGGTTTTGTTCATCTTTTCAACCTGCTTTGCAGCCAAGCTCACGCTGCCTGCAGTTGGCATCCCCATACGAGATAAATCGATGATTCGACGTCCTCACTGGTTGCGTTCCCACTGGTTGTTCGCGTTCGCCCTGCTGCTACTGCCGCTGATGGCGGTCGCCCAGGAACAGGGACTGGAGATCGACATCGTCGGCGGCAATGCGTCGGCGACCCCGATCGCGGTGGTTCCATTTGGCGGCAGCGCTGGCGAAACCGATGTGGCTGCGGTGATCCGTGCGGATTTGGATCGTTCCGGCCAGTTCCGTAGCCTGGCAGAAGCCAGCATCGTCGAACGGCCCACCAGCGGTGGTGAAGTGAATTACCCGACCTGGCGCGCGCTTAACCAGGATTATCTCCTGGTAGGCCGGGTGGTCGACGGCGGCGGCGGCAACCTGCGTACCGAGTACGAATTGTTTGATGTGGCTAAGCAGGAGCGCTTGCTCGGCTTCGCGCTGACCGCGCGCAGCAATGCCATGCGTGATGTCGCACACCAGATCGCCGACGCGGTGTACGAAAAAATCACCGGAGTCCGTGGTGCCTTTTGGACCCGGGTTGCCTATGTGACCACGAGTGGTGTGGGCAAGGGCGCGCGTTACGCATTGATGGTGGCCGATGCCGATGGTTGGAATCCGCAGACGGTGGTTCGTTCGAATGAGCCGCTGCTGTCGCCGTCCTGGAGCCCGGATGGGCGCAAACTGGCCTATGTCAGCTTCGAACGCGGTAATTCTTCGATCTTCATCCAGGACATCTCCACTGGCGCGCGGGAATTAATCGCCAGCTATCGCGGCATCAACGGAGCGCCGGCGTTCTCACCCGATGGCAATCGGCTGGCGCTAACCCTGTCACGCAGCGGCAATCCCGATATCTATGTCATGGACTTAGGGAGCAAGGCGCTCACCCAGGTCACCAATCAGATGGGAATTGACACCGAGCCGACCTGGAGCGCCGATGGCGGGACGATCTACTTCACCTCCGACCGCGGTGGTCGTCCACAGATCTACCAGGCACCGGCCGGTGGCGGCGGCGCGACCCGGGTCAGTTTCCAAGGCGGTTATAACGCCACTCCCAGCGTCTCCTACGACGGCAAAAAGATCGCGGTTGCGCAAGGCAGCGGCAGTACTTACCGCATCGCCATGCTCGACAGGAGTCTGGGTTCGCCGCGTTGGAATACGCTCTCGCCGGGATCGTTGGACGAGTCTCCGAGCTTCGCGCCAAACGCCGGCATGTTGTTGTACGCAGCGCGCGAGGGCGGCCGCGGTGTCTTGTACTGTGTGTCGGCCGACGCGCGAGTACGCCAACGCTTGGTCCTGGCCGACGGTGATGTCCGCGAGCCGGCCTGGGGGCCGTATCGCGCCCGACCGAACAACTAGACTCTAAAGCTGGCGGGGCGGCGGGCGTCAGCGTCGGAGAATTCTCTGGGCCCGACGCGGTCTTGGGTGCTTAGGACCGGGCGGGGCGGGCAGCGGACTGCGACTGCGATCACAAAGCGGCGGCAGTCTGTGGCCAGAGCTTGGGAGTTCTGCGCGGTGGTTTTTGCTCGATTATCACGTCGCCGCGCGCTCGGCCTTACAACCTGTTAACTTTCGCAACCGCAACTTCTGCTTGCCCGCCTCTCCAACGTTCGACTCGACGAGGAAATCGCTATGAACCAAATGTCCCGCGTGCTGATTGCTGCGCTGCTTTGCACCGTGGCTGTGGCCTGCTCCAAGAAAGTGAAAGAGCCACCACCGGTCACCGCCGATCCAGGCCCAGGAACCGGCGTCGTCACCGATCCAGGCACCGCCATGCCTGGCGCCTATGGCCCGAATGATTTGGATACCGACGCCTGCCTGCGTCAGCGCGTTGTGTATTTTGATCTCGATCAAGATGCGCTGAGGCCCGAGTTCCAGGCGGCTATGGCCTGCCACGCCAAGTACCTGCGCGATCGGCCGTCCTCACGCATGACCCTGGAAGGCCATACCGACGAACGCGGCAGCCGGGAATACAACGTCGGGCTGGGCGAGCGTCGCGGCAATGCGGTGTCTTCCGCGCTGCAGGCCAATGGCGGCTCGGCTAGCCAGCTCACCGTAGTTAGCTATGGCGAGGAACGTCCGACCTGTACTGCCTCCAGTGAAGACTGCTGGGCCAAAAATCGCCGGGTGGAGATCGTCTACACCGCCAAATAAGGTGCGAGTCAGAGCGCCGATCGTAGGCTATGGATGCATAGGGCGCATCGGTCGGGTATGACGAACAGGTTGTGCTAGACCGATTGTGCAGTCCCATTGTGTTCGACCCTTTGTGCTCGATAGTGTGAAACAACGGCGGTGATCGGCGCTTACGTCGGCGCCGCCGATGTTCTTTCGCGGCACTGTCTTCTTACTCATTTCGCAACCGTGCAAACGTATCAATGAATCCGATCCGTGCCCTTGTCTTCTTGCTAGTTATGGCTGTGGTCGCGCCTCACGTACAGGCACAACGCGCCAGCCTGGCCGAACGCGTCACCGCACTGGAAGCGCGCGCGGCCAACAATCAGGGCAATGTCGATTTGCTCAATCAGGTTAATCAGCTCAAGACCGAAGTTGCGCAGCTACGCGCTCAGCTGGAGGAACTGCAACAACAAGACGAGCAGTCGCAGCGTTCCGCGCGTTCGCAGTATCTAGACCTCGACGGCCGCTTGAACCGGCTCGAAAACGGCGCTCCCGCCAACCGCGCATCCACGCCGGGCGCAACGCCGAGCGTGAGCGATCCTTCTGCTGCCGACCCAGACACCGCCGCCACAACTGCCAATGCTGCTACGTCGGCGCAGGCATCCTCCGATTCTCCTGGTCAGACCACATCAGCGCCGACTGCATCAGATCCGGCTGCACCAAATCCGGCTGCACCAGGGGCTGGGTCCTCTGCTGACGAACGTGCTTCTTACGAAGCGGCGTTCGATGTGCTCAAAGCCGGTCGTTACGACGAATCAGCGCGCGCATTTGACCAATTTCTGCAGCAGCATCCAGATGGCGTTTATGCTCCCAATGCGCGCTATTGGCTGGGTGAAAGCTATTACGTGACCCAGAACTACGAACTGGCGTTAGAACAGTTTCAGCTGCTGCAGCAGCGCCATCCCGATCATGACAAAGCAGCCGGTGCCTTGCTCAAGATCGGCCTGTCGCAATATGGGCTCAAGCGCATGGACGAGGCCCGCGCCACGTTAACTCAGGTGACTGAAACCTATCCAGGCAGTGATGCCGCGCGTACCGCAGAGGACCGCCTGCGGGCGATCGATCTGCAACGCTGAAATCGCCATCGTGATCGCATCGTAGCTATCGAGGAGTATCGTCGTCGATTCCATGTGAGCCCTTGCGGCGCTTGCGCCGTCGCCGACCATTTTTCGCATGAATGCCACAACCGCCCTGGTCAGCGCCGCTGCCGATCGCTTGCGGATTACTGAAATCTTTTTGTCGTTGCAGGGCGAGGCGCGCGATGCCGGCTGGCCAACAGTGTTCGTGCGTCTGACTGGTTGCCCGTTGCGTTGCCAATACTGCGATACCACTTACGCATTTCACGGCGGGTATTGGCACGAAATGGACGAGATCCTTGCCGTCGTCGCTAGCCATGGCGTACGTCATGTCTGCGTAACCGGCGGCGAGCCGCTGGCGCAGAAGCGCTGTCACACCTTACTAACTAGGCTTTGCGACGCAGGTTACGATGTCTCGCTGGAAACCTCGGGCGCGCTTGATATCGCCAGTGTCGATCCGCGGGTGTCGCGAGTGGTTGATATCAAGACGCCAGGTTCAGGCGAAGTTGCACGCAACCGCTGGGATAATCTGTCTCTGCTCAACGTGCGCGATCAGGTCAAATTCGTCATCTGTAGCCGCGCGGACTACGACTGGGCACGTGCGGTAATGGCCGAGCACGGCCTCGACCGACGCTGCGATGTGCTGTTTTCGCCCAGTCATGTCCAGGTGTCGCCGCAAGCGCTGGCGGAATGGATCGTCGCCGATCGGTTGCCGGTGCGGTTTCAGCTGCAGTTGCACAAGCAACTCTGGGGCGAGGAACCGGGCCGGTGATGCACAGTGCGCGACGACCTGCGACCACGTGTCGATCGGGCACGCTGCAGCCAGATAATGACTTCAGGGTAGACGCATGAAGCCCGCGGTGGTGCTGTTGTCCGGTGGCATGGACTCTGCAGTGGTGCTTGCGATCGCGCGCGAGCAAGGCTATGCCGCACACGCGCTGAGCTTGCGCTACGGTCAGAGACATACGTGCGAACTCGATGCTGCTGTCGAGATTGCCCGCGCGCTGGATGCGCAGTCGCACAAGATTGTGGACGTGGATCTGTGCGCTTTCGGCGGCTCGGCGTTGACCGACGACGGTATCGCGGTTCCCATCGATGCCGATGGCGACCAGGGACGGACGGGCATCCCGGTCACCTATGTTCCTGCGCGCAATACCATCATGCTGTCCCTGGCACTGGGTTGGGCGGAAGTGCTGGGCGCAGTTGATTTGTTTTGCGGAGTCAATGCGGTGGATTATTCCGGTTATCCCGACTGCCGCCCAGAATTCATTGCCGCGTTTGAGCGTCTCGCTAATCTTGCCACGCGAGCCGGCGTGCAAGGTCAGCGCTTCCATGTTCATGCGCCGCTGTTGCAGTTGTCCAAAGCCGGTGTCGTCCGAGAGGGCCTGCGCCTTGGCGTGGATTTCGCGCGCACGGTGTCTTGCTATCAGGCCGATGCCGATGGGCGCGCTTGTGGTCGCTGCGACGCCTGCCGTCTTCGTGCCAAGGGTTTCGTTCAAGCCGGTGTGCCGGATACCACGCGCTATCAAGCCGGGATCGATACCGCCGCCCTGCGGTAGAATTCCCGCTCCGTCGCGGCAACCCGCGACCGCCAATGTGGGCCGTTAGCTCAGTCGGTAGAGCATCGGACTTTTAATCCGCTGGTCGTTGGTTCGATTCCAACACGGCCCACCAATTTTTTTCGGGTTTTGGTGATTTCCCGCTGTCCGCGATCCTAGATTTATTCCGCAATATCTACAATTTGAACGATCGCGCCGATGTTGTGTTGGCCCCCAGACGCTTGCGCACGTCAGTCTCCTTCACCGTCATAGACGCTTGGTAAAGCTCTCGTCGATTGGCGCTCTCATCCATCGGCTTGTGATTGCCCTATCTCGCCGGGAATACATTGGGGCAGCGAATTTTCAAGTCGTCATCTCGGCGAACGAAAGATCGTAATTCGGGCGCAAGAAATCCCATTATGCGTGCGACGAGTTCAGATGGTATGAACGTGCGCGCTGCGTAGCGGCGTGCTCACACTGGCCGCAGCCGTTC
>Ga0153969_1000215_pt1 | contig 12176 bp, 12 predicted proteins | sample TSGA053MetaG_FD_104702 | JGI IMG/M metagenome (GOLD analysis project Ga0153969, IMG submission 104702) | Attine ant fungus gardens microbial communities from Georgia, USA - TSGA053 MetaG | ecosystem: Host-associated > Fungi > Mycelium > Unclassified | place: USA: Georgia, George L Smith State...
AAAGTCGGCGCTCCAGTCATCCAAACCAAAGAAAAGAAACAATTGTGCAAACAGAAGAATGTTTTCTGGAATCTGCTCCATGATGTGCACATAGAGGGCGTCAAGTTGCGAAAAGGGTGATGTGGACACCTGTTTCCTCGCATCAGGCAGGGCGACGAGAACAGATTGAAGTCTTTCACGGAATCGCGGGTCTGGTGGGTAGGCCACATGACGCAACACAGCAGTTGGGTGTGCAAATAGGCCAGCCGCCGCATCAACAAGGGTCTGGATGTCTTTGTTAGATGGCCATGATGTCTTTGTTAGATGGCCATGATGACAGTAGTTGTTGGGAATTTTGCCGTTCAAGTATGTTTTTGAATCCACCCCGAAGATACATCTCGATCTCATCGTCTGCCTCGCGAGAGATAGGCAGCTCAACAGAATGAGTGACAAAAGCAATGCTGTCCTGGTTGAATGTCGATACTATGGGGGGTTCAGCGCGGCTGAAGATAGCCCAATGAAATGGAGTGGACCCTTCCCTGACGGAGGATGCGATTATTTTGATAGTTTCTGCTTGTGCGTCCTTGCCCGCACACTCGCCCAATCCATCAATTAAAATTGCTTTTGAAGAAAGCAAAGGCAGTGATTGGCACTCTATGAAGTGTTTTCCCAAAAATCTACTACGACCTTGGCCCGGCTTTTTGAGAAGACCCACTCTTGATCATTTGTTTTGGCACTCTCATATCGTCATGACCATTATTCTATGTCAATTATCATCCTCACAAATAGGTCATTGCGGGACAGCATACTTTTCCCACCTTGTAAGCTTAATGTTTTTGTGCTGCTTCTGGTCAATCAACAGTTTTGTTTTGCACGGCACTGGTGTATTCTATGATCCTTGTTCTCTGTCCCCGATCGTCCATATTTGGTTCCCTTTAGGTTTTGCAATCGCTATTCATCAAAGTTTGATTCGTCGCTACCATACGTCTTCTCTCGCTTGAACACGTAGGTTAGCTGTTAAGTAGCGTAGCTGGGAAGTCTCATGTTCTGATTTATGACCGTTATAATCACTTTGTTGAGCGGTCATTTGAATAAAAGGATGTTCATGTTTCGCGTGTCTTTTAAAATGGAATGTCACGTAGATGGGTTTCGAAAGGTTTAATGCAGTGTAGGCTGAAGGAGTAGAGTTGCCGTGGTATACAGCTCCTCCAACTACGATAAGTGGGTACCTATGGAAGCTTCCATACCCAGGGAGTAGTAACCGGTTTTCATAGTAATATGGTGTTCCAACACCAGTGGTCAGTCGATTATAAATCGTATCATCAACTTCTGATATGGTGAACCATAACTGCCCAAAACACGATACTGCATTTTACCACAAAGATTCAAGATTTGATGCAAAATATTGAAGAAGAAAATTGTACACCATATTCTATAATGTTATCATTATCTTACAATCGCTCAATGCCCCAAGCGTCTTCTTTCCTTCTCTTCTCTCACAACTTCAGTCTCTATCACAACCTCTACCAAGTTTCCCAACCACGGCTTGAAGAACTCTCTCGCTTCCTCAAATCTCCTCTTGTAATCTTCAAAGTTGCCAAAACGAACACATTGACTTTATCCTCTTGCAGCAACGACGAACTCTAGATCGTGTGCTCCGTGCCGATGATTGTAAATTCAAAGTATGGGTGTAGCCACAAGGTCAGGGTGTACGCATGGATTGATCCCAAGATGTGCCCGGTAATCTACCATAGCTAATAGAGAAAGTTGAGAGTTTGGGCGATAATCGGATGGTGGAATGAGTGGAAGGTTCTGAGAAAACAGTAGGGGATTCTGGAACTGTGATACTGGAACTTTGGTATTTGCCCAAACTGAATTTGTCAAGAATAGATGCTGAAGGTAGAATTGGTTTCCGCTTTGTAGGTGAAGGGGATTTTGAGGGATCCAAAGGCGAAGTCGTTGTTCCCAGCCATCTATAATCGTTCTTCCTTGCTAAAATACAGTCTGTCTACCCCATTGAACGCGCTCTTTAGATTTCACTTTATCTTCCAATGAGCCCCTGCTCCTACTCAACATTAATTTGAACAACTCCGAAGCCCCTTTAACATATTGGTGGATTTGAGTACGGGCGCTGGAGTTCAAAATGGCGAGTCCTGCATAGACATGCCAAGTGTTTGAATAGATTCCAAGTGTGAGGTTCACTTTCGCGGTCTGAATTCCACCAACGTAGAGGCCTTGTTCCCATGGATATGTTTCTGTGGAAGTCCAAGAAGTACCCATACTGATTACAGGATGGGACCAAATGGAAAAATAATCTATCTCAGAAGGTTAAGAAGCGTCATAGATTATTCGAGGAAGGCAGCGTGGGTAACTGGCTGTTACAGGATTGCGTTCGTCAAAACTCAGGTAAACAAAGCGAGAACAAAATGAGCGCAGATTATTCTCCACGAGAGTCAGGGCATCTCTGCTGGACCTATATCTAATGAGGACCTGAGTAAGTCAATTAGCTCCTGGGCCAAACACAGAGAGGTAAGTAGTACGAGAGGTTGTCCGACAGGGCTCACGGTTGGCCCATGTAACGAATGACAAGAGAGAATGTGGACGTCTTTTGGGAGATGGGCCTTGACAGATGTCTGGCCAGCAACGATTACATTCACTTTTGTAGCTAACATTCAAGTGAGCTGACATTTGAAGTATCGTCTACTCCCATACTGACAAGGACCATATTGCGCAACGACGCGTTCAATGAACTCGGCCTCTACGGAATATATGATGTAGTCAGACGATCTCGGAATTGCATATCCATCCTTCTGAGGGTAAACTTCTGGTGTGTCTGTTGACGATCAGCATGGTAGATTAGGCCTTTAAACAAGAAAGCAAGGATAGAAGCGTACTGGAAAAGTCAATTTTGAGTTTCTCATACTTTTCCGGCAGGTCGCAAACCAAGATCCTAGGTGCTCGCAGGTAGGTCAGCATGTCGCCAGTGCTGGTTGACACCACGAGTCAACATAGACTTCTTCCAACCAGCTTGGCTCAGTAGCTTTGTGTACATATAGCCCGCGGCGCTCATTCCAATGAGAGCAATAGAGGAAGTAGAATCATGCGGGTGAACCTGGCGCATATGGAGTTTGAAATCCCAATGGTGGGTAGCCATGAACCGCCCTTAGCATAGGTAGGTTTGAGGACCTGTTCTTTGTCATTCTCGAAGTCTAGGAAGAGTTGGCCTCTCTTTTTACTATTGTGGAAGGTTGTTTGCCAATTTACCAGGATGTCATCGCATTCCTTCTTTTTGCTAAATAAGAAGGAGTTTTTGCTAGGGAGGATAGGGGGAGGGCAAGATGCTTTGACTTCTTCATCCATGATGGCTTGTTTTGGCCATTTGGATTTGCTAGGGCAATACCAGAAGTGGATGGAATTGCGTGGATCTTTGTTAAGAAAGGCTTCAATTTTTGATGCTGTTGGGATAATCATGTGTTGGTGGGGGTGGATGCCTGAGTTGAAAATTTTTTCTGCAGCTATGAGAGAATCTATAATAACAGTTACGTAGTGGGGTTCAATATTGTCAAAGGCAGCTGCAAGGCCTATATGAATAGACATGAGTTCTGCTTTGATGGATGTAACATTCATAGTGTGTATTTTGGCCCAGTCAATAATAGTGTCATGACTTGGCAAAACAGCTAAGTCATTATTTTATTTTATTTTATTTTTCTTTTCTTATTTGGACTTACTACACAAGGAAGGAGTGTGGGAAAGTATCACATGACAATGTTGCATGTCACAGTCACATGTTAGGATGTCACAATGTTACATCACATGATGATGTCATATAATAAGTGTGGGAAAGTAGTGCACAGACCATGTAGTAGTTGTATAAGTAGTGTACAGAATCAAGTAGAAACTCTATTGAGTTCTCCTTGTCAACTCAGACTTGGAGTGTGATTAAGTTGTCTCAGGCTAAGTCACTACAGACAGTGTTGTTTATCTAGACATGTACAATAGAGGTGGCAATATTGTTACTTTTGACCCTACCATCTACAATGACTATAATATAATTTGTTCCAATTTGAGAGTGGCAGAAGGCTTCATTGAGTTTTGTTATGTGTTTGTAGAGCCCCTTATTGTCATATGAGCTAGGGTAGTGAAAGAGGAATCTATAGAGAAGTGATCAATTAATCTTGAACCTAGAGAAAAAAGAGAATAAAGAGAATCAAAACACTCTGTGATTTCTGATAGATGTTTGTTAATATCTTTGATAGGGCTTTTGAGTTTGGAGAGTTGTTTATCTATGAGTTTAGATGTTGAGAATTGGTAGGGACTTTGGTTCTTGGCATTATCAAGCCCAATTCTAGGGAGTCAGAGGTATACAACACCTCCTATACAACAACTGGAGAGAATAATAGTATAATCCTGGGATCTAAAGACAATTTAGAGTTGCTCTGTTGAGAACAAAGCTAAGGGTAATACATCTGATAATACTAGTTATAATTTGTTGTCAGATTACTCAATACTTCTTAGTTAAGGCACAGCTAGTCAATGTGATAATAGAGTTATGGAAGGTAGGACATAATAGTACCCCCCTTTAAGGTCACACCCTTGTGACCTTAAGTAAGCAGAAGAAAAGAAAGCAAAGTGGTGAAAAGAAAAGAAAAAACAAAGAAAAGGGAAAGAGAGCAATAAAATAAAAAAAAAAAGAGACTGGAAAAATGGTTGGAGAGATAAGAGATTAATTGCTCTTGTATTCAGAACCTGGCTTGTGAGAGTAGCAGTTGTGGAAGTCATTTATGAGTTTGGCAGCATTGCTGAGTTCTGCTGCAGAAAACCACAAGTATTCCTCAGAAGTACCTTTATAGCCTAGCTATTGTACATAGTACAGCAATGGAGATTTGTATTGTCAGTTCAGTTTTGAATCCAACACTTGTTTTATCTTACATTCTAGGTTTCCATCAACTTTGATAAAGGGAAGAAGGGGGTTGATTTGGCCTGGAATAGTACTTGGTGCTGTGAGTTCTATTTGTGATACATAGAATATGGGGTGTGCATTTCTGAGATAATCTAGCAGCTTAGCCTAATAAGAGTGGGAACTGGGTTTACCAGTAACCAGAAAAAGACCCAAGAACCTTTCTGACAACTTTTTTGATGGTCATTTCATCCTGATGAACTTTGCCAATATAAATACATGATCCTTTACTTGTATTTCCAGGGGTTTTGCTTGTCAGGCATCTGCTGGTTTCTGGTAATGTTTCTAGGTCTTGGCTATGTTCTGCTTTAGCTCTTTGTATATCTCCTTGAGTTCAGAAGTGTATTCCCTCATAGCATTAGATGGTATTTCTCATAGGACATCCAATTGGAATTGGGGGTAGAACCCTTTGTTGGTGAAGAATGGTAAGAGGCCAGTAGTAGAGAATGAAGTATTATTGTAGGCAAATTTGGCCAAAGAGAGTAAGTGAGTCCAATTAAACTGCTGATAATTACAGTAAATTCATAAGTACTGCTCAAGTGTCTGATTGGTGTGCTCAGTCTGCCTGTCTGCTTCTGGGTGGTATCCTGAGGTAAAATGTAGAATCATCTCCAACACACTGGCCAGCGATTAGAAGAAACTAGAGATAAACTCTACTTCTTTGTCTGATATTATATGGCTAAATATGCCATTGTCAGCAACTGACTCAGAAACCTTAAGCTAGGGTTTAACTCAAGGTGGTCCTTCAGGGTTAGAAAAGAATTTGATAGGGTTCTTACTTAATTGCAGTCTACTATATATACAGATATATTATTTGTCCTAGTTTATACTACAAGCTGTCCATCAGCTACTGGTTCAACTTCTGTTTATGTCCAATCTATTTATAGTACTTTGTTATAGTCAGGGCAACTCATGACAGCCATGCTTCAAGAAGATATGTATCATAAATAGTATTGCTAGTTCCTTTGCATCTAGGGTCTTGTAGGTAGATACAAATATAGTCTGTTTGGTTAGGTGATCAACTACAACCAGGATATCTGTAAATCCTTCTGACTCTGGCAGTTGCTTAATGAAGTCCATGGATATGGACTTCCAGAATCTAGAGAATATAAGCAGTTTGTTATGAATTGGCTCCAAAGAAGGAAAATATTTCCTGCACATTTATTAACTTGATGGGAAATCTCCAGAAATATAACATAGGAAAGATATAAATAGCATAGGACAACATTATATAAGAACTATATAGTTACTAGAGGCAGTCTTGTGACCATGGGAAGTTGGTGCACAGACCATGGTATATTTGTATAAGTAGTAGAAGTAATCTAACAAAGAACTCTATTGAGTTCTTCCATTTCAATCATTACCAGTTGGGGTCAGAACTTCAAATCCTAAGTCTATACCTTAATACAGTTATTCCAATAGGCCATAGGGTTTGTGGTGACGAGTCTTGTTCCTCATACAAGTATTGCAGAAGTTGATATAGTCTACAACCAGTTTTTTAAGGCCTGGCTATATATACTCTCTCCAAATCAACTAAAAAGTCTTGGACTGTCCTGAATGCCCCATCAAGATGTGATCATGGTAAGTCCTCAGTTGTCCACTCATCCTCATATGAGAAATTATCATTATCACTATCATTGCTATCACCACCACCAAACATGTCTCAACAACAGCAACAACAATCTACAGAGCAGCCTATGGCTCCTACACTACAATCTCCTCCTCCTACTCAGGAGAAGCAACTCCTTATCTTAATTGCTGGCCTATAGTAGCAGGTAGCTACCCTATTGCAACAGAATGGAGGAACTAGAGTGGAGATAGCAAAACCTCCCTTGTTTAGTGGAAAAATGGAGAAAGTAAGTGTATTCATTAATGCAGCTTGGTTGTATCTCAGTATAAAAATGATGGGGGAGTTAGAAGCAATAAAGATGGCCTGGGTGCTATCTTATATGCAGAGAGGGGTGGCAGAGGCATGGAAAGATAATCTATTGAATGAGTTATCGAAAGGAGAATCAGAAATGGAGATAGTAGAAGAACTATTTAGTAAAATGAAAAATGAATTTGGAGAAACAGTAGAAGAAGAACAAAAGATAGAGCAGTTGAGGACGATTGAGCAGAGGGGAAGAATCTACAATGAGTATGTTCAGGAGTTTAAGAAGGTAGTATGAAGTAGTAGCTATAAAGAATGACCCTTTATTAAAAAGTTTAAAAAAGGGCTAAGTAGAGCACTTAGGAGAAAGTTGGTAGAGACAAAAAGCCCTTCTAGTATGATAGAAGAATGGCAGAAAAGGGCAGTGAGATTGGATAGGAACCAAAGGTAGAGCAAAGCAAAAGAGAAGATATTAGGGGGAAATGTAGTGTACCCACAGGAAAATATGTAGTCTAGAGGAGGTTTTGGTAGAGGATTATATGGAGGGAGGGGAGGATAGATTGTGTGAAAAGCATGGGGTCAGAACTTTAGAGGAGGAGCACAAAGCAATCAGGAGGGATAGGGGCTAGGAAGAGATCCCAATGCAATAGATGTTGATAGGGAAAGAGAGGAAGATAGAATATACTATGTGTGTGGAAAGTGGGGCTATATGGCCAAAAACTGTTGGCAAAGGAAGAGAAGAGAGAGGAGAGTAGTCAAAATGCTGCAAGAGTTAGCAAAAGACAATAGAGGACAGTGAGCTCCCAGCTGGTCTTCTCAAATATGTACAGTGTATTGTACCCAGAAAAGCTAGAAAATAAAGTTTCTTGTCAAGACAACACTGAGTGTGTTATGGAATTACATTGGGACTATGACTATTATCAGTCCTGGACTGATAATGAGTGGATAGTAAAAGAGATAATGGTAATAAAAGATAAGGAAGACAAAGGTAATGTAATGAATAACATATCAGCACATCAAGATTAGATTGGACTTCAGACTTGACTGGACTAATTATAAACATTGGACTGCAGGAGAAACATTGAATAAACCTTGGGGTAATAATGAACAAATCTTATAATAGTTATAAACTTTAGGATAAATGGGGAAATTTTGGACTAATCCATTTATAGACTCTGACTCAACTAGTCACTCACTGTTACTTACTAGTACTTAGGATAGTAGTTTCTGTGATATTACTAGTTAGGATAAATACAATCCAGAAAGAGAAGGAAATAGCAAGTTCTCTTTTTCTGTAGTTCATCTAAAAACCTACTTCTCTTGGAACCCCACATTCTTTCTAATCTTTGAACTAACTTGTGAAGTGTGACTAAAAGCCTCAATATTTATTCTTTTGATATAACTCTTCTGAAAACCTTAACCTGACCCTTTGTAGAGGGGCAAAGAAATATCAAGTGTTGACATAGGCTCAAGGCTGAAGTATATATTCACTCTTGTGGTCTAGAGTCTTAACAGAGAGAGTAAGAGATGTATAGTATATACTATGGCCACTAAGAGAAGTGTGGATGAAAGTGGAGTTGGAAAAGCTAGAAAGTTATGAAGGAATAGTAGTAAAGGCATTGTTAGACAGTAGGGCAACAGGACTATTTATGAATACAAAGTTTGCAAAAGAAAAGGGGTTTAAGCTAGAGAGGCTGAAAAACCCTCTGTTAGTATGGAATGTGGATGGAACTATTAATGTGGAAGGAGCAATTACTTATCAGGTGGAGTGCAATATATTCTTCAAAGGATATATTGAGAGAGCACAAATGGATATGTGCAATTTGGGAAAGACAGAGGTGATATTGGGTATACTTAGCTGCCCACAACCCAGAAATTGACTGGGAAAAGGGAAAAGTAAAAATGATGCAGTGTCTACCCATATGTGGAAAAAAAAAGCAGGAAATACAGAAGATAAAACAAGTGAGAAAGATAGAGGAAGAAAAAACAGTAGAAGAACTAGTGCCTAGGAGATTCTAGAAGTGGAAGAAAGTATTTGGAAAGGAGGAGTCAGAAAGAATGCCCACAAGAAAACCATGGGACCATGCAATAGAATTAAAGAAAGGATTTGTGCCAAGGAAAGGAAAGGTGTACTCATTATCAAGGAAGGAAAGAGAGGAAGTACAAGCATTTGTAGAGGACCAGTTATAAAAAGGGTATATTTAGCCATTGAAATTGCCACAGACCTCACCAGTCCATTTTGTAGTGAAGAAGGATAGAAAAAGGAAAATAGTGCAAGACTATCGTTATATAAATCAATAGACAGTAAAGAATAGGTACCTCTTGCCCCTTATTGCAGATATCCTAGATAGAGTAGGGAAAAAGAAGATGTTTATGAAACTAGATCTTAGATAGGAGTATAGCAATATAAGGATCAAGGAGGGTGATGAGTGCAAGGTAGTGTTTACAACATATATTGGAGCATATGAACCAACAGTCATGTATTTTGGACTAACAAACTCCCCGGCTACCTTCCAAACTATGATGAATGACCTTTTTCAAGATATGATTAATCAGAGAAATATGGCAACATTCATTAAAGACATAATAGTCACCACAGATACTAAAAAGGGGCATAATGAGCTAGTAGAGGAAGTATTAAACAGACTAGAGGAAAATGACCTATTTATTAAACCAGAAAAGTGTTAGTGGAAAGTGAAGGAGGTAGAATTTCTGGGTGTGGTAATTGGACCTCAAGAGGTAGAAATGTAGAAGGAGAAAGTGGATAGAGTTTTAAGCTGGCTGGTACCAAGAAATATAAAGAAAGTACAAAAGTTTCTAGGGTTCACAAACTATTACTAGTGGTTTATTAAGGACTTTGCTAGAATAGCAGCCTCTTTGTACCTACTAGTCAGAAAGGAGAAAAAGTGGAAGTGGGAAGAAGAGCAGGGAGAAGCATTCAGGAGATTAAAAGAAGTATTTATGATAGAGCTAGTCTTAGTCATCCTAGACTTAGATAGAGAAATGAGGGTAGAGGCAGATGCCTCAGACTACACAATGGAAAAAGTACTGTTAGTAAAATATGAGGATGAGAAGTAAAGACTAGTTACCTTCATCTCAAAATCATTGAATACAACTGAGCAGAACTATGAAATCCATGACAAAGAGATGCTAGTAGTAATTCAGTGCTTAGAGTCATGGAGGCACTACTTGGAAGGGACAAAAGTAAGGTTTGAAATCTAGATGGACCACAAAAACCTCCAGTACTTTATGACTAGCCAAAAGTTAAACTGAAGACAAGCTAGATGGATATTATACCTATTATAATTCAACTTTACCTTGAAGTATGTTCCAGGAAAGAGTATGGGAAAGGCAGATGGATTAAGCAAAAGACTGGATTGGCAAGAGGAAGTAAAAAAGGATAAAAAGAACTAAATGTTGATAAAGCAAGGATGGATAAAGAGGACAGAAGCATTAGTAGAAGAGGGCAATCTAAGAGACAGGATTAGAAAAGCACAGGAAAAGGACAAAAGAGTGGTTAAAACAGTAGAAAAACTAAAGAAAGCAGGGATAAAAATATTGAAGGACAAAGAGTAGACAATAAAGGAAGGAGTGGTCATGAAAAAAGGATAAATCTATGTGCCAGAGGGGGAATTAAGGGGGGAGGTGATATAGTTATATCACAATACACCAATGGAAGGACATAGAGAAAGGTGGAAGACAACAAAACTAGTAACAAGGAACTACTGGTGGCTGGGAGTTATGAAGAAAGTAGAAAGATATGTAGATAGATACAATGCTTGTCAATACTACAAGAATAGAAGTGAGGCCCCAGCAGAAAAGCTGATGCCCAATGCAATTCTAGAAAAACCATGAAGTCACATTTCAGTAGACTTCATTACAAAGTTACCTTTAGCTTAGGGTTACAATACAATTCTAGTGGTTTGCAACCAATTTAGTAAAATGGCACATTTTATAACAAATATGGAGAAAAAATTAGCAGAAAAACTTACTAGGCTATTTAGGGATCATGTCTAGAAATTACATGGTCTTCCAAAAAGTATCATATTGGATAGAGAGGTATAGTCCACAGTAGAAACTGAATGAGTTGTTAGGGATCCAAATAAAACTGTCAACAGCCTATCACCCCCAAACAGATGGGAAAATGGAGAGGATCAATCAGAAGTTGGAACAATACCTGAGGGTCTTTATCAACTATAGACAGGAGCAGTGACTAGACTGGCTAGGAACTGCTGAATTTGCATATAACAACAAAATTTATTTGGCTACAAAAGTATCTCCTTTCAAGGTGAATTATGGTCAGGATCCAAGAATGGGGTTTGAAGGAAGAAGAAGGAGAAAGTTCAAAGTAGCAGGAAAATTTGTAGAAAGAATGAAGAAAATTCAGGAAGAAGCAAAAACAGCATTAGAAAAAGCACAGGAGGAGATGAAGAAGTATATAGACAAAAAGCAAGGAGAAGGAGAGGAGTATAAAGTTGAAGACTTAGTACTGTTGAGTACAAAGGACTTAAAATGGCAAATAATAGGAAAAAGATTGGAAAAGCTAACAGAATAGTTCATAGGCCTATACAAAGTAAAGGAAATCATTTTGACCAACACTATAGAGTTAGAATTACCAAATTCTATTAAAATATACCCTGTAGTTAATATAAGTAGAGTATGATTATATAAGCCTCAGATAAAAGGGCAAAAGAAGACTCTACCAAAACCAGTTATTATTGAAGAAGAGGAGAAGTTTAAGGTAGAAAGAATACTAAATAAAAGAATAGTTAGGGGAAAAGAGAGGTTTTTGGTATGATGAAAGAGATATACAGCAGAAGGAGATACCTGGGAAAGTAGGGAAAACTTGAAGAATATGAAGGAACTGGTTGAAGAGTTTGAAAGAGAGTATGGGGAAGAGGCCAAAGAAGTAAGGTAACAGAAAGAAGAAGATAACAAAAGAGTTCTCAAGGAAACTACCAGAGAGGTTTATAGCTAAGATGTTATAGGGGTGGTCAAATAAGGAATATGAGAGACAGAGAGCAAGAAGATAGGAGGAAAATTGGAGACAATGGAAAAATTCCTTGGAATAAGGAAACTTAAAGAGGGGGCTGTGTTATAAGACAGTTCCCAAGAAGGAAACTATTTCTCATACATTTATTAACTTGATAGGAAACCTCCAAGAATATAATACAAGAAAGATATAAATAGCATGGGAAGGATTATGTAAGATATATATAGTTCTTAGTAAAGGTCATGTGATTGCAGGAGACAGGTGCACAGACCAGCCAATATTTATATAAGTATCTAGTAGAATTCAATGGGAAACTCTATCAAGTTCTTTCTGAACAATTACCTGGGTTAAGCCTTAAGTCTTTATGACCTTGCACT
>Ga0153969_1000228_pt1 | contig 12031 bp, 10 predicted proteins | sample TSGA053MetaG_FD_104702 | JGI IMG/M metagenome (GOLD analysis project Ga0153969, IMG submission 104702) | Attine ant fungus gardens microbial communities from Georgia, USA - TSGA053 MetaG | ecosystem: Host-associated > Fungi > Mycelium > Unclassified | place: USA: Georgia, George L Smith State...
TCCTTTTTCTTCTTTCTTTCTTTCTTCTTTCTTTTTCTATAAAGTGAACATCGATAATTTGGGTAATACTCTTTTTGTTTAGTTCTTATCGTACGATTAGTCTTTTTCTTCTACCTTTTTTTTATCTACCTTTTTCTGGTTTTTTGGGGGGGAGTTGAGTTTATATCTGTATGTCTGTATGTCTGTATTCATGTCCATGTCTGTTTCATGTTTTTGAGAATGGCAAGGTTTTTTTTCTTGAAGAAGAAGAAGAAGAAGAAGAAGAAGAAGGATGGGTTGTTGAGTGATAAAAAAGAAAAGCAAGCAACAAAAAAGAAAAGAAAAGGGAAACAGGGGAAAGAGAGGGAGGGAAAAGAGGGGAGAGGAGAGTTGGTTTGGATGGAGTTGTGCTGTGGTGTGCTGTGTATGGGATGGAAGAGAAGTAGAGCTAATTGCTTGGGATGGTGTTATGGCCTGGGGTGGCATTGGTAGAGTTCCTTTATACTCATCCCCCCTTCAAGATTGCTACATTTCAAAGCAATTGTTCTGGGCTTGAAAATTGCATTGAAGTCCATGCAACAGATATACCTAGGGGTGGTAGAGTATTTACAATAGAACTCTACAATAAGGTCAGAGGTGGAAACACCAAAGACTACCTCCCAAGAGTTATGCTCTCTACTATATTCCTTCTACTTTACTAAGAACTGAAATCTCCTCCAATACTAGCAGCTATCTAGGATTTCCTCTACTTCCCATTCCTTTTCTCTATCAACAATAATTGGTGGTGGTGGGGACATTGACTTCCATTCTAGTATAGGATTGTCTGGGGTAGCAGACAGCTTTACTACATTGAATATAGGATGGAGTTTCTTCATTGTGTATAGTAGCTTAAGGCAGTAGGCTAGGGGCCTTACTTGATGTTCCACTATAAAGGGTCTGAGATAGCAGTGGGACAATTTCAGAGACAGACAGGTAGTCTTGATATCAGATATATTGAGGAATATCCAATCTCCAGGACAAAATACCAGGTTTGGAGACCTTCTTTGATTGTAGTATCAGATCATTGTAAAAGCAACTGGAGCAGAGTAACTCCAGGAGATTTCTTAGTTTATAAATAGCATCTAGAGTATGTTACAACTCACCTCCAGGAGATTTCTCAAAGAATAGGATAAGGCTCCTGGAGGGTAATCTATACTATATATATAAGTTCTCTAGTTATGGAACATCCCAGCAGTCAGGGACAGAAATGCAAGAGAAGGCAACTAATTAAATGTAAGATAATTGTTATCTAATTAGTTGCAGGGTTGCTCTGGTGTACTACTACTAGTGTATTATCACACCAGGTAGCCTTTTTAGGCAATCTAAGTGATATTTGTTATAATTCTATACTATAATTCAGCTCGAGCAGCAAAAGTAACACTTTAATTATATACTACTAGATTTCCAGTCTTGAACTCATATACATCACCCAAATAGCAGAATAGTGGCTATAACCACTACTATACCAGCCTCATAGGGCCTGTCCAGCCATTCTGTACTAGACATAACCCAGAAATCCCCTCTAGAAGCATTCTCAAGAACTATCTAAACCTTGGAGAGAATAGTCTCCTCTAGTAGAATGATGTTATAGTCTGGTGGCTGTCTTATTTTATAGATTAGGCTTTAGTGTTGCTATCAGATATAGGCAATCATTTTTGATGGCCACTATTATTAGAAATATTGGAGTAACCCTCTTAAGGACAATACCATTAGGGTAGCTAGAAAAGAGAAGATATCTAGGACTAAGGAGAAAGATCAGAAGTGTGGGAGAATAGGATAGAGGGATTGAGAAAGTTAGAACTGGGGAGATCAATGAAGATACTGACCTCAAGAGTAGGTCACTTGCACTGACCTCAAGAGTAGGTCACTTGCACTGACCTCAAGGCTCCTCAAGCTGTATTTGAAAGCTGAATTCAATGAATAGACATAAAAAAAGACTAGATAGGAGGATTAGGAGAGATGGGGAGCACTGGCTATGTGATCAGAAGAGAACCCTACTTCATCATTCTACTCTCTACCAAAATAGATTATTGGAATATTTCTTTTGTTTCTTAATTGTTGATTCTATGATTTGTAATCCTAATATATACTCTAGGGGTGCAGAGGGGCCTAGCAACAAGTTATCTCCATCATCTCTTTCCCTCTATTGCTCTGGAGCTCTACTGCTATTTTTGAGTGACTGAGTTTTCCTGTTTGTTTCTTTTATAAAGAGTCTATACAAAATATCCCTCAAGGGGATATCTCACTTCAAGAAGGACTTGGTATTTGCTTAACTAGGAGTTCAACTACTTGCCATGTATTTTCTGATTTATCTTCTTTGTATCTACTTGTCTACACACAACTGTAAGATAGTTTAGAGATTTTATCTTTCTCACCTGTTCTGTTCACCCTTGTTATTTTATTTCCCTATCAGCATCAGGAGTGGACTTTGGTGTAGTCCCCTTATATAGATCCTAACTTTCCTGAGGGTGTTTCTGTTTCTATTACAGAACAGATAGCTGATTGAGAGCTTAGAGTGGGTTTCTGTCAAGGACCTATCTCTATAGAGGAGTCTCTGTTTCTGTTACAGGACAGATGACTTACTGAGGGCTCAGAGTGGGTTCTTGTCAAGGACCTATCTCTATAGTAGGCTGGACCCCAGGTATAAAGGGTAAGGTCTGTCTCTTAAACTATTGAGAGCAGACTAGCTTGTATATCACAACTGGTCCTGAAAGACTTTGGATTTGTGTAAACATTTCCAAAAAACCCTTGCAGATGGCTGGAACCACTCTGAGACCTCTATTCCTCTTCCATGAGCCAGTGTGAGAAATTGGACATGATGTCAAACTCTCTCCTTAAGACAGGACCTATGTCATTGGAAGAACACTTTTAGTATAGTTATAGTGTAGTTCCTGTCCACCATACTTCATCTGCTGAACTAGGGATATTGTACTTACTTTTGCCCCTAAGCCATACCTGCCATCAGAAACACCAAGACTCTTGCTGAATACCTCTTGCTGAAAAAGAAAAGTATGACAAAGAAGTCATTTCTAGAAAGAATTGGAATAGAATCTATTCCATCTACTAAACTCTATGATAGACTTGTTGAAACAGACCCCTGCTGGCACAAAGTAAATAATTTCTACTTTGCATTCTACTCCCTAGAATTACATTTTTGCAAAACCAAGAAGTTACTATGCATAAAGGAGTATAAAGAACTCCTGGAACCCACCTTGGATTGTATATCGCTATTCTTTACTAAAATAAGCAAAAACAAGACCTGGACTAAGGATCCATAGTATGACTCACTGTGGAAATGGTTCAATAGACTGCAGGATGTAATTATAGAGCTGGACAAAAGTGGTCACAAGCTCACAACCAAAGAGTGGAGAATGCTAAAAAGTGCTTGTAAGTACCTTAAGGATATAGATTTTTCCAAACTAGCTACTAGAGTACCAGAGATTTGTAAAGCTCTTCTAGAGTCCAATATTACTATTTCATAGACATAATATGATTGGAATGGTATTTGGTATAATATAATAGCATTAAGAGGCTAAATTTAGGTGTTTTTTTCTTTTACTCCCTTGAAAACATACTCAAGAACCATAATTAATTACTTAAATAGATATGTCGACTTTCAACAACTTTACCACTACTGTTTCCTTTTCTGATTTCAGTGCTGAGAATTGGGATGTGCTTGTCAAAGATGGCATAAGTATTGAGTATATGCTCTGGGATGAGACTGAGATACAGATGCTGCAAAATGCATATCAAGGAACTTCTCTTCTTCTCAAGAACTATATTGACCAGATGCTCAATAGAGCAATCAACTATTATAATAGTGCCTTGACCACCGCATATAACAGAATTGCAACTTTAGAAGTAAAAGTCACCTGTCTTTAGAGAGAGCTGACAAGGCTTCCTAGAGAAAACATTGTCTCTAAAACCAAGGTGCCAGAGCCACCAACATTTGCAGGCTCTGAAAATAAAATACATCTATATGATTGGTTGAGCCAGATTGCTCTCTATTGTTTGGCATCTAGTATTATATTAGATAATTAGAAAATTATATGTGCCCTTACCTGTTTATATGCTCCTACCAGTATATATATGAAATTATATTATGACAAGGTTTAGGCAGGATTAAGTGTTGGTTCTTGGGGCGACTTTGCCCAAGAACTCAAAAATATTTATGGACAATGAAATAACAAGAAGAGAGCAAAGAAGGAATTAATGGTGCTCTGGGTCAACAAGGACCTAGCAAAAAAGAACTTTGTCAAGTATGCAGAATGATACAGGATGTTGGCAAGAATTGTCAACTATAGTGACAAAGTTCACATTGACAAAATAAAGGAGGTTATTCCTAATGAGCTGTGAAATACACTTATTATCTATGAAATTACAAATCAGTCTCCAAAAACATGGGATGACTACCTCAAATTGTTGATGCAAGTATATAAGACCTTACATTTGGACAAGACCCAGGGCACAATATTTGGTCCAGAGACAATTGGAGAAAAGAGTGGAGAAAAGAAAGACCTAAATGCAATGGAAATAGATGAGATTCAGAGAAAGGAAGGGAAGAGCTCATGATACTGTTAGATATGTGCTGGAAAAGGCTTTAGGAATAAGTCAAAAACACACAATACAGTAAACTGTTATGACAAGCCTAGTAATGAGAACAAGTGTTCTTATAAGACCTCTTCCCAGAAACCATCTCTATTGGGTCCAAGCAAGAATAAAAATCAGTTGTTTAGAGTATGGCTGATGAAGATGTTATGTTAGTGTAAAGCCATGAGGACTTAGAGCTCAACTGAGATAGTTGTTCAGGAAGAACTTGATAGAGTTCTTTACTGGATTATTCTGCTACTTATACAAATGTCTGTTGGTCTATGTGCCTATCTCCCACAATCACATGACCCTGACTAATAACTGTATATATCTTACATAAGTCTCCCCACACTATTTATATCCCTCTGGCATTGTAATTCTGGATATTATCTACTAAGTTAAGGAATGTACAAGAAAGTTTCCTTTCTAGGAACTGTCTCATAATATATTGGAGGAAGATAGTGACAACCCAGATTCCTTTTCTGAGGATATCAAAATTAATAGTGCATCAATTGAGGAAATCTCTAATCCTGTTCCCTCAAATGGAAAAAGAAAAGGGATACCCAAATTGGATTTTCCCTTGGGACTGTAGAGTATAATGTCTATGATCTACAGCTGGAGGAAAGTGTACCCTCTATTAGCTTGCAAAAGTTAGAAGTAGTACTGGAATCTTGTAATAATATAGCATGCAACAAGACTATCTCCTTTAAAATTCCAGTTATACTTTGGGTATATGGAAAGAAAGTACAGACTGAGGCTTTAGTTGATTTGGAAGCCACCACAAACTTCATCAACAGAGTTGTTGTAGAAAATAATAACCTGGTAACTTATAAACTGGCAAATCCATATTGTGTAATCAATGTGGATGGCACTTCCAACAAGATAGGATAGATAAATGAGTATGTCTAAGCTTATGTAGAAATTAGATTACACAGAACAATCCAGCACCTCTTTGTTATCAACTTAGGGAATAAGAAGATAATGATTGGGTATTTGTACTTGTATAAGCATAATCCAAATATTGATTGGCAAAAAGATCAATGAGAGTTTACCAGGTGCCCAGATACATACACTAGTAAAGCCCATAAAACACAAGATATAGAAACAGAAGCTAATAAACTTTATCTCAAACTGGATATTAGTGGATCTCCCTTATTGGACAACATAGGAGATGAGGACCCCAACAACCATATTCTTAGCTGGGCAGATATGACTGACCTAGGTAGTCATCAACAGACAATAATGATTGTAGCTATACTCAACAATTGAGACCAATATGGGAACTCAAATTGCAAGAACACAAAGACCTAGAAGGCTTATGTACTAGAGTGGTTACATGAGTATGGGAATGTGTTTTCAAAGAATAAGTCAGAGAGAATACCAATACAGAAACTATATAACCATGTAATTGACTTTGTGGAAGGTGCAATGCTTTCCAAACCAGCCAAGGTCTATTTACTCTCTCTAGCAGAAAAAAACTCTCTTGACACATAGATTGATGAGAAACTCAAAAAGGGATATATCTAACCATCTACTAGTCCAATAGCAGCTCCATTTTTCTTTGTAAAAAAGCATAATAGAAGCTTACAATCTGTTATGGACTATAGAGCCCTTAATGAAATTACCATCAAAAATCCCTATCCAATCCCTAGAATAGCCAACTTGATTGAATCACTCAGTAAAGCCTCAATCTTTACCAAAATTGACTTGAGGTGGGAGTACAACAATGTTTACATCAAAGAATAGGATAAATGGAAGACAGTGTTTATTACAAGGTGAGGCCTTTTTGAGACAACTATTATGTATTTCAGTTTTTCCAATGTACTAGTGACCTTCCAAAGTATGATGAATGACATATTGGGAGACTTGATTTGCATATGACTAGTAATGGTGTATTTAGATGATATTCTAATATTTGGAACATGTTTGAAGAAGCACAGGTGATTGGTCAAGGAAGTGCTGAAAAGGCTCCAATTTAATGACCTTTACACTAAAGCAGAGAAGTGTTTCTTTGAGCAAAGTAGTATCAAGTATTTGGGCATAATTATTTTGGAGAATAAAGTACAGATGGATAAGAAGAAACTTTTAGGAGTTCTAGAGTAGCCAGTACTGACTAAAGTCAAACAAGTACAAGTATTCTTAGGCTTTGTGAATTTCTATTATAAGTTCATTGAGAACTTTGCCAAGATGTCAAAGCTACTCTCCAACTTGACCAAGAAGAATAGTACCTAGACTTGGGGCAAAGAGCAACAGAATGCTTTTGAGGTGCTGAAAAAGGCCTTTACTACAGCTCTAGTTCTGAGAATACCAAACAACAAAGATCCCTTTAAGTTATCTACCAATGCTAGCAACTTTGCAACAGAAGCTGTCTTATTATAAAAGGACATACAAACCAGCCTATGGCACCCAGTAGCTTTCTTTTCCAAGTTATTAGATGTTTATGAAAGGAACTATGAAATCTATGACAAGGAACTACTTGCGGTAATTCAGGGACTAGAGAAATATAAACACTATTTAGAGAAACATCTATATAAAGTTGAGATCTGGTCAGATTATCAGAATCTTACTTTTTTCAGGACAGTTCAAAAGCTGACCAGGAGACAAGTAAAATGGGCACTTTTTATGACTCATTTTGACTTTGTACTCTATCATAAACTGGGAAAGACAATATAGGCAGAAGACCCCTTGTCTAGACAAGCAGACTATAAGATAGGAACAGATCTTGACAATATGAACCAGATGTTGCTAAAACCTGAGTTCTTTGCTATCAATATACTAGAGGTTAATCATACAACTTCAATAAATGATGAGATAATCCTAAAGAAGGTCAAAGTAGCACTCTTATCAGATGAAGTCACCAAAGACTATAAGACATTACTCAAGTCTGGTCCAAGAGAATTTGGAAAATCCTTGCAAGACTAGAACTATAAGAATGGACTACTTCTGTATAGAGGGAAAGTTTATATTCTCCACAGTGTGGAAGATACCTTGTGACAATAGATTATTAAGATGCACTATTATTTGCTATCTGCTAGACATCTAGATTGGTAGAAGACCTATAAGTTGGTCTCCAGAAATTACTGGTGGCCTGGAATGACAATATTTGTTAAGAAATATGTTATATGTTGTGATATGCGTCAGCAGATGAAAAATCGTACACAGCAACCTTTTGGACCACTTGTGCCTAACAAGATACCTAACAAACCTTGGGAAATAATCTCAACAGACTTAATCATACAATTGCCAGAGTTAAATGGTTATGACACTATCTGTGTTATTGTTGATAGGCTCACCAAAAGGGCTCATTTTATTCCTATCAACAATTGGTTCTCATCCAAAGATATGGCACAGTTACTATATGATAAGGTCTATCTATTATATGAACTGCTGCTACAAATCATTTTGGATAAAGAAGTACAATACTCAGCTGAGCTATTCCAAGAATAGTATAAGATTTTAGAAATAGAATCTACAATGTCAATAGCATATCATTCACAAATAGATGAACAAACAGAATAAGTAAATCAGGCATTAGAGTAATATCTTTGGTACTATGTGGATTATAATCTCAGTAATTGGTTGGATCTACTCCCCAGTGCAGAGTTTGCATATAACAATCAAGCATATAAAGGCATCAAAGAAAGTCTATTCTTTCTTGAATATAGCAGACATCTGAGAGCAGGCCCAATTTTAGTCAAAAAGTTACCACAAAGGGACTTGAATGACCTGACATATAAACAACAAGAAGCCTTGGAGCAGACAAAAGCAGCTCTTACTCTTGTAGCAGAAAGGATAAGGTGGTACTATAACTAGAAAGTCCAAAGTATCCTATTCAAAGTTGGTAGCAAGGTGCTACTCAATCTGAAGGATTACCAGGCTACAAAGTGAGCATTACAACCCCAGTACAAAGGACCATTTGAAATAATAGAAAAGTTGTCCTTGGTTACATTCTAGCTTAGGATATTATCTTGCTATTGAGTGCTGCACCCAGTTTTTCATATTAGCAAGTTAGCACAGTACTCTGAATCTACCATCTGTGGACAGAAATCCATACCCCCACTACTGGCCTTGATACAAGGCTAGGAAAAATAAGAGGTAGAGAAGATTCTAGATTTGTGATAAAAACATGGAAAAAACAAATTCCTTGTTAGATAGAAAGAATACAGTTAAGGAGATGACATATGGGAACCTGAGAAAAATCTACATAATGCAGGCAAAAAGCTGTAGGAATATCTTCAGAGTTTACCAAAAACGAGATAACTTCTCAATAGAGCTCAAACCAAGAGGGAAGGTAATGTCACAAACTTCATTCAGACCATAACTCTAGGAATACTTGACCAATTTCAACAATCTAAATGGCCACCAAAAGCCCTTAAGAAGACCTTTCAAACAATACCAAAAATGTCTCAAGGCAATCAGTATTCACCGAGTTATCAGTAGATCAGTCAGCAATTACCAAGTTACCAAACACTAAATTGCTGATATCTCAGGAACTGCTTAACGTAATTGTTTGCTTTAATAACCATCATAAAGCTCTCTTCAATGCACTTCTTTCAGCCATAAATAGACCCCAAGACAATAAGATCCCATGGAGATACAAGGTCCTCAATGTTTGTATATGATATTGATCTTTACCTATAGATTATCATCTATTCTTGAATAGAACAAAGGACTGCTCTAAGATGGTTAAGTTATCTCTATTTCAAGAACAATAGTACTCCTATATGTAGAACAATAAGTAGTGATCATGTAGTAGATTGTCCTAGTGCACAGACCACCACAATCATGTATTTAAGAACTATATGTCTGAGGATAAACCTCAGACTTAACAACATCTTTTGCTGCTTGTCTAACTTTGCTTTTTTGAGCACTTTGATTATCAAATCAACCAATCACAAATCAGTAAGTGACCATTTGTGATAACATTAGTATAAGGGGACCCTACTAATGCCATTCCTGGAATGCTAGACTCACATTTCAGAGTGACCTTATGCCTAATTAAATATTACTATATAATATTTAATTCCTCTTAGCTTGACTTGGAGACTTCTGACCCTGACTAACAGGACTACAGGATCAGGGATATCTCAGCTATAATAGTATATATAGTATAGAGTATACTCCAGGAGCCTTATCCTGAACTCTAAGAATTCTCCTGGAGGTAAGTTGTAATGTATATAGAAGTTGTAACATGACTAAGGATTCTTCTAGAGCTCATTCCACTCTAATTACTCTTATAATTAGCTTATTTTCCTCTTACTACTCTTTATCTCTTAATATCTTTACTCCTGCTCACTTCATTTCTTCTACTGTTTTTATTACTTTATCATCTTTTGCTTTTGACTTCCTAATCTTCTCCAACAAGTTCACTTCTTTAATTACTATTTCTGCTATCTGTGTTGCTCTAACTTCTAGCTACTCTTTCTTTACCAATACTCTATCCTTATTGTTCCTTTCAGCTTCCACCTACCAGTCTGGATGCCTACTAAGGCTGTTAGCTCTTCCTATGCTGCTACCTGGCATATGTTTAAGAGTGAAGTCAAATCTTGATAGGTACAAGATCTATCTTACTTGTTTACAATTTATTTCTAGCTACTTATAAAATATTCAAGATTTTTGTGGTCACTCCAAATCTCAAACCTATTCTGTGCTTCTTTTAGTAAGTACTTCTATTTTTCTAAGCATCTGATAATTGCTAACATTTCTTGATTGTAAATTTCATAATTTCTTTTTGCTTTATTCAATGATTTTGAAATAAAGGCCATTGGTCTCCACTTATTATTCTTGCACTTTATCAATAATACACCCTCTGTTGCGTATTTTGACACATTTGTTTCTACTCTCATCTCCTTATCTAGATCTGGTACCACCAACACTGGCCATGTTGTGAGTATCTACTTCAACTTTTCAAATACCTTCTTCTGATCTTCTTTCCAGTTTTACTTTCTATCCTTTCTGACCAATCTATGCAGTAGTTTTGCTATTTTGGCAAAAATCTTTTACAAATTGCCCATAATAGTTTGCTAATCCCAAAAACTTTTGTATATCTTTGATTGTTTTAGATTTTGGTCATTCCAGAACTCCTACTATCTTCTTTTCCTACATTTTTATACCATCTGCCTCCATTACTAATTCCAGGAAGTTGGTCTCTTTAATCTTCTACACATATTTCTCAGATTTCAGATAAAGATCATTTAATTCCATTCTCTTTAGAATTTCTTCTACTACCTCATCATGTTTTCTCTTATCCTCTGTTCCTACTAGTATATCATTCATAAAGGCTACTACATCTCCAGTATCTATTAAGTCTTGCAAAATATTATTCATCATTGCCTGAAATATTGCTAGCAAATTTGTAAGACCAAAGAATATTACTGTAGGTTCATATACTCCTAGATGTATTGTGAATACTGCCTTTCATTCATTTCCCTCTTTTATTTGTATATTATTGTACCCCCATCTCAGATCTATTTTTGTAAACACCTTTCTTGTACCCATAATGTCTATTAAGTCTGAAATCAGAGGCAGCAGATAATTGTTCTTAATTGTTCTCTTGTTTAGGTATCAATAATCCTATACCATGTTTTTTTCCATTTTTCTTTTCTACAAGAAATACTGGTGAAGTCTAAGGTAACTTTGAGGGCCTATGTTATGAGAGCCCTAAGAAGGAACAAGTTTCCCACATATTCAAACACTTAGTCACAAATATCAAGTCGTACAATGCAGACAAGATATAAATAGTGTGGGAACTTAGGTAATCATATCATATGACAAGGTCATGTGATTGTAGAACATTCTAGAAGGACATATGATCATGGACTAGTAGTGTACAGCCACTTGTAAAAGTAGGTAGTCCAATCCAATGGAGAACTCCATTGAGTTCTTCCTAAACACTCACATCGAGTGGTCCTTGAGTTGTCAAGACTTAGTGATAACAAAAGAACTCAATTCCACTCCCGAGCACTGATCACCTCAATCCCTGCTCATATTTGTTCAACGCGCAGTTAGCTTAATTCTGGCGCTGCGAGCAAGTATCCCCATCATCACTCACTCTCTCATCTCCCTTGCTAGTGAGCACAGCGCTCACAAGCATCTTGGATAGCAGGCCCTAGCTGTAAAGGGGACTTCTCAGTCAGGAGAGACTGAGGGAGGAGACTGAACACCAAGTCCAGGTGTTTTGTTCAAGTTCTAACCTGTTAATTGGGCCTGTTAGTTACATCCTTTCCTAGTATAAGCTCTGTGCTGTCGTCCATTGTGACAGGTGCACGCAGGAGATTGGCGGTTACTTCTTAAAAGGCCACTTAGCTTAGGGGTTCCCTCCTTAGGGACAATCATATACAACTTGATTAGGGCAGTAGTCAGTAAGGCAATAGGAGTCTAGACAGGAGAAGATTGTGCTCCCTGTTAGACGTAGCCTTAAGAA
>Ga0153969_1000233_pt1 | contig 11919 bp, 8 predicted proteins | sample TSGA053MetaG_FD_104702 | JGI IMG/M metagenome (GOLD analysis project Ga0153969, IMG submission 104702) | Attine ant fungus gardens microbial communities from Georgia, USA - TSGA053 MetaG | ecosystem: Host-associated > Fungi > Mycelium > Unclassified | place: USA: Georgia, George L Smith State...
GCATCAGCTCGCACCACAGCGACGTCGCCTTCATCGTGAACCCACGACATCCTAGCCCCGCGCATGACGATGATCGTCTGGATTGGATCGCTTGCGAATAAGACGTTGCTGCCGCCGCCGAGGATGAGTGCCTGCGATCTGGCCGCTACTGAGTCTAGTGCTAGCGGCAATAGCGCAGCGTCTTCCACTTCCAGCAACAATGCGGCGTACGCGGCGACCCGGAAACTGTTGCGCAGACGTAGGTCAGCGCTTTCGAAACGGCGTAAGTTGCCAACCAAATGGTGCATCGTCGTGGTGAGGCCAGGATCCGTTGCCATGTGCGCAGTAGGTCGCTTTACGAGTGCGTAGGCGTCAGCCCTACCCAGACGTTGGTCGGCCTGCGTTGGACGATTGCTTGGCGCGTTGGATCGCATCGATGCATTCACCGATCAGTGCTGGTCCACGATAGACCAGGCCGGTGTAAAACTGCACCAGCTGCGCTCCGGCGGCGATTTTCTCGGCTGCGTCTGCACCGCTGGTAATCCCCCCTACGCCGATGAGCGGGATCGAGTCTGGCAGGCGCGCGCGCAGCTTGCGCAGTGTCGTGGTGGATGCTTGCAACAGCGGTGCTCCAGACAGGCCGCCGACTTCCTGCGCCGGCAATTGCGAATCCATTCCTGGGCGCGAAATCGTGGTGTTGGTGGCGATCACCCCATCCACCTGCCGCTGTGACAACACTTGCGCACAGGCGTCGATGTCGGCGTCAGACAGGTCTGGAGAAATTTTCACCAGTATCGGCACGCGCCGATGATGAATCGCGCCTAGTTTTTCTTGTGCCTCGCGCAGTACGCCGATCAACCGGTCCAGCGCCTGACCTTGTTGTAGCTCGCGTAGGCCGGCGGTATTGGGAGAAGAGATATTGACCGTGACATAGTCGGCCAGCGGATAAACGCGTTCCAGGCAGGTGAGATAGTCCTGCGCAGCGGCCTCGTTTGGGGTGTCCTTGTTACGGCCGATATTGATCCCAAGCACGCTCCCGGCCGCGCGCCGGGCGCGGGCGATATTGCGTATCACCGCGTCCACTCCCTGATTGTTGAAGCCTAGTCGGTTGATGAGTGCATGGTGCTGCGGCAGACGAAACATGCGCGGTTTGGGATTGCCCGGCTGCGGCCGCGGGGTGACGGTACCGATCTCCACAAAACCAAAACCCAACGCCAGCAGCGCATCCACGTATGCCCCGTTCTTGTCAAGACCCGCAGCCAGGCCCACCGGGTTGCGGAACTGTAATCCAAACACATGCACTGGCGCGGTTTGCGTCCGCTGCGCGAGCAGGCCGCTTAAGCCGGTGCGGTATGCGGTTTCCACAGAAGCCAGCCCGAGCAAATGCGCCTGTTCGGCGTCCAGGCAGAACAAGAACGGGCGTGCGAATCGATACATCAGGAGTGATTAGAACCTATCTCACTGCGGAAATACATTGGGGCAGCGAATGTTCACTCGTCATCTCCGCGCCAGCGCTAAGCGCTTTTCAACGGTAAGCAGCACTGGCCATCCGGCGATTTTGATTTTCAACGGTTTTGATTTTTAACTGCCTTGATTTTCGACGGCTTAACGTCCATGCAGCGACGCAGGCGCGCGGATGATGATGTTGATTTTTCATCAGCATTCAATTGTGAGATAGGCTCTAGCAGGAGTCGATGGGCTACCACGGTTCTGACTCAACACGATCGACTGTACTGTCACTCGATCGTACTGACACCCGATCGATGATTATCAGCCTGCTGTTGTGATGGCGCCATTGGGCTGAGTGGTCATCAAACGTCGAATTTGATGCCTTGCGCCAATGGTAGCGCGTCAGAATAGTTGATCGTGTTGGTTTGTCGGCGCATATACGCCTTCCAGGCGTCGGAACCGGATTCGCGGCCGCCACCGGTTTCCTTCTCGCCGCCGAATGCGCCACCGATTTCAGCGCCAGAGGTGCCGATGTTGACGTTGGCGATTCCGCAGTCCGAGCCCCATGCCGCGAGAAATTGTTCGGACGCTTTCAGGTTGGTGGTGAAGATCGCGGAAGACAGTCCCTGCGGCACATCGTTGTGCATCTGGATCGCCTCGTCGAGATCGCGGTACCTCATGATGTAGAGGATGGGTGCAAAGGTTTCGGTCTGCACCACCTCAGCATCATTGGGCAAGCCACTGATGATGGTCGGCAGCACGAAATAGCCCTCGCGCTCGGTGAGTGCACTGCCACCGCTTTCGACTTTGCCGCCAGCGGCTTTGGCCTTGGTGATCGCTGCAAGATAAGCGTCGACGCTGTCCTTACTATTAAGCGGGCCCATCAGATTGGCCGGATCGGTGGGGTCGCCGATCTTTGATTCCACCTGCTGGTAGGCGGTGATGAGTCTAGCCAAGACATCGTCATAGATGGACGTATGCACGAACAGCCGGCGTGTGGTGGTGCAGCGTTGTCCAGCGGTGCCCACCGCACCGAATACGATCGCAGGGATCGCCAACTGCAGATCCGCGGTCTCGTCGACGATGATCGCGTTGTTGCCGCCGAGTTCCAACAGGCTACGGCCCATCCGACGTGCGACGCGTTCGCCGACCGCGCGCCCGACCTTGGTGCTGCCGGTAAAGCTGACCAATGCGATGCGCCGATCGTCGACAAAGGATTGCGCCAATTCGGTTCCGGCGTCATTGAACAGGAAAAAGATATCCGGAAAGCCGCCCTCGCGCAGCGCCTCATTGCAGATTTTGATCGCCGCGATCGCCGACAGTGGCGTTTTCGGCGACGGTTTCCAGATGCTGATATTGCCGCAGACCGCAGCGACAAAACTATTCCAAGCCCAGACCGCAACCGGAAAATTGAACGCGCTGATGATTCCGACCAGACCCAACGGATGCCATTGCTCATACATGCGATGCCCGGGGCGCTCGGAATGCATGGTCAAGCCGTACAGCTGGCGCGACAGGCCGACGGCGAATTCGCCGATATCGATCATTTCCTGTACTTCGCCATCGCCTTCTGGCTTGGACTTGCCCATTTCCAACGCGACCAACGATCCAAGTGCATCTTTATGCTTGCGCAACGCGTCGGCACACAAACGAACCGCCTCACCCCGACGTGGCGCCGGAGTGGCGCGCCATATCTTGAACGCAGCCTGGGCACGTTCGATCAGGGTCTCGTAATCCGCATGCGAGGATGCCTGTACTGTGGCTAGGACGGTCGCATTGCTCGGGTTGACCGGCTCGAGCACGCCCGCATCGGTGCTTTTGGACCACTGTCGATTGCCGAGATAAGTGCCGGATTCGTTGGCGCCCAGACCGAGGGCGTTGAGGACGGGATGGGGCATGAAAACTCCGTAAAAGCGGGAACAAGAACTTGGCAGCGAGGCCAAAAAGAAGGAATCAGTGGGACATACCCGCACTGATTCCGCGAATTTGGCGGCCCCGATACGATTCGAACGTACGACCTGCCCCTTAGGAGGGGGCCGCTCTATCCAGCTGAGCTACGGGGCCGGGGTTTGAAATCAATTACTTACAGCGCGATCCGCACGTTCCATAGCTTTGAAATCCGCTAGTCACCGGTGCGGCGCGGCCGAGGCAGCATTGTACCGACCCCTGGCGTTGTGGAAACTCCAGGATGGCGCCTGCGTCGTGATCAACCCGAGCTTCAACTCGAATAGCAGAATCGTACGAATGCCCGCATGTGCACTTTCTTCAGCGCCATGGTGAAGATCTCAGACATGGGCACAGTCATTCTTGCTGACGATCTCCCCTCACGCTTTTGAGGATTTCGACCCCGCCTGCTGCGGCGACCACCGCGATGATGGCCCCCGCCACCAGATCCGGCCAGGGTGAGCCCAGCCACAGAACTAGCGCACCGGCGACAATCACGCTGCCATTAGAAATGAAGTCGTTGAAGCTGAAAGTTTCCGCGGCCTTCATGTTGATGTCGCTGGATCGAATCCGCCGCAGTAGGCGCAGGCACCACAAATTGATTCCGGCGGCGATCAATGCCAGCAACATCATCACTGGACCCAGTGGCTCGGCCCCGTACAGCCAACGCCTGACGACGTCCACTATCACCGCAACAGCGAACAACAACAGCATCACGCCAGACGCAGCGGCTGCGCCACGCTTCCAGCTCGCACGTCGATCGATGGCAAGATAGCTCAACAGGTACACCGCGGCGTCTGATCCGTTGTCGATGGCATTAGCGAGCAGGGCGCTGGAGTCGGCCATCCAACCAGCCATACCCAGCCCGGCGAACAGGGCCAGATTCCACAGCAGTACCTGGCGCAGGACGCTTTTCTGCTTGGTTTGGTCTAAGGTCATGTCGAATGCCTTTTCGGCCGGCGCTTAGCCATCGCGCGCGCTGCGAAGGTGGGCAATACCAGCAACGTCAACACGGTTGCCGTGATCAGCCCACCGATGACAACGGTCGCCAAGGGCTTTTGTACTTCAGCCCCAGAACCTGTGGCGATCGCCATCGGGATAAAGCCAACGATGGCCACCAGGGCAGTGGTGAGCACCGCGCGCAGACGATTGGCAGCACCAGTTGCTGCCGCTTCCAGGGGTGCATCACCTGCAGTAAGGCGTTCGCGGATTGCCTGCATGAGCACCAGACCATTGAGTGTCGCGACACCGGAGACGGCAATAAAGCCCACCGCCGCCGACACCGAGAACGGCATACCGCGCACCAGCAGTGCCAGCACACCACCGACCAATGCCAGCGGAACGCAGACAAACACCAAAGCCGCCTCGCGGATGGTGCCCAGTGCCATGTACAGCAGCGCGCCGATCATCAAGAACACCACAGGAACAACGAGCGCCAGTCGTGCATTCGCGCGCTGCAAATTCTCGAACTGCCCGCCCCAATCGAGGTACACGCCACTGGGTAACGAGATGTTGGCGACGGCAGCCTGTGCTTCCTCAACGAAACCGCCCAAGTCACGGCCGCGCACGTTCGCCTGTACCACGATCCGGCGACTGCCGTTGTTGCGGCTGATTTGGTTGGGGCCTTCACTCACCGTGATCTGTGCGACAGACGACAGCGGAACCACTGTGCCATCGGGAGCGACCACCGGCAAGGCGGCAAGCAGGGATGGATCGTTGCGCGAGTCTTCGTCAAGACGCACCACCACATTGAAACGGCGATCTCCCTCGAAGATTCTGCCAGCGGCCGTGCCGCCAACGCCGGTGGCCAGCGCTTCGCTGACGTCCGCTGCACTCAAGCCATACTGCGCGGCTGCGGCATGATCCACGCGCACAGTGAGCGTGGGCAGGCCTGTCACTTGTTCCACGCGCACGTCCGCTGCGCCTGCAATCCCACGCAATTTGAGCGAAACCTGTTCGGCAATCGGTAGCAGTACGTCGAAGTCGTCGCCAAACACCATCACGGCCAAATCCGTACGTACCCCGGAGATCAGCTCGTTGAACCGCAATTCGATCGGCTGACTGAATTCAAATGCATTACCGATCTGGTTACTGGTGATGGTTTCCATTCGTGCGATCAAATCTTCCTTGCTCAACGATCGATCGGGCCATTCGGATTTCGGTTTAAGCACGATCACACTGTCGGAAATGTTAGTTGGCATCGGATCGATCGCCGCTTCTGCTGTACCGGTGCGCGAGAAAATCGTTTTGACCTCCGGTTGCTCGGTCAACACTTTCTCCAATGCCATCTGCATCGACAACGATTGCTCCAGCGACGCCGATGGCACCCGCAGCGCTTGCATTGCCAGGTTTCCTTCATCAAGAGTCGGCATGAATTCCCTGCCTAGCGAAACAAAGGCGGTGAAGCCAATCGCGAGCATTGCTGCCGCGCCAATCAGCACCGTGCGCGGCCGCGCCACCGCTGCGCGTATGACTGGCTCGGCTCTGGTGCGCACGAAACGGATAATGCGCGTTTCATGTTCACCGCTGTGCGCGTCCTCTTGCTCATGCGATTCGTTCTGCGCCGGCGTCTTTCCTGGGTTTGGTTTGGGTCCAGGATCGCGCACGAACAGCGCAGCCATCGCCGGCACAAAGGTGAAGGAGAAGATAAATGCGCCGATAAGGGCGAGCATGAAAGTAGCAGCCATCGGCTGGAACGTCTTTCCCTCAACGCCTTCGAGTGTGAGGATCGGCGCGAACACCAGCAAGATGATCAGCTGACCAAACGCGGCTGGCCGCACCATCTTGCGCGCGGCCTGTATGGCGACTCCCAAGCGCTCTCCTGCTGACAGTGGGCGGCCTAGTTCTGAGCGTTTTTCGCCCAGCATCAGCAGTGTAGCCTCGATCACGATCACTGCGCCATCGACCAGAATGCCGAAATCCAGCGCGCCCAGGCTCATCAGATTGCCGCTGATCCCGAATCGGTTCATGCCGATCACCGCAAACAGGAACGACAGCGGGATGACCAGGGCGGTGATCGCTGCAGCGCGAATATTGCCCAACAGCAAAAACAACACCACGATGACCAGCAACGCACCCTCGGTCAGATTCTTGGCAACTGTTTTGATTGTGGAGTTCACCAGCACGCTGCGGTCGAGCACCGGCTCGGCGACGATGCCCGGCGGCAACGAGCTATTCACTTCAGCCAGGCGCTTGGCGGCCGCCTGCGCCACAGTTCGGCTATTGCCACCGGCGATCATCAATGCCGTCCCGAGCACCGCTTCGTGGCCGTTGCGGGTAGCGCCACCCAAACGCGGTGCCTGACCGAGCTCCACTCTGGCAACGTCGGATACCCGGATCACGACTCCATCGCGATTAGCCACCGGCGCTTGCGCCAGATCGTCAGCGGTCTGGGCCAAAGCGTCGGCTCGTACGATCAGGCCTTCGCCAGCACGCTGGACGAATCCCGCGCCAGCTTGCACATTCGAACGCTCCAATGCCTGCACCAAATCATCAAGGCCTAACCCATACGTCGCCAGGCGTTCGGTGCTTGGGCGAACGGCGTATTCCTTGACATAGCCACCAATCATGTCGACGCCCGCCAAGCCTGGCGTCGAACGCATCTGCGGTGCGATGATCCAGGTTTGGACCGTACGCAAGTAGGTCGCGCGCTCTTTGTCCGTCTTGAGCAGATCCCCCTCGGGTGTCAGATAGGTCTTGTTGGCCTGCCAGCCAGGTGCATTGGGCTTGCTGACGTTCTTGGCATCGAACGGCGCGTAGTCCACCGTCCACATCAACACCTCGCCCAGGCCGGTGGTCACCGGCGACATCATGGGCACCACGCCATCAGGCAGATCTTCCTCTACTTCCCGCATCCGTTCGGCAACCTGCTGCCGCGCGAAGTAGATGTCGGTTTGATCGGTGAAGATCGCGGTGACCTGCGAGAAGCCATTGCGAGACAGCGACCGCGTGCTAGCCAATCCTGGGATGCCCGCCAGTGCGGTTTCCAGCGGATAGGTCACCTGCCGTTCGATCTGTCCCGGCGCCAGAGCGGGCGCGATGGTATTGATCTGAACCTGCCGATTGGTAATGTCAGGCACTGCATCGATCGGCAACTTGCTGAGTTGAAACAATCCGTATGTCGCGAGGACCGCTGCGACGAAGACCACCGCCCAGCGGAAGCGCACTGCGGTTTCGATAATGAGTTTGAACATGGCGGGCTCCTCAGTGGCCGTGCTCGGCCTCGCCCTTAGCGAGTTCGGCTTTCAGCAGGAACGCATTGCTGCCGGCGACACGCTCGTTACCGGACAGGCCGTTGAGGATCTCGATCCGGTTGCCAGCGCGGCGCCCCGCCATCACGGGAGTTGCTCGGAATCCCTTGTCGGCTGCGACGAATACCACGGACCGTCCTTCGATCGTCTGTACTGCGTCAGCAGGGACGGTGAGTGTGTTCCCTTCGCTGGCGGACATCACGATGCCCGATACCGGCGATCCGGCGGGAGGCAAGCGACCCGATTCCCGGCGCGCACGGATGATTGCCATGCCGCCTTGTTCGCGAACGTCTGCGGCTGTACCGATCACGATTGCAGAGAAGTTTCCTTCAGGACCACTCACCTCGATCCGAGCGCCAGGAGCGATCTGCGTGGCGAGGATGGGGGGCGCAGAAAACACCAATTCCGTCTGGTCGGGATTGGACACGTTCGCCACGATGTCGCCAGCATTCACGTACCCGCCTGGCGTGACCTGCACCGCACCCACAACGCCTGAGACCGGACTGGTAATGGTGAAGCGACCGCCAGCGTCGGGCGAGCCTGCGGCGTTGGCCTGGGCGACGGCAGCCCGGGCTGCGGCGTTTGCGGCCAGCGAGCGCGCACGAGAGGCCTCGAGTTCCTGCCTGGCAACGACACCCTGGGTGACCAGAGACTGGTCGCGTTGATAGACCAATCGCGCTGCTTCCGCCTCGGCGCGTGCTGCGTCTGCGTTTGCGCGCATCGTCGCGGCTTCACCGCTGACGATGACAGCCAGCGCCTGTCCGGCACGCAGTTGGGTGCCGGGTGCTGCAACGACGCGTTCCACCCGCCCACCGATCGCGGCCGCCACCGATGCCCGTGCGCCGATAGCCGGCTCCACTCGGCCGCTGACTCGAGTTTCGCCACCGCCACCTGGGGTGACTGCTGCAATCGTGATACCCGACGCTTTAATTTGTTGTGGCGTCAGTGTGACTAGGCCTTCTTCTTCCTTTTTTTCCTCCTCACCCGCATGGTTTTCTTGCCCGGCTTTCTCGTCGTGTCCGTTTTCGGCACCGTGTTCGGAATGGCTTTCCGCGCTCTGGTCATCTGCCTTCGCAGCATGACCGTCACTGTCGGCGTGACCGGCCTGCGCAGGAGGTTGCTCCGAGCCGCCGGTGAGCTTGGCAATTCCAAAGCCAGCGCCCAATGCCACCAGCAGTGCGATGACGACGAGTAATCGATTGGTCTTGGTGTTCATGGTGTTTCCTTAAATGGCACGCGACCTTCCAGGCCGGCCAGTTCGATTTCAGCGAGCACGCGCGCTACCCGCGCGTCCACCGCAGCCTTGCGTGAGGCGACCAACGCCGCGCGCGTACTGCGAAGTTCAAGTTGCGAGATGCGGCCGGCGTCGAAGCCGATGCGCGCCAAGCGGTAGGCTTCCTCGGAAGAAGTCACCCCGGCATCGGCAGCGCTAGTGCGCGTGTTGGATGCCTGCAAGGTCGCTTCTGCCGCCAGACGGTCGGCTTTGGCCTCCTGCTGTTGCACCGTCAAACGGGCCTCGGCTGCGCGCTGCTCCGCGTAGGCCGCGCGAATGCCGCCACGATTGCGGTCAAACAGCGGGATCGACAACGTCAATCCTGCGGTGTACGCCTTGTCACCTGTCTCGCGGAACCGGCGCATGCCGAGCGTCGCATTGATATCGGGACGTGCACGACGTTGTTCGACGGTGACCTGACGACTGGCAGTCTCGTACTCGGCCTGCGCGATGCGCACCGCCAGCGGCGTCTCGCCGTGTGCGGCATGCGTACCGGGAGCGCGGTCGAGCAAGCTGTCGTTGATCGAAGAGACCGGTTGGTCGAGCAGTGCAATGGCGGACAGTCGTGCAAACGCGGCATCACGAATTGCCCTGGCTTCGTCGCGTGCCGCCCGCGCAGCCTCTGCTTCGCTATTGGCCTGGATGCCGCGCAGCGCCGCTTCGCGGCCCTCGCGCACCAGCAAGCTCACCGCACGCGCGTCCTGCTCGGTTATGGTCAATGCCTCCTCGGCGAGCTGATAACGACGCGAAGCTGCTTCGGCGTCAGCGTAGGCTAGCGCCAGACGTCCCGCAGCCTGCCACTGCATCTGTTCGCTGCGCAGGCCGGCGGCGGTGGCCTCGGCACGTGCGACATCGATCCTGGCGCGCCGCTGACCGAACAACTCAAGCGGCTGGTTGATCGAGACGGTGGCGTCGCTATTGCCGAACCCCGTGTAGGGGCCGGTGCCTTGGATGTTTTCGATTTCATAGCCGAGCGTCGGGTTGCGGAGCGCGCGGGCTTGCATAGCGCGCGCATCGGCCGCCTCAGACAAAGCCCCGGCCTCGATCGAGGCGGGCATTTGGTCGAGCCGCTCGACTAGAGACTCGTAGGAAGGAGCGGGCTGGCCTAGGTCGACCGCCAGTGCTGGCGATGCAAAAACCATTGAAGCCGCTGCCAAGCCGACCGCAATCAGCGATCGACCACACAACATGGACATGGAAGTACTCCTGGATCTGATTGACGTGGGTTGCCCGCGCATGCGGGCAAAAGCACGTCAATTCCTAGGAGGCCTCATCACTCCGCCGTAGGCGTTCGAGAGACGATCGTCGTCCCCAGACGCCAACAAGATATCTTTACTAAAAATATCTTGGATGATGGCCGGGTTGGCTGGGATGCTTGCCGTTGTGTGGTGACAATGGTTGTGAGCGCAGCCCCCGTTCTGGCGTTCAGTATCGCCAGTTTCGTCTGACTCGCCCTGCGCGCTGACGTGGTCATCGACGACCATTTCGATGGAGTCGCCTGGTGGCACTTCCGGGGCGCAACCAAATGCGTCCGCAACAGGCACGACTACCATGACTGCAATCAGCAGCATGGCGATGGTTCGGCCCAATTTGTCCAGCAAATATCGCATCCGGGCATTATTGGGCGTGGGTTACACGGATACAATAACAATTCAGCGAAGCGATTCAGCGAAACAATGCAGCGAAGCAATGCAGCGAAGCAAAGGCAGCGGTCATAGATTGCCGTGATCGGCGGTGCAGGTGCTCAGCGGATCGCGTATGCCAGCGTCTGCTGGCGTAGCTCGTCAGGAAAATGACAAACGTGTGAACGAGAATTCGCATGGATCACGCATCAGCGACGGCTGTTGAATCGCTGGGAGTTCCATCCCGAGAATTTGCTGGATTTTGTGCAAGTCTCCGCGGTACTTCTGCTACCCGCTCTCTGCGCAGCTGGTGGCTCTGGGCGCCGATCGCATGGAGCATTCGGCGCACAGGCTGATCGATCAATCGAGCAGCGGATCGGCAAGAAGCTCCTCGGCAAGAAGCTGCTGCCGACCTATTCCTTCACCAGGATCTATACCACCGAGTTGTGGCTGACCCGGCATGCGGACCGGGCGCCTGCGAGGTCAGCGCAACGCTGACCATGGGGTTCAAGAATGCCGCCGTGTGGCCTATCTTCGTGCAGCAGAACGGCACGGACATCGGGATCGATCTTGATGGGGGCGATGCTCTTATCTACCGTGGCATGGACCTGCCCATTGGCGCGAGCCGCTGGATTCTGGATTCTAATGTCAGCTGTACTTCCACCTTGTCGATGTGGAAGGAGCATTGACCGAACAACGGTTCGACGCCGTGATCGGCTGGGACCCTACGAGGCCCGCGAGGGGACGTGATGAACTGCCGGACCGCGTTTGGACTGGAACTGGATGCTTCATGATGCGGTCTAGGGCCAGGCGCAGGACTGGACGCTCCGGCATACCGTGCCATGCCTGGATCACGGTGTTTTTCGTATTGGCCGCCTCCTGCACCGGCGAGCGATCGCCCGTGCCGCAGCAACAGCTTCCATCGCCGGCGGAGCCACCTGCTCCGCAGCCCACCGAGCCGGTCCCGGCGGTGCAGCCGGTCGTGTCCGATCTCATTCGGATTGGTTTCCTGAGACTGGCGAACGAAGGCCTGACGGTATCCGTTACCACGCCCGGTGATGACGATGGGCAGACGACGTTCGCCAACCAATCATGTTGCGGTCTTGGTGACGTCCAGGAGTTCGTCACCGATGTCCGCGTCGCCTCCGACGCAGGCAATTTGCACACCACTCAGAGCAGGGCGGGGTGGACCGTGCGGCACCGGCCCGGCGCGATGCTCACGGTCACCTATCGGTTGCCGCGAAGCGGTGAGACGACGATCGATTCCGGCATCCGCGATCAGGTTCGCCCGATCGTGCACGACGGCGCTTTTCATCTGATCGGCGATACGGCCCTATTGCTGCCCGTACGTGGCGCCATGTCGGATCAGGTCGAACTGGATGTGGACGCGCGAAGCGTAGCC
>Ga0153969_1000234_pt1 | contig 11896 bp, 10 predicted proteins | sample TSGA053MetaG_FD_104702 | JGI IMG/M metagenome (GOLD analysis project Ga0153969, IMG submission 104702) | Attine ant fungus gardens microbial communities from Georgia, USA - TSGA053 MetaG | ecosystem: Host-associated > Fungi > Mycelium > Unclassified | place: USA: Georgia, George L Smith State...
ACAAGCCCGATTGACAGGAAAAGCAAGATCAAGACCATTTTGAGATGTGCCTATCGTCTTAGTTTTGTCAATCTATATGATTTTCTAGAATGGATTCTTTACTTATAAAGACATCTTTCTCCGAGTACTGACAGTACGTTGATTCAACACAGTAAATAGAAGAGATTTGGCGTGTTTGATGACACGGTTCGCATCAACTAGATTCAGACTATAGGGTTAACTACTAGGTGCTGTGAGCGTATCACACTTGGTACTATGCTCTGACGACAAAATAGTACGCACGACCAACCATCTCTCATCTGATAAGTTGATTGAACAAAGATAAGACGATATCACTTGACGATTTGTCCGCCTTGCCATCAGATCCAACACTTTGTGTTCCACTGTGGGCCTAGGCTGTATGCTATCCATTGCTTTTACCAGGGCATATGTCACTAATAGTGAGTTTTCCGAAGCCCGGAGCCCCGCTGACAGTTGAGAGAAGCATTGTCAGCATATCTTGGAAAGCAAAGACATTTCTTAGATCACTTGCTCAATCAATGTTGAAAGGGACTTGGTAGCAGTAACGTAGAATCAATCATAAATAAATGTCATGATAAGCTAGAGCAAAAGACGGGGCCTGCGCTCAAGTTGCAGAAGAGAAAGATAGCGAACAAATTTGTTGACTGGACGATGGTGCATCATGATAATGTTTGATAACAGTCGCGCAGGTGAGTACCAACATGGAAGATATGAATTGCTGAACTATAAATTGTCTCTAAAATCCAATTAAAAATATAGATCACGATTAGCAACCGCCATCGAGGCGATTCTTTGGCCACTCGCTCGGATAGTTTGGAGCGTTCCATAGTGTCAGATTGAAATTGGTATATGCTTCCTCATACCTGGCAGTGGTAGGCAAGATTGCAAATCCGATAAGTGACAAAACAGATGTGCAGACAGGGACGTACGTCTCGATGTATTTCATGGTTGGGTAGTCTACCGGGTCACAACCAATATTTATCGCATCCTGCGGCTGATAGACACGAATATAATCTATACTCATTGTCGCTGGCAGTTGCAGATTATCGAAATCAATCCAGCCGAAATTCTGTGAAAAACCCAGATTGGCAATAATGTACTATAATCGGATTGTTAGCCAATATTCTCAAGTACTCCCATGAAATGCACCATTGGCTCCTCAGGTACAGGTCTGCCATGTATCTCAGTTTCTGCATCTGGTCCCATGCCTGCTCCCATCAAGGTCCATGCCTTTGTCCCATCATTGATCCAGGTGACATAGGATTTATCGAAGCTATCACACGTCTTTGCTTTAGTTTGGAAGTAAGAATGAAAACCTGGAACACTTACCCTGGCTTGTATTCGAAGCCGTAGATGGAGAAACACCCCTTGTTGAGCTCATAGCAATCTTGATTCGTGATTGTTAAACCGCTGGTAGTTTGCTGATAAACGCCTAACAGGACATAAATCATGTGGTCGTCGCCTATGAACATAAACGTGTTGTAACGCACCACCATGATACGAATTGAGCACAGTATTCTGAGCATCGTAGATGATCAAGTTGTCCGAGTTGTTGAGCCATTTATAACCAGCCTGTGTCAGAGGTAGTATTAACCTTGAATGATCACTGCACAGAGGGAAAACCCTCACGTTATATGGTGCCCACTGAGCTGACTGAGAGACCTTTCCGATCCCACTGTCGATCGTAGCCTCAAATACATCGATCTCTGGAGCAGCGCGACCCACATAACTTCCATCGGATCGAACAGGTCCCGGATGAGACTGTCCAGGACAAGTACAAGCGGCTGAAAACCGATTGATTCAATAACCCAATTCTTGCATACAGGTAACACATGAGCTGCGAACTTACAGAGACGCTGGCCAGGCAGAAAGGACTATTTTAGACATCACCGAGCTGTTAGACAATTGAAAAGTCATCAGTGACTTACCAATACGCCACCCCATTCAGGATCACCTCCAACCAAAGCCGCTGCCGGGTTCTGAGCCCCGGGATACGTTTGATTTGGAAGTGTCCCGACATCACAAGCATCATACGAATATGGCCACTGGTAAATAAGAGGTGAGAGATTCTGAATTCAGATGTTATGTATAAATGAAGCCTACCATGCCCTCCAGAGTCGCCCCGAATCCCGCACGTCCTTTTCACAATAAGCTTCCTTAAAAAAAACTCTGAAAGAAAGAAGAAAACAAACCTAAATTTCCCATTGCCCAGCTGGATGCAGAAGTTTAAAAGCCATCAGCACTCCTCAAATTTCCTGCAGTGGTAGGTTCAGAACACTCACACGGCTGGCCATAAGCCACTGATGACGAGATTTCAAAAATTGGAATAGGTCAGCTTATGTAGCTATCTTTACAAGGCATGGCGAAAAAGGGCACAATCTATGTTGGAAAGAGGTGTCTGAACGATAGATACATACCTAACCTTAGTGCCTCCAGGGAGCGTCACTGAAGCTAAGCCCATTGCATGATGTCAGATTGTTGTATTACAGAGTACGACATAAGCAACGCACTTTCTAGTAGACCACCGGTGAAGCAAAATTTATTCCTGAAATCATCGTCAGAGGACATGTTATGATCATTAATGGAATAAACACATACCAAGACTGTATCTGTTGTTGTAGAGAACGTAAGCCCTAGACCAGTTGCTTTTGTGAACACCTTACCATGCCAGATCGATATTTCAAATCATGATTATCGACTGGATTGGCCGGAGACAGCTTCAGTCTGAGCGCTCCACCCTCAGTTGTCACTGAGATTTCATTGAATGACACTCGAGGGAAGGGTCACAATGCGAAAACGAACCCTGTTGTGGGTCATACCACTCAAGATCATTCTAGATATAAATCAGCAAAGTCCAGTCTGAACATTGATAATGTCAAACAGCAACCCACGGTTCCCCAATAATGTAGATCCATGGCTTCCCAGAATGGGTCATCTCCAGGATAGAACGTCCGTCCGTCCTGATTAAATTCATCCGAAAAGACTAATTGCAGTACTTGATCAGGATGCGTATATGATTTCTTCGTATACGCTTCCTGTGGTGTGTCCTTGTCAATGAGCCCCAAGTTTCCGGGCATATTGGGTACTTGTCCAGTCGCATTAATGCCACCAAGGTTGAAGCCACCTTGATTCGTGGGTTTCTTCTTAGTAAAATGCTGTAGAACAGGAAGGCCTGAAAGAGAAAATTAAAACATTATGGGCATTGATATTCTCAATACGAACCAGCACTGTTTTCAATGGTGGGTCAATGACTTGACCAAGAGTAAGATGGTCAAGACTCACAAAAGCATCAACATCCCTGCTACGAGGATGAAGAGGCAACCAAGATTGGCAATACCCCGGCTGGTACATATTGTCCCCCCTCTGTCCGATTTTCTGTCTCGTCGTGGATCGGGGTTGTGCAGAAGATCGTCTAATTCCGGTGAGTTCATTAAGAACGGCATACCCCAAGAACGAGGTGATGGTGCCAGCGAATACTATAAGGATAGAATAAGGATGGGAACACAGAACAAAAGATAAAGGCGTGAATCACCTTGTCTGCGATTGATCTCTATGAGTATGTCCACGAGCACATCAGCGGCAACAAAAAAATGCGAGAAATGAAGTACAGTGTCAATATTTAGATCTCTGATATGCTTTCTGTTGCTGGCTTCTGAATTCCCAATTCGAGATGTGCCGAGAAGTGCTTCGAATGAGGTAGCAGCAACCTGACTTGGTAATACATTGTTGTTCAAGCTGACCATACTATCAAAAAGTTGAGAAGGTTGAAAATGGTAGGGGCAGTCTTTACCTTAGGCAAGCAACAAGGTGTTCCGGGGAATTGAGTGAAATGAGCGTGAATATTGAAAGGACAAAAAACACGAAGAAATAGTGAACAAAAGTACTAGTTGTCAATCACTTCACAGTCAGAGTCAAAAACTGAGGGTTTGATGAGATGACGAGACGATGTTGCTCACTCGAACCGGGTGGCACTATTTTTGCGCCGACACGTAAAACCACTAGCGGTTGAAATGATTCGGCGCCTAATGGAGAAGCAAAGGCATTTTGGATGTGCATGATTGATCTTTCAAAGAGAGCGAGAACCTCTCCTGAGTGGGCTTAGCACCCGGTTTTCAACTTGAGCTGAGATAATAGGCATCATACTTTTCATGCAGAGTGCAAGGATCTTCGCAAGGATCTTCGTGGCGGCACCCCAAGACCACTTTCTGTCACTGTCTGCAAATTCCTGATAGCAGCTGAACATTTAACATTAGCGGCAGCCTTTCAAAACACTCGTCAACAAGCTTCGAATAATCATGTTATTTCTCGTTGCCAAGAAGGAACTCGCAAGACTGGATCCTGCACCTTGACAAAAGTAGAGCGAGCGTGAACGAAATAAATTGAGATGCCTCCTTACGTTTTGAGTTATTTTGATCCACTTATATCTATGTGGTCATGGGTTGTGATCCAAGCAAATGTGATGTAGTGTCGTAGCGATCTCGTTATTGGTGGAGGCGCCGTGAGAAAGTTCGGCGCTTCGATGGAAAATTACTCATGGTCTTTTCATACTCTGAGTTAGCTACAATGGACCGAGACATCAAGTGTACATGTCACAACAAACGCTTACAGGCAGTCGTTCGGCCAATCTTGAACTCACCATTATACACGAGCCGATTCGATCCTAGCATATTTTTACGATAACATGAGATGAACAAGATGATAATAATCGACTGACCTTTGCGAATGGACTGAGGCATCCTCCATTTTCTGAGTCACTCGGACTTGATTGGCTTTTAACAAATCCCCATGTTGTTTGGTGCAATGTGTCTATACACAAACAATTCATCGGCCAGGGTTTGATGTCAATTGATTAGTCAACATCTGCCTTGTAACGTCAGCACTTTGACTGGCAACTGCTCATTCCACTTGTCTCCCATTTTGTTTGAGTTTCCAGCTGAATATATATCTAGCCAGTCTGTCCAAATACATGACTTTTGGATATATTTTTCTGTCTCCACTTATCATAATGTAGTGTCAAAATTTGTGGCTGTTGATAGCTCAATGAAGCATTTTTACACTTCTTTATGGATTATGTACCCTTCAGTATACCCTCCCATTGCTTGCTCATATTAATCTATTTGAGTCCCAGATGTCGGCAATGTAGGAGACATTTAGGGAGCGACAGCCGCCTGGTCTCTTTTCAACAAAGGTGGCAGTCGGTACAAGTGCAAGCTTGAGGCATTGCATGGGGTAATTGCATGGTATCAACGCCCAGAGTGTCATCAGCTGACAGGTACACTGACGGCTGATCATTGACATCAAACCTCAGCTACCGTGACATTATTCGTTATTAATTCAGTCACTTCCGGACGGCCGGAGACGATTTCACTCTTCTTGGAAGATGCATCGGTATGGCGAGCTTTCGGCATGTAACGTGTGTTGATGATTGAGACTCTAAGTCAAGCTGTATAAGACACAAAGGAAAATGTGGTGAAACTGGCTCCAACAACCAAACGCTCATTGAAGTACGGGGTTGGATATATGGAGTATTCACGGGGAATTTCGGCATTTACGGATTTGGCCTCGCTTTCTATCAGTTCGTCCTTATCTCTTACCATTTCGCAGCTTGCAAACTCCATCCTTTACTACAACTAGCTGTGCATTTTTGAGTCGTGGTTTGGACCATGGTACGTTGTACCTTCTCTTGTTCGCACTCGACCCTTGTGAATCAGCTCTCTCCAACCTCTGACCTTGCAACATTTCTTGTCTTTATCGCACGACTATCCAAATGCTCTATCTTACTATGATATCTGCAGCCAACTCAAGTTAGTCGACCGCCCTCCGTTGACCCGCTACGATCGCCTGGAACGAGCGCGGATAGGTATCCACCTCCGGGTCATCATGACCCTCTACATCATCCTCCTTGTGACCCAAGAAACAAACATAACCTCCAGCACCGCGAGGCTTTGAGGCTTGTCCTGGGAAGTATATTAACGCCCGTGAGTATTTACTCAAACGAATGGCAGGATTGGGAATCTGCTTATCGTCGAATAGAAACGCCTTTCCATGCCTGGTTCACGATCCTCTTCGGGCACTACTACTCCCGCATATTCATTTTCCGGCTCCTCTGGAACATACACTCCAGCAACACCACCAGCCATGGTCCATACTCCCTCGTTGGACGCTAGCAATTCTCAGGAGCATCCCTGGACAAGGCATCCGCATCATCATCCCTCGCACCCTCCGTCTAAGCTAGCTCGTGTGGTAGGTCTTGGTCTTCATTCAGAGATAGAAACTAGGCTCGCTTAACCAATTATACAACAGGAATCACATGCTGATGCACCAAACACAGACGGACCATTTTCAGTGGCAATATCACCTACTCAATATCATTCACCTCCTCCTGTTCATCCTCAATTGTTCCGTAATTTATCCCGTAGCCCTCCTTCTTCCCGCACAAGTCCTCGGCTGCACCCTACTACACCTCCACTAGCACATTCACTACCAACGACAATGCCAGCGGACACTGCGGATTTTCGACCTACTATGTCTGTACCCACGTCACCGGTGACCACAAACAGAGATGGAAGCAATATTAAGGCGGAATATATGTTGCCTCCGAGTATACTTCCCTCCGGAGATGTTCCTGTATTGTCTGCTTCCTCGACCACTAACGGACCAGGAAGCCCAGATCAGGTCCCATGTCATCAGTGCCCAGATGGAAGATCCGGAACGCCTAGAGCCAAGTTCATTCAGACTCTTCAGGGTAAAAGCGCTTGGGATGCCTTGATCCATGGATCTTTTTCATGATGTTGATGCCCATGCACGCTAGACGAATCCTATGCTTGTCATTTGAACAAGGTACGTTCTAAGCGAACGAGCGGCTCTGCCTTCCCTATCCTCGTTTCCTGTTGCGACCGTCCCACATTTGTCATGGAATAACGGTATTGTCTTCCCGCTACTTCTGCCACTGTATGAGTATACGATTCTTGTATTACTATTCCTCTAGCTTGCTGCATACATTTTGTTCATCCAACAATCTGAACAGTGGACAGTGACACAACAAACCAATATCGTCAAAACAAAGAAGTTAATTGAAAAAAGAGCGTTAAACCAATGCTCATTGTCGTCAGATGACAATGTGCTAAATCAGGAATATCAATTAGATCATTGATCATGGTATTCCTGTTTCTTTACTGCCACCATCTGGAAGAACGAATAATCCATACTTAATTATCATCGCGAGGATGGAAGAATATAGTACATATAAGACACCGTTATCTAGGTCAGTATAACCTCCTGGTTGTGTTCTGCTTTGAGAATACGAACTGACAATCGTCTCAGCCGCTATGCGAGCAAAGAAATGGCGAATCTCTTTTCCCCTGCTGTTAGTCTGATAAACTAGGGCACACGAAAGACACCTCACTCAATAAGTTCCCTCAATTTTCTCGAAAATATAGATGCGCTTCCGTACCTGGAGGCAGTTGTGGCTGAATCTTGCCATCGCTCAAAAAGAACTGGGGCTTCCGATCCCGGAAGAAGCACTTGTTCAAATGAGGGATAATCTGGTAAGTCCTGGTGAATCAGGAATGTTCATGTCCTCCCATTCATGATGGCCGAAGGATCTGACACCTGAACAATTTGATATTGCTGCTGCCGAGGAGAAAAAGCGTAGACACGATGTTATGGCTCACGTTCATACATTTGGAAAGGTTGCGCCCGCTGCCGCGGGTATCATTCAGTATGTCCTCTTGTCGGGTCTTCAATTCCCATCTTACTCGCAGTAAACAGTCTTGGGGCTACATCTTGCTACGTCACTGAGTCAGTCTTATGAACGTCTTTTCGGATTACGATCTCACATGGTCCTCAATAGCAATGCCGACCTTATTTTCCTCCGCACCGGCCTCACTTATCTTATACGCTCTCTGAGTGTTCTCATTTCGCGTCTCTCAGTCTTTGCAGCGGAACATCGCGCTCTTCCAACTCTTGGTTTCACACACTTCCAACCTGCACAGTTGACCACTGTTGGAAAACGCGCGACTCTTTGGATTCAGGAACTGTTGTGGGACTTGAGGAACATGAGGAGAGTTAGGGACGATCTTGGCTTCAGAGGTGTGAAGGGTACGACTGGTACCCAGGCTAGCTTTTTGACTTTGTTTGATGGTGACCACCAGAAGGTGAATACCCTCAGAAGAAAGGATAGAATAACTGACCCAGGTCTTGTTCTAGGTCAAACAATTGGACAAGCTTGTTACTCACCTTTCTGGTTTCGATTATGCCTATCCTGTCACTTCACAGACCTACTCGCGTAAAATCGACATTGATGTTCTTGCTCCCTTGGCTTCGCTTGGTGCCACAGCACACAAGATTGCTACAGACTTGAGGCTCCTTGCCAATCTGAAGGTTGTGTCTTCTGCCTTCTTGTTTAAAAGTCTTCGTTAATGTGCTACGCAGGAAGTAGAAGAACCCTTTGAGTCCACCCAAATAGGAAGCTCGGCCATGGCGTATAAACGCAACCCCATGCGCTCTGAGCGTGTCTGTAGTCTCTCTCGCCATCTCATGGTTATGCACCAAAATGCTCTGATGACCTGCAGCGTACAGTGGTTTGAGCGTACTCTTGACGACAGGCAGGCTTTTCATCTATTGCTCAGTCAACATGTGAAGTGAATAAGTACGTATGTTATCTACACAGCGCCAACCGCAGAATCACCCTTCCTGAAGCATTCTTAACTGCCGATATCGTTTTGTCTACCCTTCAGAACGTGTCTGAAGGACTTGTTGTTTATCCCCAGGTCATTGCTCGCCACGTCTCTCAGGAGCTGCCTTTCATGGCTACTGAGAATGTGATCATGGCAATGGTCAAAAAAGGTGGCGATAGACAAGAAGCTCATGAAAAAATAAGGGTATGTCTTCAATTGGCTTGAGTGGCTCAATTTTGCTGATCAACAACAACGAAAAAGATTCTTTCGCAAGAAGCTGGGTATCAAGTCAAGCAGCTCGGACTCGAGAACGATCTCATTGAACGGATTAAGAAAGAAAGTTACTTTGACCCGATTAAAGGTCAACTTGATCGACTTTTGGATCCTCAAAGTTTTATTGGCCGAGCGCCACAACAAGTGGATGCGTTTTTGGAAGACTGGGTTAGACCTGCGTTAGCTGATGAGGAGTCTAGGCAGGCGATAAGAAAGAGTCAGAGGGTTGAATTGTCGGTTTGAAATTTGATAAAAATAGTTGGTATGATCGAACCTCGAAATGTGTTAGTTAGTTCCTTGACTTGAGTAGATGTAAAGTGAACGAGGATAGGGTTTTTGTTGTCCCTGTGTGTGTGAGAAGTTGGGATGGACAATGTTTTGAAGGGATCGGAAGCTGCTATGAATATTTGGAAGCTAAATCTGAATGAAGTGTAAGAAACTTGCATGATTTATTCCCCGCGCCTTGTTTATTGAGTCGAGGACGACACTGTCCATACGAATGGCGAGCTGGTTAGATGGTTGATTTTTCCCCCTCTTGAGTCAAGGTTCTTTGAAAGTCCGAACATTGCATTGTGTATGTATGTAAGGCACAGTCATTGTCTTCCCCTCAGTATCCATCTCAGGGTTTTCAGATTCAGGAGCTTGATCGGGGTTCATCCGGTTGAGAGTGACGGAAGATGAGTCCAAGATAGTACCACAAAAATGCTGAAGCATTCCGAGTCTGTCCACGTACACTCGCAGTCTTCCACGGGCTCGGAAAGAAGATGGGAAAGGTGGTTTACTATTGAGTCTATTAAACGGGCATATGTACAATGTAGACCTATTCCAGATGTAATGCGAAGAGGCTTAGGTAGATTGGTTGTGGCCCCCATGAGTGCGAAAATGTCTTCGGGTATCTCCCATACTGAGCTGCTAGCACAGAGGAGTTCGAGGCGTCTGGGACAAGACAAGACAAGGGGATGTGCTGACGAGTGAGATCTACCAATTCTTTGTCAGCTGAGCGTTGAAATAGCCTTATGTTCTGGATTGAGCTGGTAAGGATGTGGAAGTATTGCGGATCCATACCATAGGGAGTGAGCTTGATATGAAAAGGACATGTTTTTAATCGTTTAAGCCAGATGTCACGAGGGGACAGCAAAGAGTTTGCCAAAAATAGGGAATTGCATTTCCGGACGTAATTGTTCCTTTCACCTCTCACTTATTATCTCTCTGTTGCCACTAGCATGGTTTTCAAGAAGGAGAAGACTTCACACTCACTGTAAATGCATTTTCATGACCCCTGTCAATGGTCCCTTCTCATAATCGGCTTTTGCATTTCTCAACGCCAGGATCGCGGGTGCTACAGCCGGAGCAGTTGAAGCGTAAGTAAAATCGCATTTCGTATTCGTTCCCAGTTGATTACGTTCAGCTTCATACAGGTTCATAACCTATCCCACTGAGTTTGTCAAAACTCGCTCCCAATTCTCGGGAAAAGTCTGTCCTTGACCCCTCTCACGAGAACAGCTTATGAAACTGCAAGACAGAAAGAGGGACCTATTGCTATCGTCAAAGATACGATCAAGAAACATGGGTTTAGAGGCCTATACTCGGGATGCTCTGCTTTAATGATTGGCAACGCTGCGAAGGCCGGAGTGCGGTTTATGAGTTATGATCATTTTAAGCACAAGTTGGCGGATGCAGAGGTATGAAGGTATTTTATACCAATCAAACGATGGTTGAGATGTTGCACAGGGAAGAATAAGTGCTCCAAGAAGTCTTCTTGGTACCCTCTCTTCCTCATATCGATTTATGTGGACGCTGAACGATTCTATGATCAGCGGGTCTGGGCGCAGGCATGATGGAGGCTGTTTTTGCTGTTACTCCATCGGAAACTATTAAGTATGATCTCAAAGGACCCATCCTGCGAGTCCGCTGATCGTTTCGGCGTTTTCAGGACGAAGCTCATTGACGATGCCAAAAATCCAAATCCTCAGTACCGTGGACTGGTACATGGAACAATGTCTATTGTCAAACAGGAGGGCATCTTTGGTATTTACCGTGGCCTATTTCCCGTTGTAAATGGCTGATTTATGCACGAACCTAAAAGAGGATATTCACACTTGCATAGATGATGCGTCAAGGAGCTAATTCTGCTGTCCGGTTTACAACCTATTCCACTCTCAAGCAGTTGGTACAAGGATCTGCTGTACCTGGTCAACGTTTACCCAGTGCGGTTACCTTTGGTATTGGTGCTATCGCTGGCCTGGTAACCGTTTATACAACGATGCCTCTGGAGTAAGTTTCAAATCAATTTAGATGAGAGGACCTTATCTTACACTACTGTGAACAAGTGTTATCAAAACACGTATGCAATCACTGGAAGCACGCGCACAATATAGGAATTCTTTCCACTGTGCATATCGGATATTTTCGGAGGAAGGTGTTTTGCGGTTCTGGACTGGGACGACGCCACGTTTGGCACGATTAGTAGTACGTGGCGAGCAAATAGGTTTTCAAAGCTTTGATTAACTATTGGTGCAGATGAGTGGTGGTATTGTTTTCACGGTGTATGAACACATTATCAGGCTTCTTGGTGGTCGCGAAGAGTAGATTCCATAATCTGGAGCGCGATAGCAGACGTTGTACGAATCAGTGTGGTTATCACGCATCGTATCTCTTAGCAATGTTTTTCTTTCAAAGGCTCACACCGTCAACTATGTGGCTTAGTGTGTTCAGAGAAATACGACTTCTACCTCACCCGATCATCCTCACACACACCTTATTCCTTATCGTTTGCTCTTGCACTCGAAATCATTTGCAGACGTCGACGTGCAATTTCTTAGTCGACTTGAGCCTTCGTCAAGACAGAGTGCACGTTTTATGGATTGGGCTTCGTCAAAATACCACCTTACTATTAATCTAGCGAGTGTTGTACACAACACAAT
>Ga0153969_1000236_pt1 | contig 11875 bp, 10 predicted proteins | sample TSGA053MetaG_FD_104702 | JGI IMG/M metagenome (GOLD analysis project Ga0153969, IMG submission 104702) | Attine ant fungus gardens microbial communities from Georgia, USA - TSGA053 MetaG | ecosystem: Host-associated > Fungi > Mycelium > Unclassified | place: USA: Georgia, George L Smith State...
ACGAACTGCGCTTGTTCAAATCGCGCGACGAAGTGCGACTGATGCAACGCGCCGCGGATATCAGCAAAGCGGCGCACGAGGCGGCAATGCGTGTGGCGCGACCGGGCATGCGCGAGTATGAGTTTCAGGCCGAAATCGAGCGTGTATTTCGTCAGCACGACGCGGTGCCGGCCTATGCTAGCATCGTTGGCGCAGGCGTGAATGCTTGCGTGCTGCATTACCGCGCCAACAACGCATCAGCCAAAGACGGCGACCTGGTTCTGATCGATGCGGGCGCTGAATACCGCGGCTATGCCGCCGATATCACTCGGACGTTTCCGATCATTGGTCGTTTCAGCCCAGAGCAACGCAAATTGCATGATCTGGTCGGTGCCGCGCAGGCAGCCGCACTGAAACAGGCACAGCCTGGAATTGCGTACGAGGCTGGTCACATCGCCGCTGTGCGCACGTTGACAGAAGGCCTGTTACAACTTGGTCTGCTCAAGGGCAAGCTGGAAAAAAACCTCGCCAATGGCAGCTATAAGCGTTTCTATCGGCATAAAACCGGCCATTGGTTGGGTCTGGATGTGCATGATGTGGGCGATTACCGGATCGATGGTGAGTCGCGTCTGTTGGAGCCGGGCATGGTGTTTACGATCGAGCCGGGCTTGTACATCGCTGCTGACGATAAAACCGTTCCGGCGAAATGGCGCGGCATCGGAATCCGGATCGAGGACAATGTATTGATTACCCGCGAAGGGCATCAAGTGCTGACCGATGGATTGGCACGTAGCGCGCAGGAAATCGAGGCGTTCATTGCGCAGCGGTGAACCCAATATGCACTCGATGCGGCCGAGCGTTGGCCGGCGTCTGGCTACCCATCCCGTTTTTGCTGCCTCGATCAGTTCGCCTCAGAGCGTATAACAGAACCACCGCCGCCCCGATGCAGTCGGTCCGGCGCAAGCCGGACGTTCAACTTGTTTAATTAAAGAACACCGGATCCCGGCTTGCGCAGAGGTGAGCCGATAAGTTCGTTAGATGTTGTGAGGGGATGCACAATGCAGCCGAGCCCTCACGCTGATTTTGCGAATTGCTCGCGGGTAAGATTGATCGGGTCACCCTCTGTACAGACCATATTGTCTTCGATGCGCACACCGCCATAGGGACGAAACTGAGCGACGCGCTCCCAATTCACATCACCGCCCAAGCCTTCGGCTTTCAGATCCTCCAGCAGTATGTCGATGAAATACAGGCCAGGCTCGATGGTCACCACCATGCCGGGTTCCAGCACTCGGGTGAGACGCAGATAGGGATGGCGGTCGGGTTTGGCGATGGTGCCGCCAGCGTCCGACTCGGCAAACCCGGCAACGTCATGCACCTGCAGGCCGATGCTGTGCCCAAGTCCATGCGGAAAGAACGCTGTACTTACACCGCGTTCGACCGCTGCCTCTGGAGTCTGAGTAATCAACTCGAATTCGTGCAAAATGTGCGCCAGTGCCAAATGCGCATCTAGGTGCAATTGCTTGTAATCCATGCCGGCGCGGACCTGATCGCACATGCGTAACTGCGCGGTCTCAACGGCGTCGATCAATGCCTGGAATTCGTCTCCAGGATCCGCCGAATAGCTTCTGGTGATGTCGCAGGCATATCCAGCTTCGCTTGCGCCCGCGTCGATGAGTAAGCTGCGGATAGGTTTAGGCGGAAGGCGATCAAGGTCGGTGTAGTGCAAGATCGCGCCGTGTTCGTTCAGCGCCACGATGTTGGAGTAGGGCAACTCGCTGGCGTCTTGTCCTGCCGCCTGGCAGTAGGCCAGATGGATGCCAAATTCCGATCCGCCGGCGCGAAATGCACGTTCGGCCGCGCAATGCGCGCGTACGCCTTTGGTGGTGGCGCGGCGCATGATCTCGAGCTCGTATCCAGTCTTGAATGCGCGGTGAAACTCCAGGTAGTCGATCACCGGTTGCGGATTATTGGGCGCAAATGCGCCATCGGCACCGAGCGCACTTTGCGCCTCGCCGAGAATCGCGCTGCGTGCTGCGCCGCTGGGAAAGTGCTGGTGTGCCTCTTCAGGCTTACGGATCACGATGATCTCGAAGTGTTCCGTCCAATAGCCGGCGGGTGCCTGCGGCACAACATTCCAATAGTCGCGCGGTTGCAGATAGATCAGCTGAGGCGTCCGACCTGGCGTGTACACCAGCCAGCTACCAGGGGTGCGAGTCAGCGGAAGCCAGGCTTTGAATTGCGGATTGACCGCGTAAGGGTAGTCGCGGTCGTCGAACACTTGGTAGTGCAACGTGCCGCTGGGAACCAGCAGATGGTCGAAGCCGCCACGGGCCAGCGCAGTCTCGGAGCGCTGTTTGAGTGTGTCCAGGTGCTGGCGATATAGCGTTGCGAGGTCGGTGGTGCGCATGCAGGCGGACTGTTTGGGCTCAGCGGGATTTTGAACCATTTACAAATCTTATTCAGATGTTTCGATAACCGAGACGGATAGGTTGCAATCGTTACTGATTTGTGCGCGCGGCATGGGAGATGGATCAACGCTACGTGCTTGATCCAAGCGCCGTCTGCGTCTGTGAACAGATCCTAGTCCTTGAGGAACAGCGTGATCACATCATTGGCAAAGCGGCGTCCGAGTTCGGTCGGTGCAATGTGATCGCCTTGCAGGGTCAGCCAGCCGCGATTTTGTGCGATTTCCAGTTCGTCGGCTATGGCATGACGCGGTAGTCCGGTACGAGACTCGAACATGGATAAGGAGAATCCTAGATTGAGGCGCAGTGTATTGAGCATGAAATCGAACGGAAGGCGCTCGATGGCGATGTAATCATCGCCACCCAGCGCGGCCGAGGTGCCGGCTTTGCGCAGATAGCCGGTCGGGTGCCGAACCTTCCAGCGCCGCAGAATCCGTCCCTCGGCGGCCAGCGTCAGCTTGCCATGGGCGCCTGCGCCGATTCCGAGGTAGTCGCCAAAGCGCCAATAGTTGAGGTTGTGCACGCACTGCCGTTCGGGCCGGGCATAGGCGCTGATTTCGTAATGCGTGAATCCGGCGCTAGCGATCAGTGCTTGGCAGCGTTCCTGCATGTCCCAGGCGCTGTCGTCATCTGGCAGTCCCGCCGGCTTCCTGACTGCAAATACCGTATTGGGTTCCAATGTGAGTTGGTAGTGCGACAGGTGCGTCGGCGCAAGCGCGACTGCGTGTTCCACGTCGCGTTCTGCCATCGCCGTACATTGTCCCGGCAGCGCATACATCAGATCGAGGTTGATGTTGTTGAAGCCGGCATCCTGGGCCTGTTTGACCGCGGCATCGGCTTGGCTTGCGTTGTGGATCCGCTCCAGTCGTTGCAGACAGCCGTCGTCGAAGCTTTGGATGCCGAAACTGATCCGATTGATTCCAGCGCTGAGATAGTCGACGAAGCGGCCGTGTTCGGCAGTGCCGGGATTGGTTTCGAGGGTGATCTCGGCATTTGGCGCCAGTCGTACCCGTGCACTGGCCTGCTGCAAAAATGCATCGATGGCATCGGCAGGAAACAGGCTCGGCGTACCGCCGCCGAAAAATACACTGGTCACCGTGCGCCCCCAAACCATGGGCAGGTCATAGTCGAGATCGGCGATGAGCGCATCCACATACGCGGCAAATGGCGGTGCGCCAGCACCGCGGAATTCGTGCGAGTTGAAATCACAATACGGGCATTTGCGTACGCACCATGGCAAGTGCACGTACAGCGACAATGGCGGCGTGGTCAGCATTGCGGGAATAAGTGTAGGAGTGCCGCTAGCACGCTGCTGCGACGGATGGGTCGTGGTCACGGCCTGAGTGGAAAGGATTGCAGACTGTCGTCTGAGGCATGCCTCGCTGCGGCGCTACGACCAAGCTGCGAGCTTTTCGCGCAGCGCGGCGAGCGCGCGGCCGCGGTGGCTGATGCGGTTCTTTCGCCCCGGATTCAGCTCGGCCGCGCTCAGTCCGCTGTCCGGATCAAGAAACACCGGGTCGTAGCCGAAGCCGCCATCGCCACGTGGCGCGCGCAACACGCGACCTTCCCAGACGCCTTCCGTGATCAGCGGTTGCGGGTCGTGTGCATGTCGCAGTAGCACCAGCACGCAGTAAAAGCGCGCGACTCGGCGTTCGTCGGGCACGTCTTCCAGTGCGGCGAGCAACTTGGCGATGTTGGCGGCTGCATCGCAGTCGCTGCCGGCATAGCGCGCCGAATACAGACCGGGCGCGCCGCCGAGCGGATCCACGCACAGTCCCGAGTCATCAGCCAGCGCCGGCAAGCCGGTTGCGCGTGCAGCATGGCGCGCTTTGAACAGCGCGTTTTCGACGAAGCTCATGCCGGTTTCTGCAATGTCCTGCACGCCAAGTTCCGTTTGTAGACGCAATTCATGCCCGGTGTGCGCGAACAGCTGCCCAAACTCGGCCAGTTTGCCGGGGTTGCTGCTGGCCAGGACCAGCTTCATGCGCGATGCGCCGTCGCTGGTCCGATCAGATGCCAGCAGTTGCCGAGCAGGTCGGTATCCTCGCGTGACGCAGAGCAGCCGAGCGCGATGCCGAGTGCAACACGCAGCCAGACGATCGCCTGTTCAATGCCGCGCACTAGCTGCGCGATCGAGGCGATGCCTAGTGCTTGCACAGCAGTCATCGCGCCAATGCGCTGCGCTGCGCCTCGAACAGCTGCGCGCAACCGGTCTCGGCCAAGGTGAGCAGCGCATCGAGTTCCTCGCGCCGGAACGCGTGCCCTTCTGCGGTGCCCTGCAACTCGATGAAGCCGCCACCGTCATTCATCACCACGTTCATATCGGTATCGCAACCGCTGTCTTCAGCGTAGTCAAGATCCAATACCGGTACGCCGCGAAAGATTCCGACCGAGACTGCAGCGATCGCACCATGCACCGGATCGCGCCCGCCTTGCGCCGGCAACAGTTCGCCGCGCGATTGCAGCTGCCTGACCGCGTCGATCATGGCGACATAAGCGCCGGTGATTGCGGCGGTACGGGTCCCGCCATCGGCTTGCAGTACATCGCAGTCCAACGTGATGGTGCGCTCTCCCAACGCACTGCGGTCGACACATGCGCGCAGGCTACGGCCGATCAAGCGCTGAATTTCCAGCGTGCGTCCGCCCTGCTTGCCGCGTGCCGCTTCACGGTCGCTGCGGGTATGGGTCGCACGAGGCAGCATTCCGTATTCTGCGGTAACCCAGCCCTCGCCTTTGCCGCGCAGAAAGGCCGGCACCCGATGTTCAACGCTGGCCGTGCACAAAACCCGGGTTTGGCCGAAACTGATCAGCACCGAGCCTTCTGCGTGTTGGGTAAATCCGCGCACGATGGACACGTCGCGTAACTGGTCTGGCGCACGACCACTGGGGCGGACGCAATGCGGACTGCCGGACATACTGCCTGAACCTGTCGTTCGAGCCGGCGAGTCTAACAGGCCAGTCTATCGAACCTGCCTATCGTGCCTGCCTAGGATCACCGCGTTGATGCGCAGCCATGACCACCGCGTCGACCCGGGCGGCGCATGTCGATGGCATACTCTGCCGCCCGGTCGTCACGATGGTCCGCAGGCGCATGATCCGCAGCATGACCGCGTTCGCCGCCTGCGAGCGCGCCACCCGCCATGGCACGCTTAGCTGCGAAATGCGCGCGGTAAATCATCGATTTCTCGAGATCGGAATGCGGCTTCCTGAAGAATTGCGGGCGTGGGAGCCAGCGCTGCGCGAGCGCGTCGCCGCGCGCGTGGCGCGTGGCAAACTGGATTTGGTCATTCGACTGCGCGGCGAATCTGGTGCAGGACAACTGATGCTCAATGACAGGCTCGTCGAGCAGCTCGGTCAGCTTGCGCAGCGGCTGGATGCACAATTTCCCCAATTGCAGGTGCAGTTTACCGACTTGCTCGCATTTCCTGGCGTGCTTCAGACCGGCGAGTTAGACGTCAAGGCGTTGAGTGCGGAAGCGTTATCGCTGCTGGATGACACGCTGAATCAGTTCGTCGCCACACGTGAGCGCGAAGGCGGCCAGTTGGCAGCGGTGATCAATGCACGCGTCGACGCGATCGAGCGTATCGTCGGCCAGGTGCGTGCTCTGATTCCCGAAATTCGGGCAGCGCAGCGAGCCAAACTTGAGCATCGTCTGACCGAGCTGACACAGCCTGCGGACTCCGGGCGAGTGGAGCAGGAACTGGTGTTATGGCTGCAAAAGCTCGATGTGGATGAAGAACTGGATCGCTTGACTAGCCATGTAACTGAAATCCGCCGGATTCTGGTCCAGTTCGAACCTGCGGGCAGGCGATTGGATTTTCTGCTCCAGGAATTCAACCGCGAGTCCAACACACTTGGCTCAAAATCGGTCGACATCCGCAGTACAAATGCGGCGGTGGAGCTAAAGGTGTTGATTGATCAATTGCGCGAACAGGTACAGAACATTGAGTAGAGTCTTGACCGGTGATCGGGAACCGGGGACCAGGAGAGTTCCGTCGGTGTCGCGGCTTATCCGATATGTTTCGGACCCTAGCCGCCAGTCACAGGTGCTTTAGCGCATGCGCGGCACTCTTTACATCGTCGCTGCCCCTTCCGGCGCTGGGAAATCGAGCATCGTCAATGCCTGTCTTGCGCGTGATTCCAAGATCAGCTTGTCGATCTCGTTCACCTCGCGTCAGCCGCGGCCGGGTGAGCGTCACGCGGAGCATTACCACTTCATCAGCGCGCAGGAGTTTGAGCGCATGGTTGCGGCTGGTGATTTCTTCGAATACGCGTTGGTACATGGAGATTGGAAGGGCACCGCGCGGCAGTCGGTCGAGCCGCAGTTGGCTGCCGGTCAGGACGTGTTGTTGGAAATCGACTGGCAAGGCGCACGTCAGGTACGGGCCAAAGTGCCCAATGCAGTCAGCATTTTCATCTTGCCGCCTTCACGCCAGGCGTTGGAGCAACGCATGCGCACACGCGGACAGGACGATGAAGCGACGATCCAGAGCCGGCTTGCGGCCGCGCGCGAAGAGATGAGCCATTACACCGAATTCGATTATGTGATCGTCAATGAGCATTTCAACGTGGCAGTCGACGAGATGTATGCGATCTTCACCGCAAGCCGGTTGCGCAAGGACGTCCAGGTGGCGCGTCATGCCAAGCTGATCTCTGCCCTGTTGACCGACTAGGCATCCGCGCATCGGTTGCAAGCTGGGTTGGCGCAGGTCTGCCCCCGTTTCGATGCAACCTGTTGATTTCAAAGCGAGTGTTTGCACGATCGCGGGCTCGCCGCTAGAATGTCCGGTCCCGTTGATTGCACAGGAGCGGCCAGCCCGGCCGCGGTATCGCCCATGGCTCGGATTACCGTAGAAGACTGCCTTGAAGTCGTTGATAACCGCTTCGAACTTGTGATGATGGCGGCTAAGCGCGCGCGCCAGCTCGCGAATGGTGTCGATGCCCAGCTCGACAATAACGAGGCCAACGACAAGCCCACGGTGTTGGCGCTGCGTGAGATCGCTGCCCGCCGTATCGACCAGCCTTATATCGACGCGGTTGAAAAAGCCGAGCGCGAGCGCAAGGAACGCGAGGCGATGGAGTGGGCTGCCGCCGAGGTAGTCGTCAATGACGATGATATGAAGGGTGACGATTGAGCAAGGCCGTACGCTAGGCCGCGACAGGTTGGTCCTGATTCGTTGCTGATTTAACTCGCGTCATTGGTCCCGATTAGGCGACATATTGATCGGAGCGTTCAGTTGAGTTGATCGGTGCGTTAACTTGATCCGAGCGTTGACCTGATCCGAGCGTTAATCGGCGTGGTGTCCCGATCGTTGCATCCAATGTTTGCTTGCGCCCCGCCGATGCGGGGCTTTTGCTATGGCGCCCGCATGTGGCAACGCCTGCTGCGGCAACGCCGGCTCGATCCTGGTTGTTCTCATTCGAATGCAAGGTTCGGATGCTGGGTGCGAATCCTGAGTGTGAATTCTGAGTGTGAATCCCAAGTCATCTGGCAGGGGTCGTTTTGCTGCCATGCACAGCAAGTTCTCGTCTTTATCAATCGTCACTTGCGCGATCCTGGGCCAACAATCGCGCCCGCTTTTGGCTTAGTCTCGCTTTCATGCCCTCTGCCGAGCCCGCGCGGACCCTGGTGCTGCCGCCTGTTCCTGCCGACGAAAACGTCCCGGAGTACGTGCGCACGCTGGAAAAAGCCGCAAGCTACCTGCCGCCCGAGCAGGTGGTGTCGTTGCGTCGCGCTTGGGCAGTGGGCGCTGCGGCGCACGCCGGGCAGACGCGCAAATCGGGTGAGCCTTACATCACCCATCCGGTGGCGGTCGCCACCGCGTTGGCCGAGCAAGGGGTGGATGTTGAATCTCTGATCGCCGCGATCTTGCACGATACGATCGAGGACACGCCGCTCACCCGCGAGACGTTAGCACGCGAATTCGGCGCGACAGTGGCCGAACTGGTGGAAGGCGTGACCAAGCTGGATAAGCTGCAGTTCGCCAGCTACCAGGAAGCGGCCGCCGAAAGTTTTCGCAAAATGCTGCTGGCGATGGCGCGCGATTTGCGCGTCATCCTCATCAAGCTGGCCGATCGCCTGCACAACATGCGTACGCTCGGCGCGCAGTCCGCCGGCGCGCGTGTGCGGATCGCGCGTGAAACTCTGGAGATCTATGCCCCTATCGCCCAGCGTTTGGGCATGAACCTGTTCAAGACCGAACTGCAGGACCTGGGTTTTCGAGCCTTGCATCCATTGCGGCATCAGGTGCTGGAGCAGCGAATCCGCAACCAGCCGCTGGTGCGGCGCGAATCGCTCGCCAAGATCGAGGCGCAATTGGCCCAGCGTCTGACCAAAGAGGGCATCGATTATCGGTTGATGAGTCGAGTGAAGTCCCCATGGAGCACTTATTCCAAAATGCGCGCAGAGGGCAAAACTTTTGATCAAGTGATGGATGTTTTCGGCTTCCGCATCGTGGTGCAGAACGTGGCTGACTGCTATCACGCATTAGGCATCGTGCACGGGGCGTACAAGCCACTGGACGGACGGTTCCGCGATTTCATCGCCATCCCCAAAGCTAACGGGTATCAGTCGCTGCATACCGTGCTGTTCGGGCCTTATGGCTCGCCGATCGAAGTCCAGATTCGGACTGAAGAAATGGATCTGGTTGCCGAACGTGGCATTGCTGCGCATTGGAACTACAAACATGGAGGCGGCAAGATCACAGGGGCGCAGAATCGCGCGCAATCTTGGATCGCCAATCTGCTGGAATCCGAGCGCGGCACTGGCTCGTCTTTGGAATTTCTAGAGAACGTCAAGATCGATCTGTTTCCCGACGAGGTGTATCTGTTTACGCCAAAGGGTGACATCTTGGCGCTACCGCGCAATTCCACCGCAATCGATTTTGCGTACGCGGTGCATACGGATGTGGGCAATCACGCAGTGGCGGCCCGCGTGGACGGCAAGCTAGTTCCGCTGCGTACCAAGCTGACCAATGGTCAGCAGGTGTCGATCATCACCGCGAAAGCGGCCGCGCCCAATCCGCAGTGGCTGGAGTCGGTGGTGTCGGGTAAGGCGCGCACTGCGATTCGGCATCAGCTCAAACAGCTTGAACACGAAGATGCGGTCCAGCTCGGACATCGCATGCTAGATCGTGCGCTTGAGGCGCTGGGCACGTCGCTCGATCGCTTGCCGGCGAAGCAGCTCGATGGCTACCTCAGCGAAAATCGGTATCCGCGTTTGGAAGCGCTACTGTCGGATATCGCGCTGGGCACGCGGATGCCGCGGCAAGTGGCGCGCGGATTGGTGCGCGAGGCCAATGACATGCCCGATTTGCTCGATTCTCTGCATTACCGTGACGAGCGGATCCTGATCACAGGACACGAACGCGGTGTAGTGAGTTTTGCCCAGTGCTGCCTGCCCATTCCTGGCGACGACATCATGGGGTTCCATACCACTGGCAAAGGTCTGATGGTGCACCGTCTGGAGTGTCCCAATGTGGTCGATTACCGCAAATACCCCGAACGTTGGGTCGCGATCGGCTGGGACCGCGAAGTGTCCGGAGATTTCCATGCCGCATTGCGGATCGAGGTGGACAACCGGCCCGGTGTTCTGGCGCAAGTAGCCGCTGCAATCGCGCAGGCAGAAGGCAATATTGATTTGGTTGAATACCTCGAGCGCGACAGCAATGTCTCCGCGATCCGATTCGGGGTGGAAGTGGCTGATCGCAGACATCTGGCGGAGGTTATCCGTCGCACCCGCCGGCTGACGGTGGTACACGGGGTGCAGCGATTATGAGCAGCGGACGAAATGTCGCCGTCTGGATGGAGATGAGATAGGGTAGGAGTTTCCAGATTCAGCACTTCAAGAGTTCGCGTTCTATCGGACAGCAGCGCTTAGGATCCACGATTTCAGTACCGCGTGATCACAGCCAGAGCGAGCAACGCTTGCGTAGGCACCTGGTCGGGATCTCCACTCTCACGCCCTAGCCCACCGATTACCCGCGCCCTATGCCACGTGCATCTATTAAAACTGCTCACGCTCCCGCCGCCATCGGTCCATATTCGCAAGCTACCCGCGCTGGCGCCATGGTGTTCTTTTCTGGTCAAATCGCGCTGGACCCGGTGACCGGTGAGTTGGTCGCCGGCGGCATCGAAGCCGAAGCGCGGCGCGCGTTCGATAATCTGAAGGCAGTCTGTGAAGGTGCCGGCGGGTCGATGGACGACATCGTTCGGGTCGGACTGTATCTGACTGACTTGAACCAGTTCGCAGCAGTCAACGCGGTGATGGCCGAGTACTTCAGCCAGCCCTATCCTGCGCGCTCCACGATCGAGGTTTCCGGGTTGCCCAAAGGCGCAATATTCGAAGTCGACGCGATAATGGTGCGCTGATCCGCGTTAGCGCGGATATTCAAAAGCGCGGATGTTCGAGAGTGTCGACGTTCGAAAGCGTGGACGTTCGAAAGCGTGGACGTTCAAGAGCACGGATGTTTGAAGCGGCGGCCTTGATTTTCTACGCGCGCGACCGACTGCGTTGAATGCCCCGACCCGAATCAGTGCCAGTCCGAGGTTCCATCGGACGCGTCCAACCCTCATGCTAAGTTGATGCTCCAAATGTCGGACGGCGCAGTCTTAGACCCCGGTCAACAACCGCTTACCAGTCTGCGCGGCGTTGGCGCAAGAGTGGCGGAGAAATTGGCGGCGCGTGGTTTGGTGACCATGCAAGACCTGTGGCTGCTGCTGCCTCGGCAATATCAGGACCGTACTGCATTGACACCGATCGCTGCATTGCAGCCTGGTGTTGCGGTGCAGGTGCAGGGCAAAGTCGAGGCAGTCGAGCGCGGCTTTCGTTATCGGCCGATGCTCAAAGTCGCCATTGGCGATGAATCGTCGGCAACGTTGATCCTGCGCTTCTTCCATTTCCGCTCGCAGCAGGTCAATCAATTCAAGCTCGGCGCGTGTGTGCGCGCCTATGGAACGCCGCGGGCGGGCCAGTACGGGCTGGAGATCGTGCATCCGAGCTATCGAGTGTTAGATCAAACCGCCGATCATGCGCTGGGCAAATCGCTGGATCCGGTGTATCCAACGATCGAAGGAGTCGGTCCGGCCGTGTTGCGGCGGCTGATCGCGCAGGCGCTGGATCAGCTGCCGGATGCGCCGACATTGGAACTGCTAGCGGTCCATGCGCGCACAGATTTGCGCTTGCCCGCGCTGCGCGAAGCGCTGCTGACCCTGCACCGCCCGCCGCGCGATGTCGATGTGGCGGCATTGTTGGCAGGCAATCATCCTGCGCAGCGTCGATTGGTGATTGAGGAACTGCTGGCGCACCAGCTCAGCCTGCGGCGTCAGCGCATCGCGTTGCAGCGCCAAGGTGCCCATCGACTCGATAGCGCCGGAGTGCTAGTTGATCGGCTGCGTCGCGCGTTGCCGTTTGCGCTAACCGCCGCACA
>Ga0153969_1000237_pt1 | contig 11855 bp, 13 predicted proteins | sample TSGA053MetaG_FD_104702 | JGI IMG/M metagenome (GOLD analysis project Ga0153969, IMG submission 104702) | Attine ant fungus gardens microbial communities from Georgia, USA - TSGA053 MetaG | ecosystem: Host-associated > Fungi > Mycelium > Unclassified | place: USA: Georgia, George L Smith State...
AAGCGATCGCGATCGCTGATGCCGCGAACTATGCGGCCATCGTTTCGCATCGTTCCGGAGAGACCGAAGACACGACAATCGCTGATGTCGCCGTTGCCACTACTGCCACCCAGATCAAAACCGGATCGCTGTGCCGCAGCGACCGTGTCGCCAAATACAACCAATTGCTGCGGATCGAACAGCAATTGGGTCACGAAGCGCGATATGCGGGCAGGAACGCCTTCGTTTCGCTTAGGCGTTGAACCGGTTTCGTGCCTGGCCATGCTGGATTCACGCGCGCGCGCACTTGGCCTGCTGTTACTGTTACTGGCAGTGCTGCTGGCCTGGTTGCAATACCGGCTTTGGTTCGGCAAAGGCGGCCAGGGTGAAGTCGATGCACTGCAGGCGCAGGTGCGCGAGCAGGCTTACGCCAACAGCGGTTTGAAGCAGCGCAATGACGTACTCGCAGCTGAGGTCAAGGATCTTAAATCGGGCGAAGCTGCGATCGAGGAGCGTGCCCGTGGTGAGTTGGGCATGATCAAGCCGGGGGAAAAGTTTTATCGGATCGTCGATCAAGGCGCGCACGATCCCGATGGTGAGCCCAGCCAGGGCGAGTCGACCACGACGCGTTCGACCACTGATCAATCCGTTAGCGATCGATCGGTCGCAACGCCGTCGCCGTAGTCGCTTTCCCATGACAGCATTCCCACACCGCATCATCATGAGAACAGCACGATGACCGCGAGGCGATCCGCATGACCTGGGTGGTTGTTCCTGCCGCAGGCCACGGTTCACGTTTTGGCGGTGATCTGCCCAAGCAATATGTGCTGGTGGCCGGCGAGCCACTGCTCCTGCATACATTGCGTACCCTGTTGGTCCATCCCGGGGTCTCGGGGGCGGTGGTCGTGCTCCAAGCCGGGGATCGACACTGGCCAGGGTGGCAAAGGATTGCCGATAAACCGGTCATGACCGGATCAGGTGGGGCGACGCGCGCCGATTCGGTGCTTGCTGGCTTGTCTCTTCTGCCAGCGTCGGTACGTGCGGACGATTTCGTTCTGGTCCATGATGCCGTGCGTCCTTTGCTGCGCACCAGTGACTTGACTGCGTTGCTTGAACGTGGGCGTTCCGATCCCGTGGGTGCGATTCTGGCCGCGCCGGTTCGAGATACGCTCAAGCGTGCAGGTGCAGATGGTGCGATCGACGGCACTCAGGCGCGTGAGGGGCTATGGCGCGCGTTGACGCCACAATTGTTTCGGCGTCTGCAGCTTTCGCGCGCGCTCAATACTGTGCTCCAGTCGGGTGTTGATGCCAGCGATGAGGCGATGGCAATGGAGCGGTTCGGCCACCGCCCATTGCTGGTCGAAGCCCATGAGGACAATCTCAAGGTGACCACGCCGACGGATCTGGCCTACGTCGAGTTTCAGCTGTCACGCGCGCAAGAACGTCGTCTCGACGTTCCTGCGACGACCTGATTCATAGAAGATTGATCCATAGAACATAGACCCATAATGGAAGAGTGACCCATCGAAGAGTCACTCATAGAAGAGGAAATGGCATGAGCATCCGCATTGGTCAAGGATTCGACGTGCATGCGTATAGCCATGGCGATCATTTGATGCTCGGAGGGGTGCGTGTGCCGCACGAACGCGGTGTGCGCGCGCACAGCGACGGAGATGTCGTGATCCATGCATTGTGCGATGCGATTTTAGGTGCGCTTGCGCTCGGCGACATTGGAGTGCATTTCCCTCCTGCCGATCCGCGTTGGAAAGGCGCGGACAGTCGAGTTTTTTTGCGTCACTGTGACGCGCTGGTACGTGAGCACGGCTGGAAAGTCGGCAATGTGGATATCACGGTGATCTGCGAGCGTCCCAAAATTGGCCCACACAGCGCAGCGATCCGTTTCTCGCTGGCCGCCGACTTAGGGATTGCCGAGGACGCGATCAGCGTCAAGGCGACGACCAGCGAAGGACTCGGCTTTACCGGTCGGCAAGAAGGGATCGCAGCGCAGGCGGTGTGCCTGCTCGTGCGCGATTCTGGATAGACGATTCTGGATAGACGATTCTGGATAGAGCGGAAGTGCAACACGTCGATTGCCAGCGCAGTATCCAATCGCATCGCTATAGATTTCAGCCAGCGCACGTGCTTACGGCAGCAGGTCGGAGAGGCGATGAATAATCCGCGCGCTCACGGCGCACCGGTGCTCGAGGCCACGATCCGCTCGCGACCCGAGGATTTCGTCGTTGAGGAACAAGATGCTTTCGCCGCCAGTGGCGAGGGCGAACATCTAATGCTCACGGTCCGCAAGCGCGGCATGAACACCGCCTACGCTGCCGCCCAGATCGCGCAATGGGCGGAGGTAGCCGAATCAGCGGTGGGATACGCCGGTCTGAAGGATCGCCACGCCATCACCAGACAGCGCTTCAGCGTGTGGCTGCCGCGGCGTAAAGCCCCTGATCCTGCGCTGCTCGAGCAGGCACAGCGGGGCGAGTTGGAAGTGCTGGAGGCCCATTGGCATACGCGCAAGCTTGCACGCGGCGCGTTGGCGGGCAACCGGTTCGTGCTGACGTTGCGCGATATGCGCGGCGAACGTGCCGCGATCGAAGCGCGCGCCGCAGCGATCTGTGCGCACGGAGTACCGAATTATTTCGGTGAGCAGCGTTTTGGCCGTCACGGTGACAACGTCGCCCAGGCACTGGCGATGTTTGCTGGCAGGCGCAAGCGGCGCGCGGAACGTAGCGTATTGCTGTCGGCTGCACGCTCAGCCTTGTTCAATCAAGTACTGGCTGCGCGTGTGCACATTGGGCACTGGAACCGGCCGCTGGAAGGTGAGGCCTGGGTTCTCAACGGCAGCCGCAGCGTGTTCGGGCCCGAACCTTGGAGTGATGCGCTAGCTGCACGATTAGCAGCCTTTGACATTCATCCCAGCGCACCGCTGTGGGGACGTGGCGCATTGCGCAGCGCGTGCACTGCACAGCGGTTCGAACTCGAGAATCTATCCGCGGAAGCGTGGCTAGCGCTGCGCAGCGGGCTGGAAGCCGCTGGCTTGCGCCAGGAGCGGCGCGCCTGCCGGTTGCCAGTGCCCGATCTCAAATGCAGTTGGGAGGCCGAAGGTCCCGGGACGATGCGGCTGGCTTTTGCGCTGCCACCTGGCAGTTATGCCACAGCGGTACTGGATGAATTTGGCGATTACCGCAATGCCAATGTTGTGACTGCTGTGCAGCCCGCCGCATAACGGCAGACGTTTCCTCTGCCCAGATTGAGGATCAGCGCTGGCCGCGGCCATTGCGCAGCAATACCAACACTGCCCCGGTTCCACCCTGTGCAGGCGGCGCCGAGTGGAATGCGAGCACGTTTGCGCGTTGGCGCAAGATTCGATCGACCAGATTTTTCAACACCGGCACATTGGTGCCGGACCCGAGTCCTTTGCCATGGATGATGCGAACGCAGCCATGCTGGGCGTGGATGGTCTTGCCTAAAAAACGGCGCAGCAGGCGTTCGGCCTGCCCGGCTTGGCAGCCGTGCAAATCGAGCTCGTCCTGGATCGCGTAGTCGCCGCGTCCAAGCCGGCGCAGCAAATGCGTTGATACTGAGGCTTGACGCCAGGACAAGATGTCCCCGGCTTCGATTCGATTTGCTCGCAATAGGCTGACAAACTCGCTGCGCGTCTGGGCCTCGTCCGCATCGGCCATGCTCACGTGCGGCTGCGGTGGCTCTGGAGCCGGAGGTGAGGGGGTCTCAGGCAGCCGGCGCACCTGGTCCACTGCATTGCGGAATAAGCGTGTGTCCTCTTCACTGACCGAGGGTGTTTTGCGTTTCACCACGTCCTTCCGTTTAGCGGCAGTCGTATCAGGGGCTGTCACATTATTTTAGGACTTCGGTGAACACGCGTCTTTGTCGGGCTAATAGCAACGATTTAGGCAGTGTGGTGGTGATCAGTTTTCGACGTCGTCCCGGCTTTACCGGCGTTGTCGTGCGCTGCGCAGTCTCGTTGAGATCGTTCGATGCCTTTTGCTCCTGCCATCATCCGGTATCATGTCGGCTCCCGACTACCTGCGAGCGATGGCCTGCTTTGCGCGTTCTGGTCAGCAACGACGATGGCGTTGACGCCCCCGGCATCCGCGCCCTCGCTGAAGGGTTGCGCAGCGCGGGCCATGAGGTGTTGATGGTCGCGCCGGACCGTGACCGTTCCGGCGCCAGCAATTCGCTGACCTTGGACGGGCCTGTCCGGGTGGTGCAACTGGACGAGCACACGTGGCGTGTGCATGGCACACCGACCGACTGCGTGCACGTGGCGATCACCGGTATGCTCGATGCCGAACCTGACATCGTGGTTTCGGGAATCAACAATACCGCCAACCTCGGCGATGATGTGATCTACTCCGGCACCGTCGCCGCAGCGATGGAAGGGCGTTTTCTGGGCCTACCGGCGATCGCCATCTCGTTATGCACCGTCGATCATGATGGCCGCCATTACCACACTGCGGCGCGCGCGGCTGTGGAATTGATCGCGCGTCTGATCACCGATCCGCTGCCTGCGGACACCATACTCAATGTCAACGTACCGGACCTGGATTGGGGTGAGATCACTGGTTTTGAGGTGACGCGTCTCGGCAACCGACATCGTTCCGAGGCCTGCATACCGCAAAACGACCCGCGTGGCCGCACCTGGTGGTGGATAGGCGCAGCCGGTGCCGAACAAGACGCAGGGCCTGGCACCGATTTTCATGCGATACGCACCGGGCATATTTCGATCAGTCCCATCCATGTTGACCTGACCCGCTATCAGGCGCTGGATCAGGTGGCGAGTTGGGTCAATGGTTTGGAGGGGGTCATGACGCACTCCAGATCGAGCGCATGAGCGCAGGATTGCGACTCAAACCCGAGGCGATCGGTGTGGGTATGACCTCGCAGCGGGTGCGCGATCGATTGATCAATCGATTGCGCGACAACGATATCGGCGACGAGCGCGTGCTCAACGCGATCCGCACCGTGCCACGCCATTTGTTTGTGGATGAGGCCTTAGCGGCGCGCGCTTACGAAGACAATGCGTTGCCAATTGGCTACGGTCAGACCATCTCCCAGCCATGGGTGGTGGCGAAGATGACCGAGGCGGTGCTGCGCGGTGTTGATCCCGCATGGTTGCAGCCGCAGACGTTGCGGCCATTCACGTCAGCTCCTGCGGCCACACCGGCGCGCGCGGTGAAAGTATTGGAGATCGGCACCGGATCAGGCTATCAGGCGGTGGTATTGGCGATGCTGGGCTTACAGGTCTACACCGTCGAGCGGGTTGGCGACCTGTTGCGCACAGCGCGCAAGCGGTTTCGGTCGCTGGGGCTGGCGATCCGCAGCAAACACGATGACGGCCGTGCCGGCTGGATGGAAAACGGACCATATGACGCGATTGTCGTCACCGCCGGCGCGCCAACGTTGGTCGATGCGCTCACTGATCAAATCGCTCAGGACGGCGTGCTAGTTGCTCCGGTTGGCGGTGCCAACGCTCAGTCTTTGCTCGAGTTGCGACGGGATCCATCCGGTGCCTGGGTTCACACTTCGCTTGGGCAGGTCGTGTTTGTGCCACTGCTTTCCGGCCTGGTGGATTAAACCGATTCAGGACAACACGACAACACTGATTCAGGGGAACACCGATTCAGAACAACAGTGATTCAGAACAACACTGATTTCACCGGCATTGCCTTAACTAGATGATGTTCCGATCGGATGGGCCAGGGTGCAGCCGATACGTTGATATCAATAAGGCGATGCAAATACGGTGATGCACAATCACGGAACGTCCACCGCGGCAATCTTTCCTGATCGCTGTCGCTGATCGCTTGGAGTTTGTATGAACCCCACCCATTCCGACCGTACTGGATCAAACCAAGAAGGATTGCAGCAGGCACAGGACGCATCGCTGGGTGAGCAATTGACGCGCATCATCCAAACTCTGCCCCCGGATTCGCTGACCTTGGGCGAATTGCTGGACGTATTCGGGGATGAAGGGCTGCTATTACTCACGGTGCTGCTTACCCTGGTATTCCTGATTCCAGTCTCTATCCCTGGCGTGAGTACGGTGTTTGGCGGTGCGATCTTGCTGATCGGTATCAGCCGCTTGCTCGGCAGATCACTGTGGTTGCCTGGACGGCTGCGCGACAAGCCATTGCCTGCCGACAAACTGCGCCCTGCGCTGACCCGCGGCATGACCTGGGTGCAGCGACTGGAAAAGATCAGCCGACCGCATCGGCTGCGGGCGATAGTTGAAGGGCCTGCGGTCGGATTGGTCAACAATCTGGCTTTTATTCTGGCGGCACTGCTGCTGATGGCGCCATTTGGCTTTGTACCGTTTAGCAATACCTTGCCGGGTCTAGCCCTGCTGTTCTATGCGATCGGAATGATCCAGCGCGACGGCGTGGCGATCTTGCTTGGTCATGCTGCCAATATCCTGACGATTCTCTACTTCAGTATCCTCATCGGCGGCGGCGGATTGGCCGTGCGCGAACTATGGCAGCGATTGTCAGGAGGCTGATGTTGTGCGCGAGCGATTGACAGTGATGGGAGCACATCGCCGGCCGGCGCTGCGGGTCGCTCCGGTGTTGCGCGCGCTGGCGATGTTCGCGTTCGCGGCAGTCATGGTTGGCTGCGGCAGCAGCCGTGTGATTCAGGGGGCCGGCGGCTATCCAGGCGGCTATCAGCGTTCCAAGCCGCCGGTGAAGGTCTCCACCCCCAAATATGGCGCCAGTTATGTCGTGCGGCGCGGCGAGACCTTGTACAGGATTGCGACGAACAATGGCATTACCGCGCTCGATCTGGCGCTTTGGAACAATATTTCACCGCCGTACACCATCCATCCCGGGCAGCGCCTGAAGCTCTATCCCGGCGGGCCCACTTATCCGCGCACGGTCGTGGCGCGTCCGCCCAGTGCAAGCGGCAAGCCAGTCGCGCCGCGTGCAGCACCTGCTACGCCGATCGCGGCCGTGGCTTCCAATCTAACCTGGCGCTGGCCTGCCGATGGGTCGCTGGTGGCTCGTTTCGTATCTGGCGATCCCACCAAGCAGGGTATCGACATTACCGGCAGCGCCGGCAGCCCGGTGCGCGCTGCGGCGGATGGCGTCGTGGTTTATTCGGGTTCCGGGCTGGTCGGCTACGGGGAACTGATCATCGTCAAACACAACGAACAATGGCTGTCCGCCTATGGCCATAATCGCGCGCGTCTGGTCAATGAGGGCGGGGTGGTCAAGGCCGGCCAGCAGATCGCGGAAATGGGCCGTACCGGCGCCGCACGCGACATGCTGCATTTCGAAATTCGCTACAACGGCAAGCCGGTCGATCCGCTGGGCCATCTGCCTAGGCGCTAATCGCCAAAAACGGCATGCAAGACAGGTGGAATCTACTCTACGACTGAGGCTGGCCAATCCAGTTGCTTTGGATCAGTATTTGGATCGATTTTTTGGATCGGTTTTTGGATCGGTATTGTCAGTCCCAGGTTAACGAATGCTCGCGAAGAGCCCTGGCAACTGATGGTATTAAATCGTCATGATTGGATCGTCATGATTCAATCGTTATGATTGGATCGTAAACCCCGCCACCACTCGCCGCCCCTCGCTGGCCAGAACGTTGAAGGTGCGCGCGGCCGCGGCGTTGGTCATCGTTTCCAGGCCCACGTTGCGGGTCAGGCACGCGGCGGTCACTTCCGGTGTCGGGAATGCCTGATGATCGCCACTGCCGAGCAGAATCAGCTCAGGTGACAGTGCCAGCAACGGCTCCAGATCATCAGGCGCCATAGCAGTCACATCGGTAACCGGCCAGTGTTCGATCAGCCGGTCTGGCGTCAACACCAGGCTCGCCTCGATCCGGCGATCGTTGATCAGCGCATGGCGGCCATCGGCACCGCGCAGGAAGAATTCATGATCAGGGCGTTCCAGGTGGAGTTGCATGTCAAGCGATGTTACGCGCGCGGCAGCACGATTTGACGGCGCTCGCTGCTGGCGCGGTAGAGCACCGCGACATGACCGATACGCTGGACCAGTGCCGCCTGGGTGCCCTGGGTGATTTCGCCGATCATCGCGTCGCGGGCGCTGCGATCTGCTGCGGCGATCTTGATCTTGATCAACTCGTGGTGCTCCAACGCGCCACTGATCTCAGCCAGGAGCGAGTCACTCACCCCCTTGTCGCCAACTTGCAGCAAGGCCTTTAATCCATGCGCCTGGCCGCGCAGGAAGCGATTCTGAGCAGCAGTCAGCTCGGTGGACATGCAAATCGCAATGAAAACGGGCATTTAGCGTAGCATGTCCGGCAAAGGCCGACTCCGGCCGCTGACCTATCGCGCAGGCCTGCCTTATGGTATCCCGCAGCAGATCCAGCCAGCGCTGGCTAAAGGAGCATTTCTCTGATCCCTATGTGAAGAAAGCGCAGGCGGAGGGCCTGCGCTCGCGCGCGGCCTACAAGCTGGAGGAGCTGTTGGCGCGAGAGCGCTTGTTGCGTCCCGGCATGGTAGTGGTCGACCTGGGCGCGGCTCCTGGCGGCTGGTCGCAGTGGGTCCGCCGGGCGCTTGATCGACTGGATCCCGCGCGTCCAGGCCGGGTCCTGGCGTTGGATATACTGGAAATGCCCAGCCTGGCCGGCGTCGAGTTCCTTCATGGCGATTTCAGGGATGATGCGGTGTTATTGCAATTGCAAATCGCATTGCAAGGCCAACCCGTTGACCTTGTACTGTCTGACATGGCCCCCAATAAAAGCGGGATGGATGCAGTCGATCAGCCACGGGCCATGCATTTGGGCGAGTTAGCGATGGACTTTGCCGACCACCATCTCAAGCCAGACGGGGCGTTTGTGATCAAGCTGTTCCAGGGCGTTGGTTTTGACGAATACCTGTGCCAGCTACGTCGGCGTTACGCCCGCGTCGTGATCCGCAAGCCGGCCGCGTCGCGTAAACGCTCTGCAGAGGTCTACGCGCTGGCGTGTCAAAAACGGGCGCGCTGCGATGCGGCAGATTTACAGGCTGCGGATTTACAGTCAGCGGATTTACGGCCTGCGGATTTACAGTCGAGTGTCCAGGTCAAACCCGGGCGCCTCCAACGGATGACACAATGAACGACCTGTTCAAAAACCTGATGCTGTGGCTGGTGGTCGCTGTTGTATTGATGGTGGTCTTCAACAGCTTCAGCCCGAAATTGGCAGGTGCCGCGAGCACCGAAATTCAATATTCCGATTTCATCCAGGCCGTGCGTGACGAAAAGGTCGCAAAGGTCAAGATCGCCGAAGACGAAAAATCGATCACCTTCGAACGCAAGGATGGTACCCAAGGCAGCACCATCGCGCCGGTCCGCGACGAACGGATGATGGACGATCTCTTTAACCGCAATGTCGAGATCCAGGCAGCCCCACCCAAGAGCGGCAGCCTGCTCCTGAGCATCATCTTCAACTTCCTGCCAGTGCTGCTGATCATCGGGTTTTGGGTGTTTATGATGCGTCAGATGCAGCAAGGCGGCAGCAAGGGTGCAATGTCTTTTGGCCGCTCACGCGCCAAGCTGCTTAACGAAGATCAGAGCAAGGTCACTTTCGGCGACGTTGCCGGATGCGATGAGGCTAAGGAAGAGGTGCAGGAACTGGTGGAGTTTCTGCGTGATCCGAGCAAGTTCCAAAAGCTTGGCGGCAAGATCCCGCGCGGCGTGTTGATGGTCGGTCCGCCAGGTACCGGTAAGACGTTGTTGGCCAAGGCCATCGCTGGCGAGGCCAAGGTGCCGTTTTTCAGCATTTCCGGTTCGGATTTCGTCGAGATGTTCGTCGGCGTAGGCGCAAGTCGCGTGCGCGATATGTTCGAGCAGGGCAAGAAGCATGCGCCGTGCATCATTTTCATCGACGAAATCGATGCCGTGGGTCGCCACCGTGGTGCTGGTCTTGGTGGCGGGCACGACGAGCGTGAGCAGACTTTGAACCAGTTGCTGGTAGAGATGGATGGCTTTGAGGGCGGTGAAGGCGTGATCGTCATCGCAGCGACCAACCGTCCCGATGTGCTCGATCCTGCGTTGCTGCGCCCTGGGCGCTTCGACCGGCAGGTCGTGGTGGGCCTGCCCGATGTCAAAGGCCGCGACCAGATTCTCAAAGTCCATATGCGCAAGGTGCCATTGGCCGACGATGTCGAATCCATGGTCGTCGCGCGCGGCACCCCTGGATTCTCCGGCGCTGACCTGGCCAACCTGGTCAATGAAGCCGCGCTGTTCGCTGCGCGCGAGAACGCCAAGGACGTGCGCATGGAACATTTCGACAAAGCGCGCGACAAGATCATGATGGGCGCAGAACGTCGCTCCATGGCGATGAGCGAGCAGGAGAAGACCCTGACCGCCTATCACGAGGCAGGTCATGCCATCGTCGGTCGCCTGGTGCCCGAACATGATCCCGTTTACAAGGTCACGATCATCCCGCGCGGGCGCGCGTTGGGCGTGACCATGTACCTGCCGGAGGGCGACAAGTACAGCTATAACAAGACCGCGATCGAGTCGCAGCTTGCCTCGCTATACGGCGGACGCGTGGCTGAGGAATTGATCTTCGGCGAAGACAAGGTCACCACGGGCGCATCCAACGATATCGAGCGCGCGACCAAGATGGCGCGCAATATGGTTACCAAATGGGGATTGTCGGAACTAGGTCCGATCCAGTTCGGCGAAGAGGAAGATGAGGTGTTCCTCGGACGCTCGGTGACCCAACATAAAAACGTCTCGGACGATACCGCGCGCAAGATCGACGACATGGTCAGCAATATTCTCGATAAAGCGTACAGTCGGACTAAGATCATTTTGACCGAGAATCTCGACAAGCTGCATGCAATGGCCAAGTTGTTGCTGCAGTACGAGACGATCGATGCCCCGCAGATCGATGCGATCATGGAGAACCGCGATCCTCCGCCGCCTGCTGGCTGGAACAAAGGCGGCTCGTCACGTGATGAGCCCAAACCCATCACAATCGGCGGGCCGGCCGAGCAAACATGATCGGGCGACGGACGACGGACGGGTTGCGGCTTCCGCTGCAGCCGGTCTTGCGCGACCAAGCTCTGTGGTGGCATAGAAGACTGGCGCCCTCGGCAAGCACCTGTTCACGTGCGTCATTGCAGTGACTTTACGCCGTTAAAAATCAAAGACGCTGGGTTCCCGCTTGCGCGGGCATGATGTGCTTTTGCGGGAACGACGATCTTGATCTTTTATCGACATTTGATTTTGAGATCGGTTCTAGTCGTGATTGCAACATCAGCATGACGCGTTAGCGTGTTTTTGTTTGAATAGAAAAGATGCTCTACGCTGTCCCCGGTCCAGGCTCCAGAGTCTAGAGCCTAGAGCCCAAAATCCCCCCGTCGCCCAGCCGCTGTGTTCGACACCACCCCTCAAATCGATTGCGCAGGGCGTGCGTTGAAATTCGATCGCCCGCGGGTGATGGGCATCGTCAACGTCACGCCGGATTCCTTTTCCGATGGCGGCGCGCATGCGACATCGGATGCGGCGATTGCGCATGGATTGCACTTGGCAGAGGCGGGCGCTGACCTGCTCGATGTCGGTGGCGAATCCACCCGACCCGGCGCAGACGAAGTCGCGGTCGAGGAAGAGTTGCGACGAGTGATTCCGGTGATTGAGCGCTTGGCGGCCGAAACGCAGTTGCCAATCAGCGTGGACACGTCCAAACCCGAAGTGATGCGCGCAGCAGTCGCCGCCGGCGCGGGTATGATCAACGATGTGTACGCATTGCGTCGCGATGGCGCGCTCGATGTTGCCGCGTCGCTCGGTGTCCCGGTGGTGCTGATGCATATGCTCGGTCAGCCGCGCTCGATGCAGGATGCTGTGCATTACGACGACGTGGTCAGCGAGGTGCATCGGTTCCTGGCGGAGCGCATT
>Ga0153969_1000247_pt1 | contig 11787 bp, 11 predicted proteins | sample TSGA053MetaG_FD_104702 | JGI IMG/M metagenome (GOLD analysis project Ga0153969, IMG submission 104702) | Attine ant fungus gardens microbial communities from Georgia, USA - TSGA053 MetaG | ecosystem: Host-associated > Fungi > Mycelium > Unclassified | place: USA: Georgia, George L Smith State...
CCGCATCCAGGATGCGCCGGGTCTGAACCGCGGCTCCGTGATCCTGCGGCAGGAACACCAAGCCAGCGGCAAACAGCGCGCCTACGCTGATGTTTGCTTCGCTCGCCAATGCATGCAGCCAGCGCTGCGGACGCCTGATCAGCAAACCACAACCATCTCCACTCTCACCATCGGCGGCGACGCCACCGCGGTGATGCATGCGTTGCAATGCTTGCAGCGCGTGATCGACCAGGGCCCGCGAGGGCTGGTCATCGATCTGTGCAATCAGGCCGAACCCGCAGGCGTCGTGTTCCTCGCCTGGGTGGTACAGGCCCAATATAGGAGCTGGCGCGGACAGCATCTGGCATCCCGTCGACGATGGAGGCGGCGGCAGCTGCACATTGCGATCTTTAGCGGGAGTGCATCGAAAGACGCGCACTGCGATCCGGTACCGCCGGTCAATCCGACTTAAGCACAAATTTGTGCGCCGCCGCAATTGTTCCAGTCGAAACGACTGCCGCGTGGTCGATTTGTGTAATCCGATTATACCCGGGTATATTGGTCGCCCGCTTGCCACAGCCTCGCGCTGCTGGCGGCCATGGTCTTATTGGCTCCGTCTGGCTGCCGCGATCCGTGTCCATCACCTCCAGCATCCGTTGTACGGCGTTTTGCGGCACTCGCCGCATCGCTTCTGGCGTCCTGCACCATGTCGCATTGGTCGCGCAGCGGGAATACCGCACTCACGCGGACTTGGTGCGAATCTTCGATGATCGCAGCAGCCGTCAGATCGAGATCGATTTACGCGGTGACTCGGCAGATTTGCTCAAGCGTCTCAGCCAAGGTGCAATCGCGATCGGCAAGGACTGTGATGCCGCACCGCCTGCGCATTCTGGCCCCGGTCGTCCCAAGCTCGGTGTAGTGGCGCGCGAGGTGACCTTACTGCCGCGCCATTGGCGATGGCTGGCCGCGCAGCCTGGCGGCGCCTCGGTTGCACTGCGGCGTCTGGTCGACGATGCCCGGCGCTGTGATGCCGGCACTGATCGCAAACGCGCCGCACAAGAGGCCGCTTACCGCTTCATGCTCACCATGGCGGACGGCACGCTAGGAATCGAGCCTGCCAGCCGCGCCCTGTTTGCCGGCGACGCGGCCGGATTCGAAGAACATACGGCGGCATGGCCGGAGGATGTGCGCGATCATGCCGCCCTGCTCGCCGCCGAGGCGCTGCGCGATTGACCGCATCGTGTTTAAGCGCCTCACAATGACTGCTGCATCGTGTTCGATTGCGTCACGATATCGCTGCGTCGTGTTTGGCTGCATCGTGTGTTAGCGCATCGCAAGGGGCGCGGCGTTGGCAACGACAGTCGCATTTTGCGCGGCTACCGCTACTGCCCACCACTGCCGACCGGCGCGACTTGCCCGGGAATCAATACCCAAAACGGCACCCCATGTTCCGCCCAGGTGTCGGCGGCGGTGTTGGCAATCTCCAGCAACACATCGAACCCGACTGGATCAGCCTGCTTCCATTCGGAAACATGGTCCAACAGCAGCACATAGCCAGGCGCCGGGTACCAGGACATATCGCCAAGGCAATCTGCCAGCGCGTCCCAGTTGCCCCCGAACCAGTCGGGAAAATCCAGCGCCCGCGCCATCCGCGCCAGGGCCGCGTCCTTATCCTTGCAGCCGGACAGATCAACAGCAAGCATTGCAAACTCGAGTCGCGCCGCGGCGTCCAGCAATGCCTGGCGTCCGCTCGCATCAATGAAATAGGCGCCAGACGCGGTGTAATCGGCAAGCATGCCGCTCAGATCAACCGGATTCATCGCGGCCGCTCCGGCTGCGCGGCGATGCGCTGAAAACTACGATAGTGATCAGCGGTGTAGTAGAACTCCGTCGGCGGATCTCCACCGGTGACGATCCGGCGCGCACCACGATCACGGGCGCCTGGCGTGGCCACGGTGTACTCGCGGTAGTAACCCCGCGCACGTTGCGGCAACAGGCCTTCGCGGTTGTAGAACACGCCGTCGTCCTGCCGGTAGGGAAACGGCCCGCCGGCCTGGATGCGGCGCAAGGTGTCATGCACTTGCACGGGTAACGCGCGGGCGTTGGCTGGATCACGGCGGCGATCGCCATCGGTAGCGCCCGATATCTGGCCGGACATCGGGCCGGACATCGGGCCAGACATGGGACCGGATATGGGACCGGATATCGGCGCCGCCGAATGCGATGGCGTCGACGCTGATCGCCACCACGACCAGGCGGCGATCAGCGCAAGCAACAGTAAAATCCAACCGTGGCGGCGCAACATGGGCGAATCATGCCACGCCGGCAGCGACGGGAGATGTTGGCTCAACCGGGTTGCTCACCCGGTTGCTCAATTGGGTTGTGCAACCGGTTTTGGGTCAGGCCCGACGCGTAAACGGCGTCGTGCTAACCGCAATTCAAGCGAGTAACGACATTGCCGGCATCGACATTGATATTCAAACGAGTGTCGAGATATTCCATCGTCACGACGTCGCCAGGTTTGATGACACGGACGGTTTTCGCCCCGGCCTGGCTGCGCGCCTGCTCGATCAGCTCGGGCGTTGCAGCCTTGCCGACGACCGATTGCGCAGCCTCGGCATTGCAACTCGAAGATCCTGTTGCTGCATTGTCCCCAGCCGTCGAATCTGCCGGTGCAGCATTAGGAGGCGTGGCCGCGCAGGACAAGAGCAGTAATGCAGCCAAAGGTGGGTACAGTCTCATCATGGTCACGACCCCATCGGTGGTTGACGACGAGTATCGCCGCAGCCATGCTGAACTTGCGTCAACTCCAGACCACCACGACACATGAATACCGCGCGCCATGCACCGCGGCGGCGGCTATGACCTTTTATTGCGCTTCGACCTTGGCTTGCAGCGGCACGTTGTGCTGCTTTAGCCAGGCAATTATCCTGCGCCGTTCGTCCTTGGCGCGCTCGTTGAGCAACTCACTGCGGTAATCAAAGTAATAGTCCTGGAAGGTGACGCCTCTGGCATTTTTGGCCTCCGGCATGGCGCCCTTTTCGAGCAGGCGCAAGATTGCGGCGCCATGATTGGTGCGCGCGGCCACGTGCAACGGGGCGTCGCCGTTTTTGTCGGTCAGATTCGGGTCGGCGCCGGCATCGAGCAGCACGGCGTATTGATCGGCATCGCGCGAAAGCAGCGCTTGCATCAAAGCGGTCGCCCCGGTCTTGGTATTTTTTGCATCGACATCGCCACCGTTTTCCAGCACCGCGGCGAGGACTTCTGGATCGCCTTCAAACGCAGCCAGATGCACCGCAGTGTCACCACGCGCGTTGGCCAGGTCGGGATCGGCACCGCCTTGCAACAGCGCCTCGACGCTCTCCACTTTGCCGACACGGATCGCCTGCGTCAGCAACGTCTCGCCGTCGCTACCCACGCTGTCTGCGGGTATCTGATCGAGCTGACGGCGAATCTCCGCTGCATCGCCGCGGCGCACCGCGTCGATCAACGCTGACAATTCGGGATTCGTGGAGTAAGCGTCGTTGTTCATGGATGGCTGTGCGCACCCGTTGGCGCTGGTCAGGATCAGGAGTGCGCACGCCAGCGCGCGCAGGCGGGGTAAGCTCAACATATCGGCCCCGATCATAGCCCCTGGGCGCGCAAACGCGCACGCGTCGTCCCGGCCGCGATTCAGCGGCCGAATACCCAATTACCCAGATCGGAGACGCGCTGTCCCACCCAACCGGCGCCATCAGCGACCGTTTTGACGCCTTGGCCCACCAGATCGGAGGCGCGCTGTCCCACCCAACCGGCGCCATCAGCCACCGTTTCGACGCCTTGGCCCACTAGATCGACACCGGCCTCAAGCACATCACCGGAGCGATCGATCACGGTCGACGCCGCCGATCCGACTAAGCCACCGCCCAGTAGATTTTTCGCGCCCGCCGCCAACTGATCTGCATATCCATCCACGGTGTCACCGGCAGACCGTGCAAAGCCCTCGCCGAGGTCGCCTACCAGACTAGCTCCGCCCTGAACGTAATCGCCATTGGCGAAGCGGGTGGAAGCCAGCTCTTTGACGTCGTTGATGAAGTCATTGCCGTTGCGTGCATAGTCGTCTTTGACGGTGTCCGGCAGCAAATTTTGTAGCTCACGCCCGATCGATGTCGGATTTTCATACCCTGGCTGCCAGGGCTGCTGGTCGATCAAGGCGCTCGTCATCGCGTTCGGACTGTGGCTGATCGCAGCATACGCAAGGTTGCCGCCGGCCGCGGTTAGCCCCGGCGCGGCCACTGCGCCGAGCATACTACCCCCTGGCCCACCGAGCAGCCCACCCAGCGCGGCGCCGACCGGTGCACTCAGCACGGCGGTCAGCGGATTGCGCGCCAGTTCCACCGCGGTATTGATCAGCCCGCTATTGGCAATTTTCTCGATCGGTCCGTATTTGGAGAACATCTGGTTGCGGTCGGCGCTGGCCAGATCGACCACGATTTGGGTACCCAGTGCATCCGGCGCCACCAACCCGGTGACCCAGCTGTCCTGCGCGCGCGTCAGTGCGTCGGTTGATGTCGAAATGGCCCGGATCTGCCCGCCCTCGGCCGTCGTACGCGCAGCTTGCGGGTCAAGACCCATGCGATCCAAGGTATTCGGGTGGATGCCGGAGGCATCAAAAGTCACCGCGGGCACGCCGCTGGCCAACGAACCTACTGAGGCCAAACCACCACCTTGCGAATGGCCGGTAATCGCGAGATTCGACGACTCCCCTCCGGGGTTATCGCCAAACACTTTGGCGAACTCCTTCGCGGTATTAACCGCAGTGACGCTGAATTTGTCGGTGGACCCGTCCTGCTGCCCTGGATTGGTTTCAAAGCCCGCTCCCTGAGAGAAGTTGTTGCCCCAATCCTGAGCACCCTCTGCAGTGCCGCGATAGGACAGCACATAGTTGTCCTCCCCGTCGGTATAGATTTCGGCACGAAATTGCTGCGGGTTGCCTTCATCGGCGCCCAGGAAGGTCGAACGCCAAGCCTGCGGATCCTGCACGCCCCTGTCGATGAGCTGTTGATCGGTGACCGCGGTCCAGCCCTCCGGCGGCGGTCCACGCGTGCCATAGACCGCGGTTGCAAGCTGCGACAAGGTCACATCGAATTGCTGCGCAGTCTTGCCACTGGCCACGTCAGATAAGGTGCTGCCCGCAGGGATCCCATACTGTGTGCCGCCGACGCCACTGGGGCCCGCTGGAATCGAGGTGTCCGGACCAGTGGTTGGCGTGGCCGGTAGCGCACCACTCGGGCTACTGCTGGGGCCGATCGAGCTGGGGCCGGCAGGACTAGGGCCGGTCGGCCTTTGCCCAACTGGATCGTTGCCGGGATTCCCGGGACCACCGCTCGGGGCCGGTGCTGCAGGTGTCGGCAGATTCGGGTTATAGGTGGGCTCGGGACGGTAAGGCGGTGAGCGCGTCTGAGCAGGCGGCTCCGGTGGAGGTGGAGGCGGAGGCGGCGGTGGTGGCGGCATAAAAGGCCGGGCGGAAAAACCATTTGGACCTAGAATCGCCATGGAGATACTCCGTACGCTGCCGTATGAATCTGAGTTCTAGAATAGCCAGCTCGCTCACCACAGACTATCTAGGGCGTACCCTAGGTTGGTCTCAAAAGGATTGGTGTCGCAGTCCGTATCCATAGCGCTGCGGCAGATTGGCTCTACATATCGACAAGACAACCGCACAGTGCAGTGCAGCGTTGCAGGATGAACACGCTCGGCGATGTGTTCGAGGCGTGCGTAAGGTGGTGGCGGCCAGGTCCTAGTGCAGACGACAACGAGCAAACCCCACAGCAGGCGCGATATCAGGCGCGTTATCAGGCCGGGAAATCATCAAGCTGATTGAGCGGAATCACCTGTATCCGCTGACGACCACGCTCGCCATCGTACTGCCACGAGCCGCTTTCGTAGGTCACATACAATTTGCCGTCGATGACATTGATCCCCTGCGCCCAACCATCCAATTTGTCGTTATCGACGCGCACGCGCCGGCCATCCGTGTCAAAGGCTTGCCCAGACGACGTGATCGGCTGGTAGACCAGTTTGCGCTCACCGGTGCTGAACAATAAACCGCGCCCGCCGTTGACCACGGTCACGCCCTGGGCGCGATCGGGCGCCTTGATCGGTCCTTCCGGGTTTTTGGCAAACGAACCGTCATCGTTGATCTTGTAGCGCCAAACCGCTCCGGTCTTGCCGTCGCCTTCTTTGCTGTACGCACCTACATAGGCGTAGCCATCGCGCACGGTCAGATAACTAGCACTGGATACCAGCTTTTCCGCGGCGCGCTCGCTCAAGCGCGGCGTTTTGATGACGTGTAGCGCTTCCACTTCCTTGCGCCCGGTGTCGGGATTACGACGCGCGTTGTCGATGTCTTCGCGCGAATACACATAGGTCTCTTTGGTATCAGCGACGTAGACGTACTTGCCATCGGTGGAAACACCTCCACCATGCGCGGGCGCGGGGCCTTGGCCCTTACCCAGCAGGATCACGCGACCAGTCTCATCACCGTTTTGGCGATCCTGGACTGATAGCAGCACGCCACGCGGTTCGCCATCGCGGCGCAGCTTGCTGTCGTTGATTTTCGTACTTGGCCGATCGTCGAAATAATAAGTGGTCAGCAGTTCGTCGCGTTTTTTGTCATAGCCTTGACCCTGCGGGGTCCAGCCGCGATCCAGATGCAGCAGGGGCGGACCGCTGACGCGCGCAGTGGCCGCTGCGTTATGCGCCTCCAACTGCCAGCCGGTGAAGGAACCAATCGAATTGATGGACATGGGATCACCTCCAGAAATAGAACATTCACCTGCTTGGACGACCGAGATTGGATGGCTGTTCCCCGTGACTAGCCCCGGTATGGCGACATCTTCCGAGGCCGCCATTCGGTACTCGAACGGCCCCTGCGCCAGCTATCTGGCGATCACGGTCAACGGACAGGGTAGTCGAATCGGCGCCAGCAAATCGCGTAATGAGGGTAAGCAGCGCCAGGATACTGTTCCGGCGCCGCGTCCGGTGTAACCTACGGCGTCCCCGTGCGTGCTTGGAGGTTGCGATGAAAGCGGTACTGGTGGCCGGATCCAAAGGCGGCGTGGGTAAGACCACCATCGCCACGCATCTGGCAGCGCATTCGGCTTTGGCGGGCTCGCACACGGTGCTGGTCGACGCCGATCCGCAAGGCTCGTCGCAGCGCTGGGCCGAACGACGTGCTGGCCTGGACAGTGCGGTGCTGGCAATCGACGGCGGCCGCAAGGACTGGCGCAAACGCCTGCCAGAGGATACCCAACAGGTGATTGTCGACGCCCCCGCCGGAGCGATGGCCGGTGATCTTGAGCGATTTCTCGACAAAGTCGACGCGGTGGTGGTGCCGGTCCTGCCGTCAGCGCTGGACATCGAGGCAACGGTCCCGTTCTTGAATTCACTGGCCAAGCTGCCACGGGTGCGTAAGGGCAGTCTGCGCGTGGGCTTGGTTGGCAACCGACTCAAGCCGTGGACCAATGCCTCGCAGCAGGCACTGGAATTGTTCCAATCCTGGCCCTATCCGCTGGTTGCGCAGTTGCGCGACAGCCAGGCTTATGTCGTCCTGACCGGGTTGGGCAAGAGCTTGTTCGACTATCAGTCACAACAGGTGCGCGACCACCAGCAGGACTGGCAACCGCTGCTGCGCTGGTTGCGCAAGGGCTAACTCGACAGGTGCCAACTCGACCAGCCAGGGACTGAAGCCTGTCATCCCTCATCGGGAGCAGCGGAGTACCAGGAAACAGGCAGCGCACAGGTACAACCAGCGCAGCAAGACGGGACCTCAAGCACGAGCCTTCTTCTGCGCTTCACTGCAGACTCACGTCTGGTCGCTGGCGGTCGGCTACGCTTACCTCCTCCAAGTTCTTTGCCACCGTCTGCGATGCGCGAACTGATCCTGCTCCGCCACGCCCACGCTGAAGCGTTGGCAGCCGGCCAGTCCGATGCTGATCGTCAGCTGTCCGATGAGGGACGCAGGGAGGCGCGTAGCGCAGCTGCGTGGTTGCAAATGCAACGCCTGCTGCCGGACCGCATCTTGGCTTCGCCAGCGCGGCGTACCCAGCAAACCGCAGCAGCAGTGTTGGCCGAACTCGGAGCGATCCCTACCCGCGAAGAGGCAGGCATCTACGAGGCCTCACCCGGTGATCTGACCGAGCTGATCGACCGCAACCGCGACGCCGCCCGCTTGCTACTGGTCGGCCACAATCCGGGACTGGAACAACTGGCTGCATTAATGCACAGCGGTCAATCGGGCGACTACCGCGGCATTCCACCTGCCGGCATCGTCGTACTGCGGCTACCGACTGATGCGGTGATCGAGCCGGGCAACGCCCGCATTGCCGCGTTCTGGTGGCCGTGATCGCAGCATGTCGGCATCTCAATGCTTGCATAGCGCAGTCCATCCGAACTGTGCTGCCCGATGATGCAGTCCGCGCGCGCGCTGATACCAGTACGTGTGCTGTGTTGCGCAGTGGGTTACCCGCGCCGCCGTTGCCGCGCACGGCGCGCGTTATGCCGCTGCGCGGGCGCGTCGCGCGCCGTCTGCTGCCGACGATCACCGCAACGCTGGCGATGGTTTGGGCCGCAGTGGTTCACGCGCAGACTTTCGATCATGAGCGCACGCGTATTAGCTTTGAAATCAGCACGCGTTGGGGCGAGCGCTTGCTGGGCACATTTCCCAAACACGAGGGTGCGATCCGCACGCTGGAAGACGGCCGTCAGCAGGTGTCAATGCGACTGGCGACTGCGGACGTTATGATCGAAGGCCATCCGCGTTACACCGAATTTGCACGCGGTCGGCATTTTTTCGATGCACAGCGTCATCCTTGGGTGAGTTTCAACTCCGACCCTTACGATCCGGCATTGCTGCGACAAGGTGGCAAGCTCAGCGGCCGTCTGCATATCCATGGCATCACCCAGGACGAGACCTTTGTGGTCGAGCCGAGTACCTGCGCGCGTCCGGCGATCGACTGCGAGTTGGTGGCGCACGGCAGCGTGCGCCGCGAGGACTACGGCATGGACAACTGGAAAATGGCGGTGCGCGCGCGGGTGCGGCTGGAATTACGGCTGCGCTTGCAACACATTGACGGCGGTTCGTGAACGGCAGCTCAGCGATGCGTACGGGCTTGGGTTGCCTGCTGCTGCTACTGGCGGGTCTGACCGGCGGCTGTGCGACGCTCTCGCAATCCGAACGCGACCGCGCCAGCATCGTTGCGGCGACGGCGCGGTCGGATCAACGCGACTGCGACCAGGCCGACAACTGCGCCCGACCCTCGTCGCTGTTGGCATTGAGCGAGCGTGCGTTGCGCGAAAGCCTTCCACGCGCGCCACGTCATTACGCATTGATTCTGGATTACGGCCAAGATGCGTTGGTTTCGCGCCTGGATCTGTTTCGCGCAGCGAAGGCGAGCATCGACCTGCAGACCTATGTCCTCGACGAGGATGACGCAGGCCGGCTGATCCTGGAAGAATTACTGGCAGCCGCCAAGCGCGGGGTGCGCGTGCGGCTGCTGGTCGACCAGCTTTCGGCGTTGAAAAAAGTCAATACCTTGGCCGCGCTGTCCGGCCTGCATCAAAACATCCAGATGCGCGTTTACAACCCTGTGCTCGGGAACGCGCGCATCAGCTATCCGCAATACGCGCTGGCCGCCGCCTGCTGCTGGCGACGGCTGAATCAGCGTATGCATAGCAAGATGTTGGTGATCGACCAACAGGTCGCAATCACCGGCGGACGCAATTACCAAGACGACTATTTCGACTGGAGCGACGAGTACAACTTTCGCGACCGCGATGTACTGATCGCAGGCCCAGAAGTGCAGGCGATGCAGAGTAATTTCGACGCCTTCTGGAACAGCCGTCTCGCCGTGCCGATCGAACGGCTGTCCGACGTCGGCTGGCATCTGTTGCGCCACGGCGTGCCGCCATTTGGGACACCGCAGTACCAGCGCCCGGCGCGCGTCGCCGCGGTGTTGCGTGAAGTGGATGACACCACACTGATTGAACAGCGCCTGGCGCGCGCCGCGCTGGCGGTGAGAGACGTGGACTTCCTCGCCGACCTGCCGGAAAAACACCGACCCAGCCGGACTGGCGCAGCAGCATCCTCGAGCTATGGTCTGCGCGAGTTGATCGAGAGTGCTCGGGTACAAGTGTTGTTGCAAACTCCTTATCTGGTGCTGTCCAAACCCGCGCAGCGACTATTTCGTGCCTTGCATGAGGCTCCGGGCGGGCCGGATGTGATCATCTCGACCAATAGCCTGGCGGCGACCGACTCGTTCATCACTTACGCGCTGTCCTATAAGTACAAGCATCGGTATTTGCACGAGCTCGGTTTTCAGATCTACGAATTCAAACCATTTCCAGAAGACGCGCCGATTGACGTCGACGCCACAGGCGCGATTGATATCGCTTGGCTTCCCGACGGCACTCCGGTCATCGACGGCGAGCCAGTACATCCACTTCACAGCGGACAAATCGGGCGTGACGGCCTTGCCGGCGGCGACGTTGGCGCCGGTGCAAGCACGCCTCGTGGCAGCGGTCACGATGATGTAGCCGACGGTGATGCCCAGCACGATGATGCCGAACCGCGGCCGCTGACCCGCGAGTACTCGGCGCTGCGCTTTGCAGGCATCAATGTCAACGCGCGGGTTCCGCTCAAGCGCGCCGGCGTGCGGGTCGGATTACATGCCAAATCGTTGGTGATCGATGAACGCATCGGCGTCATCGGCACCCATAATTTCGATCCGCGCGGAGAGGATTACAACACCGAAAGCGCGGTGGCCATCGCCGATCCGGTGTTTGCGCGCACATTGGCAGCAAGCATCCGCCGCGATATGACGCCGGAAAACGCCTGGGTCATTGCGCGCCGGGATAAGCTGCCGTTGTTCTCCGGTGTGGGGTATTCGCTGGCGAAGGCGACCGAGTACCTGCCGATTTTCGACCTGTGGCCGATCCGTTACGCCACCAGTTATGAGTTCCGCGCCGGTCCGAATTGCCCCATGCCACTGCCGCCTGACCATCCACGCTTTCGTCAATGCTATGAGCCGGTCGGCGATTTTCCGGAGGTCGCAACTGGCTTTAGAAGCGTGATGACGCGCATCTTTACCGCGTTTGGGGCGGGGTTGGCTCCCATTCTTTAACCCCGGATTGTGGGGATTGTCTCTCTATCGCCTGCTCCGGCAATCAGGCGTCACTTGCGACCCGCATCGCGCCCACACTGGCGGTGATTTTCGCGAATTCGCTAAGCTGTCCGAATGGCGACCAATCCGAGCAAACCCCTTTTCCGCAGCACCTCACTTGATGCCCTTAATGCGTTATCGCGCGGCACCGCCATGGAGCCGCTGGGTATCAAGTTCACCGAGATCGGTGCCGACTATTTGCGCGCGACCATGCCAGTTGATGCGCGCACGCATCAGCCTTTTGGCCTACTCCATGGGGGCGCTTCCGTACTGCTGGCCGAAACCTTAGGCAGCACCGCCGGGGCGCTTTGCGTAAGCGGCAGCCATCGCGTTGTCGGCCTGGAGATCAATGCCAATCACCTGCGCGCGGTGCGCAGCGGCGTCGTGACCGGCACCGCCCGCGCTGTGCATCTAGGCAGAAGCACCCAGGTTTGGGAGATCAGGATCGAGGACGCGGAAGGCCGCCTCGTGTGCATCTCTCGCCTGACCGTCGCGGTGATCCAATCGCCCGAGCAGTTATCCGCAATGCAGTCATCGGCAACGCAATAAGGTTGGGCGACGTGGTGTGGTCATGGCGCGCCACGTCCGGATGCGGATTTCTTGGAAC
>Ga0153969_1000255_pt1 | contig 11682 bp, 10 predicted proteins | sample TSGA053MetaG_FD_104702 | JGI IMG/M metagenome (GOLD analysis project Ga0153969, IMG submission 104702) | Attine ant fungus gardens microbial communities from Georgia, USA - TSGA053 MetaG | ecosystem: Host-associated > Fungi > Mycelium > Unclassified | place: USA: Georgia, George L Smith State...
CACTGCCCGGCCGTGCCGCGCGCAGTTTGCGCCAATTGCAGGCCTCCAGCAGTCTGTTATTCGACGTATTGCGCCAACACGACCCCGAGCACCTCCTGCTGGATCAGGCCCGACGCGAAGTCTTGGAGGCGCAGTTGAACGTTGATGCGCTGCGCAGTGTGTTGCAGGACTGCGCAGCGCGCAGACTCGACTTGCGCCGTCCGGTCACGTTGACCCCGCTGGGCTTCCCGCTTTGGGCAGAGGCGATGCGCGGCCAGCTGAGCAGCGAAGATTGGAGCACGCGCGTGCAACGTGCTGCCGAAAAACTGGAGGCGCGCCATGGCGGGCGACATGACACGCGACATGGCTGAGATGTCGAGCCTGCTATCCGGCCAGAGTTTAGCGGTCCGGTTGAACGGCGAACCGATGCAGCTGCTTGCCGACCGCGCGCTGTACTGGCCGGCGCAGCGGCGACTATTGCTTGCCGATCTGCATTTGGGCAAGGGTAACGTTTTGCGTGCCGCCGGCATTCCTGTGCCGACCGGCGGTACCGCGCATGACCTGCAGCGGATCGCGGTGTTGCTGCGCGCTACCGCTGCGACCTCACTGTGGATACTCGGTGATTTTCTGCATGGTCCACGCCACCTGCGGGTCGATACCGCCTGGCGCGCATTCCGCGAAGCGCATGCCGATGTCACGGTGGCGGTGGTGCGCGGCAACCACGATCGCGACTTTGACCCAGGTGCTGCAGGCGTCGAAGAACTGCATGACGGGATCAGGATCGGTTGCTTCGTCATGCGCCATGCGCCGCCACGGACATCGCCCGCTGGCACCCATGTACTGTGCGGCCATTTGCATCCGGTATTGCGTTTGCGTGGCGCGGGGGCGCATCCGTTGTTTTGGCTGCAGCGCGACTGCACGGTGTTGCCTGCATTCTCAAGCTTCACTGGCGGATTACGCGTCGCGCTGCGCGAGTGTCCTGGCAGCGTGATTTGCAATGGCCGAGCCCTGCTACGACTGGGTGGGAATATGCAGCAACCATAACTTGACCAACGCTGCGCCAAGCCGATCGGGCATTTCATGTAGTAGGTGAGGGGCGTTCATGCCGAATGTCTCGCCGGATGTCACGCCAAATGTCCCGCTGGACGTCCTGTCGCGATCTGGTCTGGCGAACACAGCCTAAAATGCGCCTATGTCCACGTTGCGCCACGCCTTGGTCCAGCCGCTTGCAGCGCAGATCCGGCGCTCGGTATTGGATGCATTTCCGCGCGGGCAGAGCGGGATCGACTACGACACGCGGGTCGGCGACCCGGGTCTGTTTGGTCCGGACAGCGTGACTTGGCGCGTGCATTCGGAATTTCCGGGCATGCTTGCTGGTGGCCTGTGTGCGCTCATGCTGCAAACGCTGCATCCGCGCGTGCTCGCAGGCGTGTACGAGCATTCCAATTTTCGTGCGGACTTGGTTGGCCGGTTGCGGCGCACCAGCGCATTTGTGGCAGGCACGACCTATGCGCCGGGCATCGAAGCGGAAAAACTCATCGCACGAGTGCGCACGATCCATAGCCGGGTGCGCGGGAAGCTGGCCGATGGCAGCCATTACGCTGCGGATGATCCGGAATTACTGACCTGGGTGCACGTCAGCGAAGCGTACGGGTTTCTCGAAGGCTGCCGGCGTTATTGCCGCACCGTGCCAGATGCGCTGGCGGATCGTTATTACGCCGAGTCGTGTCGGATTGCGCAGGCGTTGGGTGCGCATGCGGTGCCCGCGTCCCAGACGCAGGTGCGTGCTTACTTCGCGCGGATGCAGCCGCAGTTGCGCTTGGACGCGCGCGCGCGTGAGGTTCTCGAGGTGCTCGCTGCGATTCGCTTGCCGGTACCAATGCCCGGTTTGTCCGGTGCATGGTTCCTGGATGCCGGCGCCGCATTGCTTCCTGCCTGGGGCGATCGGTTGCTGGGGCACACACCGGCACGGCGTGCGCGCGCGAACATTGCGGCGCATGGCTTGCGGGCATTGGCGCCGATGTTCCGGCTGGCATTGCCAGATGGCGTGGCCCAGCGCGCCTGCCGGCGCGTCGGCCGCGCGCCAGAGCTGTTGCAACGTTGGCCGCAATGACTACAACAACTGGATCATGATCGCGGCAGTCTGTGCGGTCCTGCTCCGTCCACGATGCTCATCGCGGTCCCGGGCAACGCTGGGATTTTCTGCTATTCCCGTGGTCCAAATCCAATTGATCCAATTGATCCAAGGCCGATGCCGCATACCGTCACGACTACCGAAATTTTCCTGATTGCCATGGCGCTGATCTTTGCGCTGCCCTACGCCCTATGGCGGCTGGGACGCACGGACTATTTCGCGCCGTTGGTGGTGGTGCAGATCATCATGGGAATCGTGCTCGGCCCTGGGTTATTGGGTGCGGCGTTCCCCGAGTACTACGCGTTCGTGTTTCGACCGGAGGTGGTGCAGGCGCTGAATGGTATCGCCATGTGGGCGGTGATGCTGTTCGTGATGATTGCTGGGATTGAACTGGATCTGCGCGATGCATGGCGCAACCGGCGCGAGAGTACTGTGACCGCAGGACTGGCGCTGAGTGTCCCGTTGGTGTTTGGCTGCGTGGTGGCATTGGGTCTGCTGCGCTTCGATGGCTGGATCGGTAGCGGTGGACTGCCTTGGCAGTTCGTGCTCGGCATCGGCATGGCTTGCGCGGTGACCGCGCTGCCGATTTTGATTTTGCTGATGGAGAAGCTCGAAATCCTGCGCTCGCCGCTGGGACAGCGTCTGTTGCGCTACGCCAGTTTGGACGACGTCGCGATCTGGGGCGTGCTGGCGCTGGTGCTGATGGACTATCAGCGCATCGGCAGGCAGGTCGCGTTTTTACTCGCGTTTGCGCTGGCCTGTATCGTATTCCGGCGTTGCATGCAGTGGCTGAGCGAACGCGATCGCTGGTACGTCGCCTTGGTGTGGCTGGCGCTATGCGCGTTCGGCTCCGACTGGGCCGGATTGCACTACATGGTTGGCGCGTTCCTGGCCGGGGTGGTGATGGATGCCGAGTGGTTTGATCGCGACCAGGTGGATCAGTTGCGCCACCATGTGCTGTTGGTATTGATGCCCGTGTTCTTCCTCAGCACCGGCCTGCGTACAACCTGGTCGATGGGCGGCGCTGCGGTGATTCTGGTTGCCGGCGCGTTACTGCTGGCCGCGGTGGCGGGCAAACTGGCGGGGGTGCACTTGGCAGGACGGATTCTGCGTTGGAAGCGAGGCGAAGCCTCGCTGATCGGCTGGTTGTTGCAGACCAAGGCGTTGATCATGATCATCTTTGTCAATATCTTGTTGGACAAACAGATCATCAGCAGCGCGATGTTCACCGCCTTGCTATTGATGGCGGTGGTCAGCACCATGTTGACCATTCCAATCGCCGCGCCAAAGCTGCAACGCATGGGTCTGGGCGGGCCGGTCCGGCGCAAACTTGGGATCGAGCGCAAAGATCGCGCGCCACCGCCTTGACGCGCTAACCTGCCGGCCAGACCAGTTCGGCCAGTACTGGGAAGTGGTCGGAAGGGTATCGGCCGTTTTCGTTGGTGTCGATGGTGCGTAGTGCAGTGACATCCAGACCGCGCACCAAGATCCAATCGATGCGCTGACCGTCTTTGGTATTCCCAGTGAAGGCGTGGAACGTTGCCTCAGGGCCGGAGCGCTGTGCGGCGACCTCCCAGGCATCGGTCAACATGCCGGCGAACACCTGATGTACCGCGCTGGTTGGTGGTGTGTTGAAGTCCCCTGTCACGATCACCGGCACGTCCGCGGGCAGTGCGTCGATGCGTCCACGCAATACCTGCGCGCCGCGTACGCGTGCGGTCTCATCTTCTGCGCGGTGCGGCAGATGGGTGTTGAACAAGTAGAAGCGTCGCCGGTCGTGGATGCGCTCGAACAAGGCCCAGCTCGCCATACGCGGCAGGGGATGACCCCAGCCAGTGCTGCCTGCGACCTCTGGCGTATCGGATAGCCAGAAATCACCCGATTCCACCACGCGCAATCTGTCCTTGCGGTAGAACACTCCCATGTGCTCATCGCTGTGACCGCCGCGCCGATCGCGTCCAAACCACACATAGCCCGGGAGTTGCTTGATCAGATAATCCGCCTGCTCGCGGTGCAGTTCCTGGGTGCCGATGACATCCGGCGCAGCATCGTGCAACATGCGCGCGGTGATGCCGCGGCGGATCTGCCAGCGGTCAAGGCCATCGGATTCGGCGGGCAGGCGGATATTGAAACTCATCACACGCAGCGTAGCCGCAGCAGCGGTCGGCCTGGGCGGCGTGCCCGCGCATCCGGCGATCAGCGGCAATAACAACCCCGCCAGCAGTACTCGCAAGGGCGCGAATGACATGGTGACTCTCCGGTGGCGATGCGCTGCAATGATAGCGCCGTGGGTGGTAGGTTGCTCCGTTGTGGAGATGGTGTCGTCAGGCGCGCAAGGTCGAATGGCATCGTCCAGCGACTTCATCCCAACACAGGCGCCGGCCCGGTGTTTCGTCGCTTAACTGCTTGGAACCTAACCTCACTCCGGAAATACATGGGAGCAGCGAATTTTCAACTCGTCATCCCCGCTAACTATGAAATGACCGTAAAAGACGGTCACGACCACGTCATTCGCTACCAGGTTAGTAAGCGCCATTCAACGCTAGATCCACTTCGAGTTGGCCAGCGACCAAACGAGGCGTTGTAGCCCCGGCTTGCATACGTATGCGTTGAAACGCGCGTGGTCCTGGGCGCTGCGGCCAGTATGCTGCATGCCGGTTCGAATGCGGAAACGTCGTCAGATGAGTACGGCCAATTGGATGCGATGGGTGCTGGTCGCGGTGATCGGCCTGGCCGCTGTTGCCAGCGGTTGTTCACGCGAGACGCCGGTGGCCGAATTTCGTGACCGGCTGCCGCAAGACGAGGTGATCTACTTCGTCTTGCCCGATCGTTTCGCCAATGGTGATCGCAGTAATGATCGCGGCGGCATCCCTGGCGATCGGTTGCAGCATGGGTTCGATCCCGGCCACAAAGGCTTTTATCACGGCGGTGACCTGCGCGGGCTGCGCGACAAACTCGACTACATCCAGGCCCTCGGCGCCACCGCGATCTGGCTTGGACCGATCTATAAGAACAAGTCGGTGCAAGGTGCGCCCGGCGAGGAAAGCGCGGGGTATCACGGATATTGGATCACCGACTTCAATGCGGTCGATCCGCATTTTGGCACCCGTGCCGAGCTCAAGGCGCTGGTGGATGCGGTGCACGCACGCGGCATGAAGGTTTACCTGGACATCATCACCAACCACACCGCGGACGTGATCAAGTACCGCGACTGTGTGCAAGATCCTTGCCCCTATCGTTCGCTGGCTGATTATCCGTACACCCGGCGCAGCGGCATCAACGGTTTGCCGATCAATCGCGGCTTTAAGGGCGATGATGCCGATCACCAGACCAGTGCCAACTTTGCGCGCATGAGCGATCCGCGTTACGCCTACGAGGTCTATGTCCCGGAGGCGGAGCGCACGATCAAGACGCCGGCCTGGCTCAATGACCCGCGCTATTACCACAATCGTGGCGATTCCACTTGGAAAGGCGAAAGCATCACCTACGGGGATTTTTCCGGCCTCGATGACCTGTATACCGAACATCCCCGGGTGGTGCAGGGCATGATCGAGATTTATGGGCAGTGGATCGATGATTTCGGTATCGATGGGTTTCGAGTGGATACCGCTAAGCATGTCAATGCGCAGTTCTGGCAGACGTTTGTGCCGGCGATGCTCGAGCGCGCCAAGGCGCGCGGCATTCCCAACTTTCATATCTTCGGCGAGGTCTATGATTTCGATCCCGGCGTGTTAGCGCGGTCTACCCGCGTCGATCGTTACCCGGCGGTACTGGATTTCGCGTTTCAGTCAGCGGCGGTGGACGTGATTACCGGACAAGCCGGTACCGACCGTCTGGAGCGGCTCTATTTTCTGGACGCCAATTACGCCGACGACGGCGTAGCATCGCTGCAGTTGCCCACTTTTTTAGGCAATCATGACATGGGTCGTTTCGCCTATTTCGTGCGCAAAATGCGTCCCGACATCAGTCAAAACGAGTGGCTGCGGCGGGTTCAACTGGCCCATGCCTTGATGTTTCTGGCGCGCGGGGTGCCGGTGATTTATTACGGTGATGAGCAAGGCTTTGCCGGCGACGGCGGCGATCAGGATGCGCGGCAGACGCTATTTTCCAGCCAAGTGCCCGGCTATAACGACGATCCTCTCGTGAACAGTGCACGAACCAGCGCGCAGGACAATTACCACACCGACGGCGCGCTGTTCGGCACCATCGCAGCATTGGCACAGTTGCGCCAGCGCGAACCAGCACTGCGCCGCGGCGCGATGCAAACGCGTTATGCAACCGATACACCAGGATTGTTCGCGTTCTCGCGCTTGCTCGACGGGCAGGAGGTGTTGGTGGCGCTCAATACCAGTACAGCGCCGCTGGCGATGCAGGTCCAGGTCGATGCCAACTCGCAGCGCTGGCAATCGCTGCAAGGGCGCTGCGCAGAAGCAGTCTCGGCGTCAGGCAGTCTGCCGGTAACAGTGCCGGCGCTGGGCTGGATCGTGTGTCGATCGACGGCCACTCGCGCTGGCGATTAGGAGCCAATTTCCGCGACTCGGTGCCCGTAGCGCCGATTAGGGTGCGCGGATTAGGGTGCAGCGAAGTCGGCGGCGGCGGATGGATCGGGTCGACCGCAGAAGCCGAGCACTTCAAGCGGGCGCATCACGACATCCCAGCCCATTGCGAGACCCTACAATCCGCCGCCATGGCTATCCGTCTGATGCTGATTGCATTGCTGCTGTGGTACTCGCCGTTGGCCGATGCGCGCACGGTATATCGCTGCGTGCGCGATGGGACCGTTAGTTTGGCTACCGCGCCTGAGCCGGGTTCGCAATGCGAGGCAAAGCAGGTGCAGGACAACGTCGCCAAAGTGCCCAATCTTTGGGGCGATCTGGGTGTGTTTCACGGCACGTTGTACGAATGGAAGCAGGCCGACGGCAGCCTCATTTACACCACGCGCCAGTTGCCAGGCGCCAAGGCGTATCTGAAATTCACTGCGCGCACGCCTGAAGGCTCGCCAGCACACACCGGGCTTGGACAGGTCGGCGAGCCGCGTTTGAATATGTACGCCTGGCAGTTTCAAGCCGCGGCCAGCGCCAATCGGATCGATGAAGCCTGGCTGCGCGCGATCGCACACGCCGAAAGCGGATTCAACGCCAGCGCGGTATCGGCCAAAGGCGCCCAAGGCGTGATGCAACTGATGCCAGGGGTCGCAAGCGAATATGGGGTTTCCAATCCTTTCGCAAGCGACCAATCGATCAAGGCTGGCGCACGCTATTTGGGTGATCTGCTGCGTCGCTACCGCGGTGATTTGACCCTGGCGGCGGCGGCTTATAACGCCGGCATCGGTGCGGTCGCCCAGTACCGTGGCGTGCCCCCGTATCCGGAAACCCAGGAATATGTCGAAAAAGTGCGAGCGCTGCATGCGCGCTACCGCGCTGCGATGAAACTGCCGCCGCTGGATCCACCGCTACCCGCTGCGCAATAAATCAATGGCGATGGCTTGGCGACTACGACTTGGCACGGATGGCTGTGATTCGGCGGCCAAACTCCCAATAGCTGGCAGTTATCAGCGCGTTGACACCGCGTGCCGCTGCCTGGCGCGCCGCATCCAGCGATTCCACGACGCCGCCGTGGATGCCGGCGCCGTTGGGCGAAATCAGCGCGCAGCGAGCTTGAGCAAGCGGCCGCCATTACCGTCCTCGAGCAGCCACACCGCACCATCTGGGCCTTGTTCGATCTCACGGATCCGAGCGCTCATGTCGTAGCGCGCACTTTCGTAGGCGCGTTTTCCTTCAAGGGTGACGACGACCAAGGCCTGCGACGACAGTCCGCCGATCAGCATTCGACCCTTCCAATCCGGAAACATGGTGCCGGAATAGATCACAAGACCCGCGGGCGAAATCACCGGCGTCCAAGTGGTCGCTGGGGGGTAAAATTCCGGCCGGGTGTCATGATCGGGAATCGGCGTGCCGTCGTAGTGGTCGCCGTCGGAGACGATCGGATAGCCGTAATTTTCTGCGCGCACGATCAGATTCACCTCGTCGCCGCCCTTGGGACCCATCTCGTGGTTCCAGAGCTGACCTTGCGCGTCGAATGCCAGGCCGAGTGGATTGCGGTGACCAAGGGTCCAGATCTGCGCAGCGATTCCGCCCAGATTCGCGGATTTGTTGGCGAACGGATTATCGCCAGGAATACCGCCGTCATCATAGAGGCGCACGATCTTGCCCAGATTCGACTGCATATCCTGTGCAGGATCGAATTTCTGCCGGTCCCCCGAGCTGATGAACAGATGTTCGCCGTCAGGAGAAAACACCAGACGATGCGCGTAGTGCCCGCGTCCGGTAACTTTAGGGACCTGGCGCCAGATCACCTGCATGTCTGTGAGTGCGCCGCCGCCCTGGTCATCGAGCACCAGTTTGCCGCGGGCTACCGCGCCACCGCGCAGATCGCCTTCGCCTGCTTCTGCATAGCTCAGATAGACGATATTGTTTTCGCTGAACTGTGGATGCAGCACGACATCACCCAACCCGCCCTGGCCACCATGGTCCACTTCTGGTACGCCGGTGACATCGCCACTGTATTTGGACTGCGGATCAAACAGCTTCACCTCGCCGGTCTTCTGGGTAATCAGCAGGCGCCCATCGGGTAGAAAGCTCATCGCCCAGGGTTGGTTGAATTCACCGAACGCGGTGGCCACGAATGGCCAGGCATCATCGGACTCGCTTGCGGGGTCCGCGGTGCTGGTCTGCGGGTCGGCTGCTGCAGTTGCCGAATCGGAAGACGTTGGATCATTGGCATTGTTGACTGCGCCATTGCAGGCACCGACCACAGAGGTCAACAAAGCGGCGCCTAGCGTGGCGCGGATAAGTGTTAGAGGCATCGCAGTACTCCCAGGCGGGATCGTCAGTGTATGCGTTGTAGCGTAATCCTGATGCAGCCGGTGTGACACTGCGTTACCGCATCGCCTTAACACAGCATCACCTTAGAGCAGCATCGGTTTAGAGCAGCATCGTTTTAGAGCGGCATCGCTTTAGAGCAGCATCGTTCTAGAGCGGCATCGCTTTAGAGCAGCATCGTTGTAGAGCGGCATCGCATCAAGCGCCAGCGATGGTGCGGCTGGCACTGCGAATATCCTCGCCGCCCGCGCGTCGCGCTGTGACCGATGTTGCAGTTAGATCTCCGGTGACGTTGCCGACTGTGGCGAACACATCGGGAATATTGTCCAGCGCCAGCAGGATACCCAGCGGTGCAATCGGCAGTCCCATCGCCTGTACCACCGGCAAGTTGGTGGCCATAAAAATCGCCTGTCCAGGCAAGCCCACCGAACCCATGCTCACCACCACCGCCAGTGCAGCGCCTCCAGCGATCGACAGCGGATCCAGAGGAATGCCATAGGCCCAGGCGATGAAGGCGGCCACGCACACGTACTGCACCGGGCTAGTGATACGGAACAGCGACACCGCCATCGGCAGTACCAATGCGGGTACCGAATCGCCGTGACCCAGGCGCATGCGCGAACTTTCCATCATGGCCGGCAACGAAGCCAGCGATGACTGGGTGCTGGCCGCGATCGCCTGTGCTGGCGCGATCGCCGATGCGAACTGCGTCAGACGTTCTCTCCCAGCGAACACTGCGACCGGGTAGAGCAGCACGGTAGTGAGCAAATACATGCCAACCAGCAGCACGATATACGTCAGCAAAGCGGTCAGCAGGCTATGGCCAACGGTTGCGGTCATCGCCAAAGTGAGTGCGAACACGCCGATGGGTGCCGCCATCAACACCCAGCGCACAATGACGATCATCGTGTCGGCCACGCCCTGCACGATTCGCAGCAGCGCGGCGCGTCGTTCCTCTTCGACCTGGGTCAAGGCGAAGCCGAAGAACAACGCAAACACCACCAATGGCAACATCGCCCCAGCCGCGGCGGCGGCGATGGCGTTGCTGGGCACCACACTGATCAACCAATCCGCGACGCCGGCACTGTCAGCGGCGGCTTCCGGCGCGGCCATCGCATTGCGCAGTGCATCGACCAGCTCAGGATTGCGCGGAATAAGGGCAAAAACCGTCGGCGCCAGTACCGCCGCCAGTGCGGAAGCCAGAGCCAGCAGAACCACGAACACGATGATCGCAGTGCGTGCGCTGCGGCCGGTCGAGGCGGCATTGCGCGCTGTATTGATCCCGGTCACGATCATCGCCGCGACCAGTGGCACCACGGTCATCTGCAGCGCGTTCAGCCATACCTTTCCGATCGGCTGAGCAAACGCCGCAGCCCGCGCTGCCAGCGCATCGTCCCACAAGGCAAGCCCAAGTCCGGCCAATGCGCCTAGCAACAGGGCAAGCAAGACGCGTGCGGTATTCGACATCAGATCAACCTCGCAAAAATAAATCAATCACACAGACGGAAACATCAACGAGCGACAAATGACTGGTGACATGCTCATCGCTTCATCAGGTATCCAACATCGGCTCGATCCGTTCGAGGTTGTATTCCAAAGAAGTCAGGCGTTGCTGGTCTTCGCACAACACCAGCGCCACCATGTCCAGCAATTGCTGCAATGCACTTTGATACAACATCGGTTCCACATGGCGCCGCTCGTCGTGGCCTGATACCAACAAGGCGTGATTGGCGCGCGTGCGCAGTGGATTGGCATTGTGCCGGGTTACGCTGATGACGGTGCCGTGGCGCAGACGGAACGATTGCGCAATCTGGCATAGCGATACCTGGCGGCCATGCTCGGAGAACGCTACCAGCACGTCATTGCGGCTTGCGCACGACACTGCAACCGGCGTCATCACCGGATCGAAGTGATACACCGCCAGTACCCCCAGCAGCGACAACTGCATGGTGAAGGCGCGGGCATGGATGCTGTCGCGGCCTTGGCCAATCACGAAAACCTTGTCAGCGCGGCGCAGCGCTTCGGCGATTGCGTGGATGTTTTCCGGAGGATTGAGCAAACGCGTCTCAGCCTCGGATCTGGCTTTGGCTTGCCATAGACTGTCCGCCAGCGCGGCGTGGGGATCGACCTCGGACGGTGGTGGCGCTTGCGCTGCATCAACGGCCTCACTACGCGCTAGCGATTCGCTGATCGAAAATTTCAGATCCGGATAGCCCTTGAAGCCGATCTTCTGGCTGAACTTGACTACGCTGGATTGGCTGATGCCCAGGGCATCGGCCAGCTGCTGCGAAGAGTAGTCGCGCAGCAACTGGGCATTGTCGAGCAAAAAATCCGCGATCCGGCGCTCCAGCGCAGACATTTGGTCGCGCTGTGCACGGATTTTTAGCAGCGGCGGCATGGCACAGACGGCAAACAGAGGCGCTCCAAAAATAGGTACGTGCGCTAATCCAACGCCTCCAACCCACGGATCTCGCGAATCCCCAGGCCAGGGGCATCCGAAATCGAGATTTCCGATTCATTGAACACCACACCGCTTTCGATCGGATCAAACTGCGCCAGTGACGGTCCATCCAGGTCGACTTTGGTGATGACATCGGACTTGGCCACGGCCAGATGCACCGCTGCCGCAACGCTGATGCTGGTTTCGATCATGCAGCCGATCATGCACTGGACGCCATACAGCGCCGC